>WBZL01002076.1_pt1 | contig 19874 bp, 19 predicted proteins | sample 5204291 | NCBI WGS metagenome assembly WBZL01 (sample SAMN12344345, study PRJNA552823) | activated sludge metagenome | biome: Activated sludge suspended growth; feature: Nitrification reactor; material: Wastewater; isolation source: activated sludge from nitrification reactor of wastewater...
ACCCCCTGGTTGCCAAAACACCGCAACCAGACAATCACACAACACTTCTTCCTAACTTTGGCCTGCAACCAACGCAGGCAACAAGTCAAAGTCTGACGACCATAGCTGTGTGGAACCACCCCTTCCCTTCCCGAACAGGACCGTGAAACGCACACGCGCCGATGATAGTGAGGTCCGCCCTCGTGAAAGTAGGTCATCGTCAGACTAACCCACAATACACAACGCCCCACGCACACATCCGTGCCTGGGGCGTCGTGCCGTCTACGCGGAATGCAGAGCTTGAGCCCCCGCGGATCCGTCCCCGGGTACGCGCGCCGCAAGGCGCGAACGCGGCCGCCGTCCGTTCGGCGACCACGTCACAGGCTCAGCGGCCCGCCCCCGCCCTGCGGTAGCTGCCTGGCGGGGATCCCGTCCATTGCTTGAAGGCACGATTGAAAGCCGCGGGATCGTCGAAGCCGAGATCGGCGCCGATGCTGCCGATCGGCTCGTCGGTGCGCGAGATCCGCGCGATGGCGACGTCGCGGCGCAGCGCGTCCTTGACCGCCTGGAAGTGCGTTCCTTCCGCATCGAGCCGGCGGGCGAGCGTGCGCGCCGAGATGTGCAGCATACGGGCAACGTCTTCCACGGACTGCGGGCTTCCCAGCCCGGCTTCGAGCAGATCGCGCACGCGGTGCGTGAACAGCCGCTCGCTCACGGAGACGTGGATCCAGTCCATCGGCGCCTTGCGCAGAAAGGCCGACAGCGCGGCCTTGTCCTGGCGGATCGGGGCGTCCATGAAGGCCGGCTCGATGTAGAGCGCGGTGAGCGGGCGATCGAAGCAGGCCGGGCCGGCGAACATGTTGATGTACTCGCCCGCATGCGGCGGCGCCGGATAGGCGAGATCCACGCGCGCGAACAGGAGCTTGCGCTCGATCATCCACGAAGCGATGCCCTGCACCAGCATCAGCATCAATTCGAGGATCAGGGGGCGGTGGGGTTGGAGCGCAACGCGCTCGACGAGCGCGATGCGGCTCAGGCCCTCGTCCTCACCCAGCTCGAAGTGCAGATCGTCCAGCACCAGGCGGAAGAACCAGCAGAAGCGGTGCAGCGCGACGCGCAGGTTGGCGGCGTCGAGCATGCCGAGACAGAGGAACTTCAGCGTGCCAGGGCGCAGCGGGCGTGAGAACAGCCCTGGCGTCTCGTCGTCGAGTTCGACCGCGAGGGTGCGGTAGAAGAGCGCGAACTGCTCGACCGTCACACGGGCCGATTCGTGTTCCAGCAGCGCGGAAGCGATCCCGGCGCGCTCGACGCATTCCAGGGCCAGCGGCCTGTGCTCACCCAGCCGATCCAGGATCTGGCAAACCATGCGGATGGAGACGGTGACCGCCGGTGCGTGCTGACGCTCGTTCATGTGCAAGAGATTGGTGGCAGAAAATGTCAATCGATCGGCCGGTTCTGTCATCCACAAGGTCGGCCATACTGCCTAGTATGGCGTGCAAATAGCGGCAGCGAAAAGTTTTATGTCTGCGTCGGCGGTTCGAGGCCTCTCGTGTGGTCGCGCTCGCTGGCAATTAAAGCACAGCACGCACAGGTCACCCGCAAAGAGGTGGCCGGCAGGAGGAGACAAGGTGCATTCAGGCAAGGCCAGTCCGATCCTCGAGGTCGAGGGGCTCACATTGTCGTTTGGCGGCATCAAGGCGCTGACCGACGTGGGCTTCGAAGTCGCTCCGGGGTCCATCACCACCGTCATCGGTCCGAACGGCGCGGGCAAGACCTCGCTGTTCAACACGATCTCCGGTTTCTACAAGCCCTCGGTGGGGCGCATCCGCTTCCAGGGCGCGGACATCACCGCCACCCGCCCGCCCGAGCGCGCCCGGCTGGGCCTGGCGCGCAGCTTCCAGAACATCGCGCTGTTCCGCGGCATGACCGTGCTCGACAACATCAAGCTCGGTCGTCACGCCCACTTGCGCACCAACGTCTTCGATGCGCTGGTCTATTTCGGCCGCGCCCGGCACGAAGAGATGAAGCTGCGCGAGGAGATCGAGGAACGCATCATCGACTTCCTCGAGATCGACCACATCCGCCACATGCCGGTGTCGGTCCTCTCCTACGGGTTGCAGAAGCGGGTGGAGATGGCGCGCGCGCTGGCGATGCGACCCAAGGTGCTGATGCTCGACGAGCCCGTGGCGGGCATGAACCGCGAGGAGACCGAGGACATGGCGCGCTTCATCCTCGACGTGCGCGAGGAGTGGGGCGTGACGGTGCTGATGGTCGAGCACGACATGGGCATGGTCATGGACCTCTCCGACCACGTCGTGGTGCTCAACTTCGGCCAGGTCATCGCCGACGGCACGCCGGCCGAGGTGCAGGCCGACCCTGAGGTGATCAAGGCCTACCTGGGCTCGGGCGAGGTCTCCGAGCTGCGTCAGCGCCTCCACCAAGCGCTTGCCGTGGGGGCCTGAGATGAGCCTGGAATTCGACTGGCTGTTCCTCGCCGAGATCGTGCTCGCCGGCCTCGGCGCCGGCGGCCTGTACGCGCTGACCGGCCTCGCCTTCGTGATGATCTACAAGGCCACGCGGGTGGTGAACCTGGCCATCGGCGAGATGCTGATGATCGGCGCCTACCTGTGCTTCGGCCTGGCCACCGCCATGAACCTGCCGATGTGGCTGGCGATCCTGGTCGCAGTGATCGGCAGCGGCGGGGCCGGCGCACTGCTCGAGCGCGTGGCGATCCGCCCCATGCTGGGCGAGTCGCCGATCGCGGTCTTCATGGTCACCGTGGGCCTGGCATCCATCCTGGTCGGCGGCGTCGAGCTGATCTGGACCTCGGAGCCGCGCCGCCTGCCGGAGTTCATGCCCGCGACGCCGGTGATGATCGGCGAGGCCTTCGTGCCGCCCAAGGTGTTCTACGGCTTCCTCGTCGCGGCCGTGCTGATCGGCGTGGCGCTGGCGGTGTTCCGCTTCTGGCGCGGCGGCGTGGCGCTGCGGGCGACGGCCTCGGACCAGCAGGCGGCCTACTCGATGGGCATCGACGTGCCCAAGGTGTTCTCGCTGTCCTGGACGGTGGCGGCGATGATCGCGGCGATCGCCGGCGTCATCGTCGGCGCGGTGGGCGGCATCTCCTCGACGATGGGGGTGTTCGGCCTGTCGGTGCTGGTGGTGGTGATCGTCGGCGGCCTCGACAGCGTGCTCGGCGCGCTGGTCGCCGGCATCCTCATCGGTGTCGTCGAGTCGCTCGCGGGCGGCTTCCTCGGCGGTGAATACAAGCTGCTGGCCACCTTCCTGATCCTGATCGTCGTGCTGCTGGTCCGTCCCTACGGACTGTTCGGCACCCACGAAATCGAGAGGCTGTAATGCGCATCGGAACCGCACGCTCCAGCTACCGCCACGACGAGGCGCTGTTCGACAGCCGCACCCAGCACGCCTGGCTGGCGATCCTCGCCGTCGCGCTGATCGGCTTCCCCTTCCTCGCCGACGAGTACTGGCTCTACCTCGCCTGCCTGGTGGCGATCAACATCGCCAGCACCACCGGGCTCAACATCCTCACCGGCTACACCGGGCTGGTGAGCCTGGGCCAGGCCGCCTTCATGGGCATCGGTGCCTACACCGTCGCCGCGCTGGAGCAGAAGCTGGGCGCGCCGGTACTCCTCAACCTGCTCGCCGGCGGCTTCGTCGCCATGCTCGGCGGGCTGGTGGTGGGCCTGCCCTCGCTGCGGGTCAAGGGCCTGTACCTGGCGATCGCGACCATCGCCGCCTCGGTGGTGCTGCACTTCGTGTTCGCCAACTGGCATGCGGTCACCGGCGGCCATGCGGGCATCACCCTGGTGCCGGCGGAGATCCTCGGCCTCAGCTTCGACACCTCCTTCCGCCTGTACTGGCTGTTCGTGCCGATCACCATCCTGATGGTGGCCGGCGCGGCCAACCTCTTCCGCACCCGCATCGGCCGCGCCTTCATCGCCATCCGCGACCGCGACATCTCCGCCGAGGTGCTGGGCATTCCGCTGCTGCGCTACAAGCTGCTGTCCTTCGGTCTGTCGTCCTTCTACGCCGGGGTGGCGGGCGGGATGTGGGCCTACTTCTTCCGCGTGGTCACGCCGGAGAGCTTCCCGCTGATCCTGTCGATCTTCTTCCTCGCCGCGGTCATCGTCGGCGGCATGGGCACCATCCTCGGCGCCATCCTCGGCGCGGTCTTCATGACCATGGTGCCCGAGGCGCTGAAGCTCGTCGTCGGCTGGCTGCCGCTGTCGGCCGACGCCACGCTGATCCTGTCGCCGGTGCGCACCATCGTGTTCGGCGTGCTGATCGTCGGCTTCCTGGTGTTCGAGCCGCTCGGCCTGCAGGAGATCTGGCGCCGCATCCGCCGCTTCTTCCACCTCTGGCCGTTCCGCGCCTGAGCTTTCCTCGCCGCACCGCTTCACCCCATATCAAGAGAAGGAGACAAGCATGAGAAGAACCGTACTCAAGAGCCTGCTGGCCACCGCGATCCTCTCCGCCACCGCCGGCCTGCCCGTAGCCCGGGCGGCCGACAAGGAGATCGTCATCGGCGGCTCCATCCCGATGAGCGGCGTGTTCGCCTTCGCGGGCATCGGCATCCACGCCGGCATCCAGGATTACGTGAAGATGGTCAACGCCGCCGGCGGCATCGCAGGCCACACGCTGCGCTACGTGCCCGAGGACAGCGCCTACAAGGTCGACCAGTCGGTGGCAGCGTTCAAGAAGATCACCAGCCAGAACAAGGTGAACTTCTACTACGGCGACTCCACCGCCTTCAGCAAGACCATCAACCCCGAGCTCGACCGCGCCGGCTCGATGATCATGTCGGGCGCCTCCTTCGCCACCGAGCTCAACGACCCGAAGAAGTACCCTTACCAGTTCGTCGCCGGCCCGGACTACACCCAGCAGTTCGGCATCCTGCTGCGCTACATCGCCCAGCAGAAGCCCGGCGCCAAGGTGGCCTTCGTCCATTCCGACACCGAGTTCGGCCGCGACCCGATCGAGACCAGCCGCGGCGTGGCCAAGGCACTCGGGCTCGACGTCGCCATCGAGATCATGACCCCGCCGGGCGCGGTCGATGTGTCCACCGAGATCGCCAAGCTGCGCCGCGCGCGGCCCGACTTCACCATCTTCCACGGCTACATCCTCGGCCCCATCCCCGAATTCATCGGCCAGGCGCGCCAGATGGGCCTGGACACCCAGTTCATGGGCACCTTCTGGACCATGGACAACTCGACCGTGATGCAGATGGGCGAGCTCGCCGAAGGCTTCATGGGCGTGATGCCCTACAACTACTACTACGACCAGAGCGCATCGGCGCCGATGCTCGACAAGATCCGCGCGATGCGTCCCGAGTACCAGAACGTGCCCTACATCCAGGGCTTCCTGTCGGCCATGCTGTACGCCGAGTCGGCCCGCCGCACGCTGGCCGCAGGCAAGGAGATGAGCGCGGCCAACCTCAAGGCGGCGCTCAACTCGATCGAGAATTTCGACACCGGCGGCCTGATCGGCGTGCCCGTCACCCTCCGCGGCAACACCATCCCGGTCGGCCGCATCTACCGCGCCGACACCAAGGCCAGGCGCATGGTGCCGGCCTCCGACTGGATCGTGCTGGAGTAAGCGATGAGTGCGGCCGAATCCGTCCTCGAGGTGAACAACATCGAGGTGATCTACAACAAGGCGGTGCAGGTGCTGCGCGGCCTCTCACTGGCGGTGCCGCGCGGGCAGATCGTCGCCCTGCTCGGCTCCAACGGCGCCGGCAAGAGCACCACGCTCAAGACCGTCTCCGGCCTCCTCGGGCTGGAGAACGGCGAGCTGACGCGCGGCGAGATCCGCTTCGAGGGCAGGCCGCTGGCGGATTCCAAGCCGCACGAGCTGGTGCGCGCGGGGCTCTTCCACGTGATGGAGGGGCGCCGCGTGTTCGAGGACCTCAGCGTCGAGGAGAACCTCGTCGCCGCCACCTACGCACTCACCGGGCGCAAGGGCGAGAAGGCCGACAAGGAGCTCGTCTATGAATACTTCCCGCGCCTGTACGAGCGCCGCAACGGCCTCGCCGGCTATCTGTCGGGCGGCGAGCAGCAGATGCTGGCGATCGGCCGCGCGCTGATCGCCCGCCCCAGGCTGATCCTGCTCGACGAGCCCTCGCTGGGCCTCGCGCCGCTGCTGGTGGAGAACATCTTCCGCATCATCGCTCGCATCAACGCCGAGCAGAAGGTGTCGATGCTGCTGGTGGAGCAGAACGCCTCGGTGGCGCTGGCGGTGGCGCACTACGGCTACATCATGGAGAACGGCAAGGTCGTCACCGACGGCCCCGCCGAGCGTCTCGCCGGCGACCAGGACGTGCGCGAGTTCTACCTCGGCATGGGTGGGCACGGCGAGATGAAGAGCTTCCGCGACATCAAGCACTACAGGCGCCGCAAGCGCTGGCTGTCGTGATCGAGAGGGTGGCCATGAGCAACAACCTACCCACGCTGACCCTGCCGCAGATGCTGCGCGAGCAGGCGAGGCTGCAACCCGGGCGGCCCGCCATCCGCCAGAAGGACTTCGGCATCTGGCAGGCCATCGGCTGGGACGACTATTACCGCCGCGCGAGCCATGTCGGCCTCGGCCTGCGCGCGCTCGGCCTGCCCGCCGGCGGCCATGTCGGCGTGCTCGCCGAGAACCGCATCGAATGGGTGCTGGCGCAGATGGGCTGCGGCCTCGTCGGCGCCATCGCGGTCGGCGTCTATCCGACCAGCCCGGCACCCGAGGTGGCCTACGTGCTCAATCACGCCGACGTCGAGGTCGTGGTGTGCGAGGACCAGGAGCAGACCGACAAGGTGATCGAGGCGCTCGACCAGCTGCCGCACCTGCGCGCCATCGTGGTGATGGAGACCAAGGGCCTGCGCAACGCCGACGAGCGCGTGCGCGACCGCATCCTGTCCTTCGCCGACCTGGAGCGGCTCGGCGTCGAATACGAGGCCACCCACCGCCACCTGGTCGAGGAGACCCTGGCCGCGCAGCGGCTCGACGACCTCGCGCTGATGATCTACACCTCGGGCTCCACCGGCAAGCCCAAGGGCGCGATGATCCGCTACGCCAACATCCGCGGCGTCGCGCCCGGCATCATCGACCGCCTCGGGCTCGCGGCCGACACCGTGCACCTGTCCTACCTGCCCCTTTGCCACGTCGCCGAGCAGATGCTGACCACCTTCTGCCCGATCTACCTCGGCTCCACCGTCGCCTTCGGCGAGTCGATCCGCACCGTGCAGGAGGACCTGCGCGAGATCGCGCCCACGATGTTCCTCGGCGTGCCGCGCATCTGGGAGAAGCTGCACTCGGCGATCACGATCCGGATGCAGGAGAGCGGGCCCGTGCAGCGCTGGCTGTTCGCACGCGCGCTGGCGGCCTGCGCGCCCTTCGCCCACAAGTCGGCGGCGCAGCGCACGGCGGGCGAGTGCCTGACCCACGCCATCTGCTACGGCCTCATCCTGCGCGCGCTGCAGAACTTCATCGGCCTGCGCAAGGCGCGCGTGGCGCTGACCGGCGCGGCGCCGATCCCGCCCGCGGTGGTGCACTTCTTCCGTACCCTCGGGGTGCCGCTGGTCGAGGTCTACGGCCTCACCGAATCGACCGGCATGATCACCGGTCAGCCGCTCGACGCGGTGGCCTTCGGTTCGGTCGGCACGCCCATCCTCGGCGTCGAGCACCGCATCGGCGCGCGTGGCGAGCTGCTGGTCCACGGCGAGATGGTCTTCGCCGGCTACTACAAGAACCCGGAGGCGACCGCCGACGCCATCCGCGACGGCTGGCTGCACACCGGCGACGTGGTCGAGGAGCGCGACGGCCAGCTCTACATCGTCGATCGCCTCAAGGACATCATGATCACCGCCGGCGGCAAGAACCTGACGCCGTCCGAGATCGAGAAGGCGATGAAGTCCAGCCCCTACATCAAGGAGTGCATCGTCGTTGCCGACGGGCGCAAGTTCGTCTCGGCGCTGATCCAGATCGACTACGAGACGGTGTCGAGATGGGCCGAGGGCCGCCAGATCCCCTTCACCCACTTCCGCTCGCTGGTCGAGCACCCCGAGGTGCGCGCGCTGATCGAGGCCGAGATCGCGCGTGGCAACGCCCAGCTTGCCCAGGTCTCGCACATCCGCCGCTTCCACCTGCTGAGCAAGGAGCTCGACCACGACGACGGCGAGGTCACGGCGACCATGAAGGTGCGTCGCGCGAGCGTCTACAAGACCTATGCCGACGTGATCGAAGCCATGTACCGGGGAGGGGCCGCCCATGCCTGACCCGATCCACGGCGACTGCGTGCGACTCGAGCGTGAAGGCGGGCTCGCCTTCATCACCCTCGACCGCCCGCAGGCGCGCAACGCCCTCGACCTGGCGATGGGGCTGGGACTGCGCGACGCCGTGCGCGAACTTGCCGCCGCGCCGCCGCGCGTGCTCGTGCTGCGCAGCAGCGGCGCGCACTTCATGGTCGGCGGCGACGTGCGCCGCTTCGACGCCCTGCTCGGCGAGTCGCAGGTCGCCTGTACCGACGAGATCGGCCGCCTCATCGATGCGGTGCACGAGGCCGTCACCGGCCTCACCCGGCTGCCTTGCCCGGTGCTGGGTCTGGCGGGCGGCTCGGTGGCGGGCTTCGGCCTGGCGCTGGCCATGGCTTGCGACCTCCTGGTCGCGGCCGACGACGCGCGCCTCGTGCTCGCCTACGGTGCCATCGGCGCCACGCCCGACGGCGGCGCGAGCTGGCAGCTGCCGCGCCGCGTCGGCCTGCAGCGGGCGCTCGCGATCGCGCTGCTCGACCCGCAGCTCGATGCGGCGCAGGCGAGGGAGATCGGCCTGGTGGCCGAGGTGGTGCCGGCAGCGCAGCTGGCCGAGGCCGGGCTGGCGCTGGCCCGACGCCTGGCCGCGGGACCGGCCGCCGCCCAGGCCGGCATCAAGCGCCTGCTGCGCGCGGGCCTCGACACCGACCTGGCGACGGCGCTCGACGCCGAGAAGGCGAGCTTCCTCGCCCTCTCCGCGACGCCGGACTTCGCCGAGGGCGTGCGCGCCTTCTGCGAGCGGCGGCCGGCGCGCTTCGCGCGACCCTCCGGCTAGGCTCGCCCGCGACGCGCTGCCCGAGCGCCTTCCACCCGCAATCCCCGTCGGCGTGCCCAGGCATGCCCGCCCCTTTATTGCCCGTCGTCTGCGCACGGCGGCTTCGCATGGAGACACCATGGACTTCCAGTTGAACCCGGAGCAGCGCGAGATCCGCGACCTGGCGCGCCGCTTCGCCGAGCGCGAGATCGCCCCCCGCGCCGCGCAGGCCGATCTCGACAAGGCTTTCCCGACCGAGGTGCACCAGCGCGCGCAGGAGCTCGGCCTGCTCGGCATCAACCTGCCCGAGACGGTCGGCGGCGGCGGCCTCGGCTGCCTGGAGCTGGTGCTGGTCACCGAGGCCTTCTGCCGCGGCTGCCTGGGCATCGGCACCGCGTTGTGCGTGAACGCGCTCGCCACCGAGCCGATCGTCATCGCCGGAACCGATGCGCAGCGCAGCCGCTACCTCGGCGCCGCGGCCCGCGGTGCGCTCGCCAGCTTCGCGATGACCGAGCCCGGCGCCGGCTCCGACGTGGCCGGCATCCGCACCCGCGCCGAGCGCGTCGAGGGCGGCTATCGCCTCACCGGCAGCAAGATCTGGATCTCCAACGCCAACCTCGCCGAGTTCTTCGTCGTCTTCGCCAAGACCGCGCCGGACGGCGGCCACCGCGGCATGAGCGCCTTCATCGTGCCGCGCGCCAGCGCCGGCCTGACGGTGGGCGAGCCCTTGGGCAAGCTCGGCCAGCGCTGTTCGCCCACCTGCGAGGTCTTCCTCGACCAGGTCTTCGTGCCCGAGGACCACCGCCTCGGCGAGGAGGGCGGCGGCTTCGCGCTGGCGATGGCGGTGTTCGACCACTCGCGCCCGATGGTGGCCGCCTTCGGCGTCGGCCTCATCGAGCGCTGCCTCGACGAGTCGCTCGCCTACGCCACCCAGCGCAGCAGCATGGGCAAGCGCCTGATCGACCACCAGGCCGTGGCCCACAAGCTCGCCGAGATGCGCATGAGGCTCGAAGCCGCGCGCCTGCTCACCTACCAGTCGGCCTGGCTGCTCGACCAGGGTCGGCCGAACACCATCGAAGCCTCGATCGCCAAGGCCTTCGCCGCGGACGCGGCGATGTGGGCGGCGACCGAGGCGGTGCAGATCTTCGGCGGCATGGGCTACTCGACCGAGTACCCGGTGGAGAAGCTCTTCCGCGACGCCAAGGTGCTGCAGATCTACGAAGGCACCAGCGAGATCCAGCGCAACATCATCGCCCGCGAACTGCAGCGGGCCTGAACCCGAGGACCCGGAAATGAACCCAAGCAATCCATCGAACCCGAACGAGGCGCTGATCCTGGGCGCCGTGCGCACCCCCTTCGGCCGCCGCGGCGGCGCCCTGCGCGAGACCCGCCCGGACGAGCTCCTCGCCACCGCCGTCGGCGGCGTGCTGGCGCGCACCGGCCTGCCTGGCGACAAGGTCGGCGACGTGCTCGCCGGCTGCGTCAGCCAGGCCGGAGAGCAGGGCGCCAACATCGCCCGCCAGGCGCTGCTGATCGCCGGCCTGCCCGCCGAGGTGCCGGGCGTGTCGATGAACCGCATGTGCGGCTCCAGCCAGTACGCCACCCACGCCGCGGCGCAGGCGGTGGCCGCGGGCGACCTCGACTTCGCCATCGGCTGCGGCGTCGAGAGCATGAGCCGGGTGCCGATGTTCCTCGACCTGACCCTGGGCCGGGGCGACTTCCGCGGCTTCGACAACTTGCACCCGAAGATCCTCGAACGCTTCGCCATCCCGCACCAGGTCGAGAGCGCCGAGCGCATCGCCGGGCAGTGGAAGATCTCGCGCACCGAAATGGACGACTACGCGATCGAGAGCCACCGCCGCGCCGAGGCCGCGCGTGCGGCCGGCGTGCACAGCGAGATCCTGCCGGTGGCGGGGGTGGACAAGGAGGGCGGGGCGATCACGCTCGCGCACGACGAGGGCATCCGCGCGGTCATCGACGTCGAGCGCATGCGCGCCATGCAGCCGGTGTTCCGCCAGCCCGGCGAGGGCGGCGTGACCGCGGCCAACGCCAGCCAGATGTCGGACGGCGCCGCTGCGGTGCTGGTGGGCCGCCGCGCCGCCGCCGAGGCGCTCGGCATCCGGCCGCGCGCCCGCTTCCGCGCCCGCGTCGCGCTCGGCTCCGACCCGGTGCTGCAGCTCACCGGGGTGATCCCGGCGGCGCGGCGTGCGCTCGAGATGGCCGGGCTGTCGATCCGCGACATGGACTGGATCGAGGTCAACGAGGCCTTCGCCAGCGTGGCGCTGTGCTTCGTGCGCGAGTTCGCGCCCGACCTGGATCGCCTCAACCCCTGGGGTGGGGCGATCGCCCACGGCCACCCGCTGGGCGGCAGCGGCGCCGGCCTGCTGGCCAAGATGCTCGCCGGCCTCGAATGCCGCGACGGCCGCTTCGGCCTGCAGGTCATGTGCATCGGCCACGGCATGGCCACCGCCACCGTCATCGAACGACTCTGAGACACAAGGAGCACACGCAATGAAGATCGCAAACTCGGTATTCCTGGTGACCGGCGGCGCCTCCGGGCTGGGCGCGGCCACCGCGCGCATGGTGGTCGAAGGCGGCGGCAAGGTGGTGCTCGCCGACCTCAACGAAGAGGCCGGCCAGGCGTTGGCGGCCGAACTCGGCGCGGCGGCCCGTTTCGTGCGCACCGACGTCACCGACGAGGCCTCGACGCAGGCGGCGGTCGAGGCCGCGGTGCAGGGCTGCGGGGGCCTGCACGGCCTGGTGTGCTGCGCCGGCGTGGCGCCGGGGGAGAAGGTGGTGGGCAAGGACGGCCCGCATGGTCTCGACAGCTTCACGCGCGGGGTGATCATCAACCTTGTCGGCACCTTCAACCCGATCCGCCTCGCCGCCGCCGCGATGAGCAAGGCCGCGCCCAACGAGGAGGGCGAGCGTGGCGTGATCGTCACCACCGCCTCGGTCGCCGCCTTCGACGGCCAGATCGGCCAGGCGACGTATGCGGCGTCCAAGGCCGGCGTGGTCGGCATGACGCTGCCGATCGCGCGCGAGCTGGCACGCTACGGCATCCGCGTGATGAGCATCGCCCCCGGCATCTTCGAGACGCCGATGCTGCGCGGGCTGCCGCAGGCGGTGCAGGATTCGCTCGGGCAGATGGTGCCTTTCCCCTCGCGCCTCGGCCGCTCCAGCGAATATGCGCAGCTGGTGCGCTCGATCTGCGAAAACCCGATGTTGAACGGCGAGGTCATCCGTCTCGATGGCGCGATCCGCATGGCAGCCAAGTGAGGAGCCCGGCATGAACCCCGTACACACGACCATGATTCCCGCCGACGTCCGTCGTGCCGGGCGCAACCTGATCGGCGACGCCTTCGCGCGTTCGGTGCGCCGCAACCCCGAGCGCGAGGCGCTGCGCTTCGAGGGGCGCAGCTGGCGCTACGCCCAGCTCGACCGTGCCGCCAACCGCGTCGCCAACCGCCTGCTCGGCCTCGGCCTGGCGGTCGGCGATCGCGTCGCCGCCTATGGGCGCAATTCCGACGCCTACGTGCTGCTGTGGCTGGGCTGCGTGAAGGCGGGGCTGATCCACGTCCCGATCAACTACGCGCTGCTCGACGCCGAGCTGCGCTACATCGTCGAGCAGTCGGGCGCGCGTGCGTTGTTCTGCGACGCCGACATGGCGACCCACGTCGAGGCCCTCGGCAGCGACCTGCCCTGCGAATGGCGCGGCACGCTGCACGGCGGACACGAGCGCGACGTCCTCGAGTGGGCGCAGGCCGGCGGCACGGACACGGCCCCGGCGATCGCGCTCGACGAGGAGGCCATCGCGCAGCTGCTGTACACCTCGGGCACCACCGCCGCGCCCAAGGGCGCGATGATGAGCCATCGTGCGCTGCTCGCCGAATACACCAGCACGCTGCTCGCCACCGACATCCGCGCCGAGGACTGCGCGCTCGCCGCGCTGCCGCTGTACCACTCGGCGCAGATGCACGTCTTCCTGATGCCGCAGCTGCTGGTGGGCGCGACCACCCTGCTGATCCAGGCGCCGCAGCCCGAGCGCTGCTTCGAGCTGATCGAGCGCGAGCGCGTGACGTCCTTCTTCGCCCCGCCCACGGTGTGGATCGCCTTCCTGCGTCATCCGGCCTTCGCGCCGGCGCGGCTGGCCTCGCTGCAGAAGGGCTACTACGGCGCCTCGATCATGCCGGTGCCGGTGCTGCAGGAGCTGGCCGCACGCCTGCCGGCGCTGCAGCTCTACAACTGCTATGGCCAGAGCGAGATCGCCCCGCTCGCCACCGTGCTGCGTCCGGAGGAACACGCCGAGCGCCCCGCGTCCGCCGGGCGGCCGATCTTCAACGTCGAAACCCGCATCGTCGACAGCGACCTCAACGACGTGCCTGCGGGCGAGATGGGCGAGATCGTGCACCGCTCGCCGCAGCTCATGAGCGGCTACTGGGACAAGCCGGAGGAGACCGCGGCCAGCTTCCGCGACGGCTGGTTCCGTTCGGGGGACGTCGGCTACCTCGACGAGGCCGGCTACCTCTACATCACCGACCGCATCAAGGACATCATCAAGACCGGCGGCGTGGTGGTGGCGAGCCGCGAGGTGGAGGAGTGCCTGTACACCCACCCCGCGGTGGCCGAGGTCGCGGTGATCGGCCTGCCCGACGAGCGCTGGATCGAGGCGGTGACGGCGGTGGTGGCGCTCAAGCAGGGCGCGCAGGCCACGGCCGCAGAGCTGATCGCCCACGTGCATGCCCGGCTGGCGGCCTTCAAGGTGCCCAAGCGGGTGTTCTTCGTCGAGGACATGCCGCGCAACGCCTCCGGCAAGCTGCTCAAGCGCGAGCTGCGCGTGCGCTACGCGGAAACCTGAGCGCACCGGGTGGCGGTACCCGTGCCGACTCGCCTCAGTCTGCCCGGGTGCCCGGCCTGATCTCGATCGTCGGCCGGGGGGCTTGCGCGTCCGCTTGCGGGATGCCGAGCACGGCGTGCAGCTGCCCGTCGTCGCCGATCAGGTCGGCGAGCGTGAGGCGGTCGAGGGCGGCAAAGAAGGCCTGCAGGGCGCCGGCCAGTGCGCCCTTGAGCCGGCAGGCCGGATCCAGCAGGCAGTGCGATCCCGATCCGAAGCACTCGACCAGCTCGAAGCTGGGCTCCATCCCGCGGACCACGTCGCCCAGACCGATCTGCGTCGCCGCACGCGCCAGCCGGAGTCCGCCGCCCTTGCCGCGCGCGCCGTCGACAAAACCCTTCGCCACCAGCCCGGTGACCACCTTCATCAGGTGGCTGCGCGAGATGTCGAAGCGTTCCGCCACTTCCTTGATGGTCACGCGTCGCTCGGTACAGGTGCCGAGGTACATGAGCAGGCGAAGCGCGTAATCGGTGTGCTGGGTGATGTTCATCGCGAAGGTGCGCCGGGGCGTATGGCGGGCTGCATGGTAGCAGCAATAGATTCATTTCTGTTGACTCTTTTAAAGATGCATTTAATATGTATCTTAAAGGCCTCGACCGAAGGAGCTGCCATGAAACGCCACCCCCATCTCGTCCGGCTGTCGCGCGAACACCATGCCGCGCTGCGGCTCGGCAGGCATCTGCTCGCCGGCGGCGCGGCGGCCGAACTGCGCGCGGAACACGTCGCGCTCGTCACCCACTTTGCCGAGGAAGAGCGCGAGCTGGCCCCCTTGCTCGAAACGGGCGGTCACGGCGCGCTCGCCGCGCGCCTGCGCGCCGAGCATGCCCACCTGAGGTCCCTGTTCGCCACCGCAGCGGACGGCGTGCGCGAGGCCGCGGCCGGGCAGGCGCTGATCGACCATGTGCGCTTCGAGGAGCGCGAACTGTTTCCGGCGATCGAAACCCTGTTCGAGGAAGTGCTGCCATGACCCATGTCGTCACCGAAGCCTGCATCCGCTGCAAATACACGGATTGCGTGAGCATGTGCCCGGTCGACGCCTTTCGCGAGGGGCCGAACTTCCTCGTGATCGACCCCGAGGAGTGCATCGACTGCACCCTGTGCGTCGCCGAGTGTCCGGTCGATGCGATCGTGCCGGAAGATGAGTTGAGCGACGAGCAGCGCGAATACCTCGCCCTCAACGCGGCGCTGGCGAAGGACTGGCCGCGCATCGTCGAGGCGCATGCGCCGCTGCCCGATGCCGATGCATGGGCGAAGGTGACCGGTAAGCGTGCACTGCTGGATACCGCGGTGGCGGGCGACCCCGACGCGAAGGCATGAGGCGGCGTCGGGGCGCCGACCGTCGAAGGGGGCGGGCGGTCGGCCCGGTGCGTGCGGTTCCACGGCGCGCCGCCCATTGCTTTCACGCCCACGTCGATTTGCGGTGGGTCGGGCCGGCATCGTAGTCTGCGCGACGCGGGATGACGGCGGGGATGCCCCCCGGCCCGCAGGAGCAAATCGAATGGAATTCGCGAAGATCTTCATCACGCTGGCAGCCCTGATCAACCCCTTCGGCGCCATCCCGGCCTTCATCGGCCTGACCCAGGGGCAATCGTCCCTCGAACGCCGCCGCACCGCGCGCACCGCCGCACTGGCGACCGTCCTCGTCATCACCGTGACCGCGCTCGCCGGCCAGTACATCCTGGCGGGTTTCGGCATCACCGTGCCCTCGCTGCAGGTCGGTGGCGGTGTGCTGCTGTTCATCGTCGCGATCTCGATGTTCAACGCCCAACCCGCGCCGAGCCGCAACACCCCCGAGGAAACCGACGAGGCCGCCGAGCGCGCCAACATCGCCGTGGTGCCGCTGACGATCCCGCTGCTGACCGGGCCGGGCACGGTCAGCACGGTGATCATCTACGCCGACCAAGGCACGAACACCGTGCTGATGCTGCTCGGCGCCGGCCTCGTGATGGGCGTCGTGGTGTGGTTCGCCTTCAACCTGGCCGGTCCGATCAGCCGCCTGGCCGGGCGCACCGGACTCAACATCATGACCCGGCTGATGGGCCTGGTGCTGGCGGCGCTCGCGGTGGAGTTCATCGCAGCGGGCATCCGTGCCTATGTGAACGCCTGAGGGCGCCGCTGCGGGTCGCCCCTACACCCCGCGCGGTGGAGCCAGCGTCCGTCGGCCCGTGGGGCATCCTGTCTTCCAGATCCCGGATATCTGCATTCTCGTCCGTCGGCTGGCTCCGATCCTGATCGGCCCCTAAAGTCACCGCAGGTCATGTGGCGTGCGGGTTGCCGGTGCACGTCGCTTGCGAACGATGACGACGTGTGGGCGCCACCGCGGTGGCAGCCGACCAGACGATGGAGATGGGGATGCAAGCTGAGAACCGTTTTCGCCTTACCGGGGTGGACTGCGTGCGCTTCGCGGTCGAGGACATCGAGGCGGCCTGCCGCTTCGCGGCGGACTGGGGCCTGGTCCCCGCCATTTCGAAGGATCCCGCGCTGAAGGTGTTCACCGCCACCGACGGCTCGGAGGTGCAGGTCGTGAAGGCCGCTGCTGGGCAGCCGCGATGCACGCCGATCGGTGCGCCGAGCGGACTCGCCGAACTCACCTGGGGGGTGGCCGACGCGGCCGCGCTGCAGGCGATTGCCGACGAGTTGCGCAAGGATCGTGCGGCGGAGTTCGACGCCGAGGGCGTGCTGCACAGCCACGACGATCTCGGCATCGGCCTGGCCTTCCGCGTCACCCGCCGCCGCGCGGTGATCTACCCGGTCACGCGCTACAACGCCCCCGGCCAGCCGGGACGCCTGAATGCGCGCGCGCCGCGCTACGAGGCCGTCCGGCCGCACGAGATCAGCCACATCGCGATCGGCGTGGATGACGCCGGCGAGGCGGTGAAGTTCTACATCGAGCGCCTCGACTTCATTGTTTCCGACCGCTACGCCAACCGCGGCATCTTCATGCGCTGCGCGCCGGTGGGCAACCACCACCACGTGTTCTTCATGAACGCGAAGCAGCCGGGCACACGCTTCAACCATCTCGCCTTCAAGGTGCGCGACATCCATGAGGTCATCGGCGGCGGCCAGCACCTGGATGCGCTCGGCTGGAAGACCTTCGCCGGCCCCGGTCGCCATCTCATCTCGTCGGCCTGCTTCTGGTACTTCGTCAGCCCTTTCGGCGGCTCCTGGGAATACGCCGCCGACGAGGACATGGTCGGCGAAGACTGGGAGACGCAGGACTTCGACGCCGTGTCGCACATCTTCTCGGAGTGGACCTTCGGCCTCGAAAAATCCGACGGCACCTTGCGCGGGCCGATCTCGGCCAGCAAGGAACAGGCGCTCTGAGGAGGATGCCGACGTGTCCCGATCACCGCTTGTACGCGACCCCTACTGGGTCGAGCTGCTGCACACCCAGGTGCGCCTGATCCAGGGCCGCTACCGCACCCGCATCATCGAGGCCGGCAGCGGCCCGGCGCTGTTCCTGCTGCACGGCACCGGCGGCCATGCGGAGAACTACGCGCTCAACATCGCCGCACTGGCCGAACATTTCCACGTCGTGGCGATGGACTTCCTGTGGCACGGGCGCTCGCAGACCGAGGGCTACGACCCCGAGATCATCCCGCTGCTGGTGGACCAGGTCACCGACGTGATGGACCAGCTCGGCATCGCGCAGGCCGCGTTCGAGGGCCAGTCGATGGGCGGCTGGGTGGCGATGCAGCTCGCGCTGCGCCATCCCGAGAAGGTGCGCGCGCTGGTGCTCACCACCACCATGGGCTTTTCGCCCGACGCCGGCGCCATCCCCGGTTATGTGGAGCCCGACTGGGCGAGCAACCTGCCGAGCTCGCTAGAGGTGCTGCGCAATCCGAGCTTCGACGCGGTGCGTACGCGTGCGTATTCCGGCCCAACGTGACCGCTGATTCCGAGAAGGGTGTGACCGGTGATTCCGAGGCTGTGACCGGCGATTCCGATTTGATCGTGACCGATTTGGGCCGCCGTCGGAATCACCGGTCACGTTGTCGGAATCGTCGGTCACGATCAAACCGGAACGGCCTGTGCGGCCAGCGTGGCAACCACCTTTGTTGCGGCTACCCTCGCGCGCTTTGCGCGGAGCGAGGGGATGCCGGCGGAGCGGATTGCCATGCACAAGATCAAGGAGCTGTTACGGCTCAAGTACGACTGCGCGCTCTCGCATGAGCGCATCGCGCGCGCGCTGTCGATCTCCAAGGGGGTGGTCGCCAAGTACGTGAAGGCGGCCGAGGCTCGTGGCCTGAGCTGGGCCGAACTGGAGCGGGCCGACGAGGCGCAGCTGCGTGCGCTGCTAGGGGCGACCCCACGGCCACGGGGAACGGCGGTAGGCCATGCGCTGCCGGACCTGGCCGCCGTTCATCAGGGACTCAAGAAGAAGAACGTCACCCTCGCGCTGCTGTGGGAGGAGTACGTCCACGCCGCCCCGGGGCCGACCTACCAGTATTCGCGCTTCTGCGACCTCTACCGAGCGTTCGCCAAGGGGCTCAAGCGCTCGATGCGCCAGGTGCATCGCGCCGGCGAGAAGCTCTTCATCGACTACGCGGGCGACACGGTGCCGATCGTCGATGCCGAGACCGGCGAGATTTCTCGGGCGCAAATCTTCGTCGCGGTGCTCGGGGCGTCAAACTACACCTTCGCCTGCGCCACGGCCACGCAGTCGCAGGCCGACTGGCTGGGGGCGCTGGGGCGGGCGCTGCGTTTCATCGGCGGCGTGCCCGAGCTGATCGTCCCCGACAACACCCGCGCCCTGGTGGGCGAGCCGGACCGGTACGCGCCGCAGCTGCAGCGCACCACTGCCGAGTTCGCCCAGCACTACGGCGTGGCGATCCTGCCCGCACGCCCCTACAAGCCGCAGGACAAGAGCAAGGTGGAGGTGGGCGTGCAGATCGTGCAGCGCTGGATCCTGGCGCGGCTGCGGCATCGGCGCTTCTTCTCGCTGGCCGAGCTTGGGGTGGCCATCGCCGAGCTGCTCGAGGATCTGAATGCACGCCCCTTCCAGCGCCTGCCGGGCAATCGTCGCAGCGCCTTCGAGACGCTCGACCAGCCGGCGCTGCGCGCACTGCCCGCGACGCCATTCCAGTTCGCCCAGTGGAAGAAGGCCAAGCCCAACATCGACTACCACGTCGAGTTCGACGGCCACTACTACAGCGTGCCCCACGCGCTGGTCGGGCAGGTGCTGGAGCTTCGCGTCACGCCCTCGAGCCTCGAGTGCTTCGCCGGCGGACGCCGTGTGGCGGTGCATGCGCGCAGCCACCGGCGCGGTGCCTTCAGCACGCTCACCGAGCACATGCCCGCCTCGCACCAGGCCCACCGCCAGTGGACGCCCAGCAAGCTCATCGCCTGGGGCGCCACGGTGGGGCCGCACACCGCGCGCGTGGTCGCCTTCCAGCTCGAACGCATGCCGCACCCCGAACAGGGCTACCGCGCCTGCCTGGGGCTGATGCGCCTGGCACGCCAGTACGGCAACGCACGGCTCGAGGACGCCGCCGGCCGCGCCGTCGCGCTCGGGGCGATGCGCTACAAGAACCTCGCCTCGATGCTCAAGACCGGGCTCGATCGCGCCCCGCTGCCGGCGAGCACACCGCAACAGGCCGAGCTGGCCCTGCCCGAGGCGCACGCCAACCTGCGCGGCGCGCACTACTACCACTGATCCCGCAGCGCCGTTACGCCGTAACGCACACCCCAACCCCGGAGAAACCACGATGCTCACCCACCCCACGCTCGAGCAACTGCGCGCCCTGCGCCTGGAGGGCATGGCACGCGCCCTCGAAGAGCAGCACGCCCACCCCGCCATCGAGGCGCTCACCTTCGACGAGCGCCTGGCCCAGCTCATCGACCGCGAGCTGCTGCTGCGCGACGGCAAGCGCATCGAGCGCCTGCTCAAGGCCGCCCGCATCAAGGTCGGCGGCGCCTGCCTGGAGGATGTCGACTACCG
>WBZL01002077.1_pt1 | contig 19865 bp, 26 predicted proteins | sample 5204291 | NCBI WGS metagenome assembly WBZL01 (sample SAMN12344345, study PRJNA552823) | activated sludge metagenome | biome: Activated sludge suspended growth; feature: Nitrification reactor; material: Wastewater; isolation source: activated sludge from nitrification reactor of wastewater...
AGTTGGGAAGCGAGGCGTCGAGACCTCAAGCGGTCGGGGTAAAAGCGAGAACCAACGCCGGGAGCGACGGAGGAGAGAGCAAGGGCGCTGGGGTGCCTACACCAGCGCGCAGCGCTTTAGTTCAACGAAGGTTACGCCGCTTCGGCGGGAGAGGCGTTGATGCGGCACGACCTGTCGGCCGAGGCGATCCGGCTGGCGCGCCTGCTGATCGAACTCCTGCCGGGCGGCGAAGCGGCAGAGGCGGAAGGCCTGCTGGCGCTGATGCTGCTGCACGAATCGCGCCGCACCGCACGTGCGGGCCCGGAAGGCGACCTGGTATTGCTTGAGGACCAGGACCGTTCGCTCTGGAACCGAGACTTGATCCGCGAAGGTGGCGAGCTGGTCGAGCGTGCCCTCGCGTCGCGGCGCTTCGGCCCTTACACGCTGCAGGCGGCGATTGCCGCCGTGACGGCCGAGGCACCGTCGATGGCGGAGACCGACTGGCGAGAGATCGTCGGGCTCTACGACGTGCTCCTGCGCGTCGAGCCCTCGGCGGTGGTCGCGCTCAACCGCGCGGTGGCGGTGGCGATGCGCGACGGGCCGGCCGCCGGCCTGGCGCTGGTCGATGCGCTCCTCGCCGCTGGCGAACTCGACCATTACCGGTTCGCGCATGCGGCGCGCGCCGACCTTTGCCGGCGGCTCGGCCGGGTTGGCGAGGCGCAGGCGGCCTATCGCCGTGCGCTGGAACTCACACGGCAGGAACCGGAGCGGCGCTTTCTGGAGCGTCGGTTGGCGGCGCTCGATCGCACGCCTTGCTAGACCATGGGATCTCTTCGTTCCTTTCGATCCGAACCCGACCGGATCGACCAAGGGAGAAGGACCACAAAACCGCGTTCGGCGCGGTCGAGTCGTCGGTACCGTTCTGGCGCTTGCCGTGACTCTTCTCATGCCGTTTGACCGCGCGGTCGAGAGCGCGCCATGTTTTGTGGCGGCGCACGAAGAATATTTCTCGTGCCGGTGTCGATTTCCGGTCGAGCCGTTCGACCAGAAGAAACACACGGGAGGCCGTGCAAGTGAGCTCGCATCGCCAGAACCTTTGCAGACTCCCGGCTTCCAACCCCTACCCCTGGAGAACACCCATGCGTTTCATGATCGTTGTCAAAGCCACGGCCGATTCCGAAGCCGAACTGACCCCGGCGCCCGAAGAAGAGTTGTTGGCGGCCATGGCGACCTACCACGAGGACCTCGCCAAGGCGGGTGTGCTGGTCGATGCGGCCGGCTTGCGTCCGAGCCGCGAAGGCTGGCGGATCCGGTATTCCGGTGACCAGCGCTCGTTCACCGACGGGCCGTTCGCCGAGACCAAGGAGCTGATCGCCGGCTACACGATCATCCGGGTGGCGTCGCGCCAGGAGGCAATCGACTGGTCGATGCGGTTTCCCAATCCGGCCGGCCGCGGCAATCCATCCGAGATCGAGGTGCGCGGCTTCTGGGAACTGGAGGATTTCGCGCCCAGCGAATCGATCGATCGATTCCAGGCGCTCGAAGCAGCGCAACAGGGCTGAGGTGCGGGGTCGCCATGACGATCATCCCGCGGCTTGATTCGGAATGCTCCCTCGTTCTGACGATGCGGGAGCTGAAAGGATTGCGATGAACACGCGGCCCGAATTCTCTGTGCGCATCCATGCCCCGCGTTCCCGTATCTGGCATGCGATGCCCGACTATCCCACCCAAGTGTTAAGGAAGAAGTGATGCAGAAGATCAATCCCTGCCTCTGGTTCGACCACCAGGCGGAAGAAGCGGCCGAGTTCTACGTATCGGTTTTTCCGGATTCGCGCATCGTCAGCCGCACAAGGCGGGTCGACGGCCTGCCCGACGAGGTGGGCGACGTGATGGTCGTCGCCTTCGAACTCGCCGGCCAGGGCTACATCGCCCTCAACGGCGGCCCGCTCTTCCGGTTCTCGCCGGCGATCTCGCTGGCCATCCCGTGCGAGACGCAGGACGAAGTGGATCACTATTGGGCGCGCCTCACCGAAGGCGGAGAGGAGGGCCAGTGCGGCTGGCTGACCGATCGTTACGGTGTCACCTGGCAGGTGACGCCGACGCCCCTCATCCGGATGTTCCAGTCGGACGATCGCGCCGCAGCAGCTCGTGCCGCGGCGGCGATGATGCCGATGAAGAAGCTCGATATCGCGGCGCTGCAACGCGCCTTTGACAACGCCTGAACAGGCACCACCAAGGAGATGGTCATGAAGAACGAAAACCCGTTCCGCTGGGTCGAGATTTACGTGCAGGACATGCAGCGCGCGAAGGCGTTTTATTCGACGGTGCTCGGCATCGAGTTCATGGAACTGGAGAGTCCGGGCGTCGAGATGTATGCCTTCCCGATGCAGATGGACCTCGGCGGCGCCTCGGGCGCGCTGGTCAGGATGGAGGGCGTGCCCTCGGGCGGCAACAGTACGATCGCCTATTTCGGCTGCGAGGACTGCGGAGTCGAGGCGAGCCGAGTGGAACAGGCGGGCGGCAGGATCTTCAAGCCGAAGTTCTCGATCGGCCAGTACGGGTTCATCGCGCTGGCTTTAGACACCGAGGGCAACATGTTCGGCCTGCATTCCTCGCCGCAGTGCGCGCAATGAAATACCTCTGTCTGGTGTACCTCGACGAGAACCGGCTCGACGAACTGCCGGACGCCGATTGCGTGGCCTACGACCGTGCGATCCGCCAGAGCGGACACTGCCTCGCGTCCGAGGCACTGCAGTCGGTGACGACGGCCACGACCGTGCGCATGCGCAACGGCAAGCTGTCGGTGACCGACGGGCCCTTCGCCGAGACCAAGGAACAACTGGCCGGTTTCTACATGATCGAGGCGCGCGACCTCAACGAAGCGATCCAGGTCGCTGCGAAGATTCCGCCCGCGCGGGTGGGCTGCATCGAGGTGCGGCCGATCCGTCCGATCCGCGAAACCGTGGCCGCGGCGGAGGCGGCCGTACGCACCCATGGACCAGCGGCACGGCAGGGAAGGAACGCAACATGACGAACCCAACGGGGAAGCTGGTCCTGCTGGTCGCCACGCGCAAGGGCGCATGGCTGTTCCACGGCGATGCCGGCCGACGGACGTGGCGGACCGACGGGCCGCACTTCCTCGGCCACATCATCAACCACCTGGTGCTCGACCCGCGCGACGGACGCACCCTGCTGGCGGCCGCCAAGACCGGCCACCTCGGGCCGACGATCTTCCGCTCGATCGACTGCGGCAGGAGCTGGAGGGAAGCCTCCAAACCGCCGGCCTTCGGCCCCGCGAAGAACGGGCTCGAGGCGCGCAGCGTCGACCACACGTTCTGGCTGGCGCCCGCGCATGCGAGCGAACCCGGCGTCTGGTACGCCGGGACCTCGCCGCAGGGCCTGTTCCGCTCGGAGGATGGCGGCGTTTCCTGGGCGCCATTCTCGTGCATCAACGACGATCCGACCTACCGCCAGTGGTTCGGGACCGTGCAGGACGGCACGCCGGACGGCCCGAAGCTGCATTCGATCATCGTCGATCCGCGTGACCCGAAGCACCTGTACTTCGCGATGTCGGGCGGCGGCGTGCATGAATCGACAGACGGCGGGCAGAGCTTCGCGCCGCTGGTCGAGGGCATGCAGGTGGTCGGCGGCTTCGATCCGGGCAACGTGGCCTTCCACGACCCGCACTGCGTGCGCATCTGCCCGACGAATCCCGACCGGCTCTACCAGCAGAACCATTGCGGCATCTACCGGCTCGATCGGCCCGGCAAACGCTGGCGGCGGATCGGCGAGGCGATGCCCAAGGAGGTTGGCGACATCGGTTTCCCGATGGTCGTGCACCCGCGCGACGACAAGGCGGCCTGGGTGCTGCCGATGGACGGCTCCGACGTCTGGCCGCGCGTCAGTCCGGGCGGCCGGCCGGCGGTGTATGCGACGCGCGACGGCGGCGAGACCTGGCAGCGCCATGACGACGGGCTGCCTCGCGAACAGGCGTGGTGGACGGTGAAGCGGCAGGCGATGTGCGCCGATCGCGCCGACACCGTGGGCCTGTACTTCGGAACGACGAGCGGTGAACTATGGCTGAGCCGTGACGAGGGCGCCCATTGGGAAGTCCTGGCGCGCCATCTGCCGGAAATCTACGCGCTGGAAGCGGTGACCTGTGCATAGCCGGGCCGGGCGCCGTTCAGGCAGCGGGGCCCGGTACCAGAGGAAGACCAAGGAAGGAGGTGGATCATGAAATACAAGGGAAGTTGTCATTGCGGGCAGGTCGCGTTCGAAGTCGAGGGCGAGTTGACCAAAGTCACCGAATGCAACTGTTCGATCTGTTCGCGCAAAGGGATGCTGATGTGGTTCGTGCCGCGCGAGCAACTGCGCCTGCTGACTCCCGAGGAGAATCTGTCGACGTATGCCTTCGGCAAGGCGCGTATCCAGCACCGTTTCTGCGCGCGCTGCGGCATCCACCCGTTCGGCGAGGGCGCCGACCCTTCCGGTCGGCCGATGGCGGCGGTCAATGTCCGCTGCCTGGAAGGCGTGCAGTACGCCGACCTGCCGGTGCAGCACTTCGACGGGCGTTCGCTCTGAGGCGTCCATGCGCGTCCTGATTCCGAGCGCCTTGCAGTCTTACACGGGTACGTCCTGGGTCCAGGCCGAGGGGAGGACCGTCGCCGAGGTGCTCGGGGACCTCGAACGACAGTACCCGGGGATCCGTTTTCGCATGGTCGACGAGCAGGGCGCGATCCGCCGCCACATGAGGATTTTCTGGAAGCGGGAGATGGTCTTCGACCTGGCGACGCCGCTCGATACGGATGGCGAATTGATGATCGTGCAGGCCCTGAGCGGGGGCTGATCGACCTTCCACGATCTGTCCGACTACAGCCACCATCAAGGCATCGCGGATCGCCTCGACATGCCGGCACGCAGTGAATTGCGCCGACTGCAGTAGACAGTTCACAGGCCAGCGAAGCTACTTCCGTTCGAGTCGACTAAAGAATGAACGGCAGATCATGGGCCCACTACTGCCTGATCGAGCGCGATCATCCCGCGGCAGCAATGGCCGATTGGCTGTCCTTGGCCTGCAAGCCGGGGTGCTCACGCAAGCCGCCAGACGCTTTCCTTCGCCGGAATCTTCCCTTTGAAGCCTCCCGGGATCTCCTCCGACGACAGCAGGCTCACCTTGTAGTGGTCGCGGTAATGGCGAGCAACTTCGTCGGCGAAGATCGGGAACGGTGGGCCGGCCATCAGCTGCGGTTCGTATTCGAAGCAGATCAGGAGTTGCGGCGCGCTTTTGGTGATCGTCCTCAGGTGCGCGGCGTAGCGCTCGCGCATCGGTTCCGGCAGCGCGACCAGCGCGGCGCGGTCGTAGGTCGCATCGACGGGGCCGAGCCGGTCGGCCGAGAGCGCGAAGAAGTCGCCGAGGTAGATGTCGAGGTCGGGCGCGCTGTAGCGCCGGAGTGGTCCGCAGGGGGTGATGTCCGGATCGACGCCGAGTTCGTTGAACAGTTGCTCGACGGCGAGCGGGCTCAGTTCGACACCGACCACCGGGTGGCCCTTGTCGAGCAGCCAGGGGATGTCGAGCGTCTTGCCGCAGAGCGGCACGAAGACGCGCGCGCCGTCGGTCAGTCCGAGCGCCGGAAAGTGCCGCACCAGCAGCGGGTTGGCCGCGCTCTCGTGAAACCCGATCTCGTTTTTTGCCCATTTGCCGTGCCAGAAATCCGCGTCCATCGTTCTTCTTCCATCATGTGTCGCCGGGGTGGCCCAAGCCGGCCCGGCGTTCGAGATTGACCCTCGCCGCGCCACGGCGCGGCGTATCCTATCGTCCCATTCCCTCCCACCGCCTTTGCAGCCGCTTCACCGAGACCGGCACCGGTGTGCACAGTTCCTGCGCGTAGAGCTGCACGCGCCATTCCTCGAGCAGCCAGCGGGACCGCTCGAGTTCCTCGTCGATCACGCGGGCCTGGGCAAGCTGGCCGGCGCGGCGCTCGTAGTGCGTCCCCTCTGATTGACTGACAAAACTTCACGCCACCCCTGCGGTTGTTGCCGGGACTGGCGGCAGGAGGCAATACTTCCAGGGCAACCCGTCCATCCAGCGGGATCGGCCGGGTTGCCGCCTGGAGGCCCGTGCGCGCTCCGGGTCGTCAGCCGTGGCCTGCGTCAACCGCGAGATGGGCCTTTTCACGTCCACCCGTCACGCCAGCGGCATGGACCAGGGTAGCGTCGCCCAGTATACCCAGTTCCTGTGGCAGAGCCGGGTCAATTTGGGCTACTGGATTGCCGGCAGCGAGAAGATGAACTACAAGGCCGGCTTCCGGCCGCACCAGCGGCTGGGCGAGGGCAGCTGGTGCCGGGCTGCAGACCAGAACAGCTGACTACGGCTTCCAGTGCGGCGGCCAGGTCCGTTGCACGATCGGTAGCGCGTGCATGCGCTCCATCCAGGCCGCCAGTTGCGGCCCGATGGGATCGGCGCCCACCGCTTCGGGCACCCGCCGCTCGATCCGGCGCGCCAGCGCCAGCAGTGGATAGAGGGTGAAATCGGCCGCCGACAGCGCGCCGGCGAGGTGTTGGCCGGCGATCACCGGTTCCCAGCGTCCGAGCTCGGTGCGCAGCGCCGCCCAACCCGACCCGATGCGCTCGATCGAGCGCTGCTCGGCGGCGGTGAAGAGCACCGTCTCGACCAGCGTCTCGACCGCATTGCCGACGTACTGGTCGGCCTCGCGCACGAGTCGGCGCTGCAGCGCGCGTTCGCGCACCTGCGGGGCGAAAAGGCGCGGCATGTCGGGATAGGCTTCGTCGAGGTACTCGACGATGGCCGCCGACTCGTAGAGTACGAACTCGCCGTCGACGATCACCGGTACGCGTCGACGCGGGTTCAGTGCCGCGAACGCCGGATCCTTGAAGTCACCGGCGTCTAACGACAGCACGCGCACCGTATACGGAATCCCCTTGTGCTCCAGCGCCAGCGCCACCCGCCACGCATAGGGCGAACCAGACATCGAGTACAGCGTCAGACCCATCGCAATCTCCTGTTCGAAGGATAGGAAATTAAACCGCCATGCGGGAAGTATCTGCGCACCTGCAAGCCATCGTCAAGAAGCAATCTGTCCGCAATCGCTCGTTGCGCCATGCAGCATCCGCTGTCTTACCATGACCGTCTGGAGGCTTGCGCAGTCCTCCGCCACCACGCGATCCGCTGATCGAATGCGAACTCGTGACCCGGCTGCGCTAGCGGATCGGTATCGCATTGACCGGCCGCTTCCCGCAGCGCGTAGGTTGGGCTGACAAAGGAAGCCCAACATTCCAAGAGGGCGTTGCCGGGTTAGGGGGTGTTGGGCTTCGTGCCTCAGCCCAACCTACGCGCTGGCATTGGTGATCGGGACGGCTAACGGGAGGGCCCACCGTCCTCGCCGCAACGGCATCGGGGCAGGGACAGGCACGAAAGGGTGCCTGTGGCGCGGGGGTCTGCGGTTCGCGCCTTCACGAGTCCGCGAGGCAGGTAACCGGGACATGATGGCCTGACCCGAAACCTGCCGATGGACCAGCGGCCGGACAGTCTGGCTGGTTTCCCTGGGCCTGCAAGCCGGCATGCTCACGCAAGCCCCCAGACGCTTTCCTTCGTCGGATTCTTCCCCTTGAAGCTTCCCGGGATTTCATCCGACGACAGCAGGGTCACCTTGTAGTGATCGCGGTCGTGCCGCGCGACTCCGTCGGAGAAGATCGGAAACGGTGTTCTGGCCATCCGGTGGGGCTCGTACGCGCAGGCCGGACGCGTCGCCGAGCGGCTGCGCATGCAGATCGAGTCGCTGATGCAGGATCGCGCCGGATCGCCATCCGGGCATCGCCTTACCGTAAGCATTGGCGTTGCGGCGATCGAGGCCGCGGCCCATGATGAGCTGGGCCCTCTCGTCACTGCGGCCGACACGGTACTGGTACTCTTTCCGGAAAAACTGGATGGTCTGAATCGCGTACTGATCTTCATCGCGAGCAAGTCGATACAGGCCGAACGCGCCAGCGCGTAGCCGTCTTCGACCGAATACTCCTGCCCCAGCCTCCTCTTGGCCGGGCTGCCATTCACCGCCTGCGGCGCTCGGCCGGAGGTGAAATGGAGATTGCCCGTCCGAATGACCGGCACATAGTTGCCGGCCGGCGGCTTGGCGGCGGGAAGTTGAATGCCGAGTTCCAGAATCCGTTGTTCAGGGCTCATATCGATCCTTGCCTTCGTTTCAGTCGAACAGTCGAGTTTGCAATTTTTCCGGCTCCTCCGGTCTGTGGCGCAGCCTTGCCGGGAAGCGACTTTCCGAAGAGACACCGGCGCCGGGCGGACGGCATGAGACTCTTTCATCCGGAGCATCCGATTTGTTCACCACCGCCTGTTAGCACGTCGATAGAGTGGGATTTCCGGCCAATGCGGATTCCTTGGCAAATAACGGTTAGCACGGAGGTGCCATGCATTACGTCGCCAATCTCGCCTGGGAGCGGGGAGACCAGAATTTCGAATCGGGAACGTTCAGCCGCCGCCATCGGATTGCCTTCGATGGCGGACAAACCTTCGTCGCATCGTCATCGCCACAGGTGCTGCCGACACCGATGTCGGACGAATTCGGCATCGATCCGGAAGAAGCCTTCGTCGCGTCGCTGGCGAGTTGCCACATGCTGTGGTTTTTCGTCATCGCCTCGAAGCGGAAGTACTGCGTCGATCGCTACGTGGACAACGCTTGCGGTGTCATGAGAAGGAATGACGACAACCGGATCGCCGTGACCGAGGTGTTACTGCGCCCCAAAGTCACCTTCTCCGGCCCGCGTCTGCCGACAGAGGACGAACACCGCGCCATGCATCACCGCGCCCATGAGCTCTGTTTCATTGCCAATTCGGTGAAGACGGCCATCGAGTGCCAGCCGGAACTCGAACTGGCGCCCACCGCAGACGCCCCGGATTAGCCGCCGGGCCCCGCGCAGCCCGGCAACCTGAAGCGTCCGGCAAGCCCGGGCGCTGGTGCCTTTCAGAAAACTCCCCGCTCAGTAGCCGACATAGCAAGGCTTGGTCTTTTCGACGAATGCCCGGGTGCCGATGCGGAAATCCTCGGTCGAAGCGACCAGCCCGAAGAAGTCGGCGCCGAGCGCGGCGGACTCTTCCAGCGTCATGTTCAGGCCGCGATGCAAGGCCTCCCAAGTCAGCTTCACCGCGCTGGGCGACTTGGCGAGGATGTCATCGACTATCGCTTCCGTCTCCGCCATCAGCCGGTCATCGTCGACGACGAACTGCACGAGGCCGATCTGCAGCGCCTCATCGGCGGGGACATTGCGCCCGCGCAGCAGCATTTCCGCTGCCCGACCCCGGCCGACCAGACGCGCCAGGCGTGTCGTCCCGCCAAAACCGGCCACAGCGCCGATGCTCACCTCGGGGTGACCCAGGTGGCTGGATTTCACGGCAACACGGATCATGCAGGACTCGGCGATTTCCAGGCCGCCGCCGAAGGTGTAGCCGTTCAGGGCGGCCACCACCACCTTGCCCAGATTCTCGATCTGGTTGGCGACCGTCACCGCGAGTTGCGAAAACTCGCGCACCTTCATCGGCGTCGACTGGCTGAGGTACTTGATGTCCGCGCCGGCCGAGAATGCCTTGCGGCCGGCGCCGGTGATGATCACCGCGCGAAGCGAATCGTCCCTCCTGATCTCTTCCAGCAGCGCGGAAAGGCGGGTCAGCACCTCCTGACTCAGCGCATTCAGCGCCTCCGGACGGTTCAGGGTCAAATAGGCGACGCTGTCGCGCTTTTCGTACAGTACGACTGCATTGCTGTTCATCGGTCTTCCTCCATCCAAAAAGTGATTATTCGGTTGTTGCCGAGGAACAGCTTATTCAGTTCAAAACAGCCTGCGATGAAAGATACGCAAGGCCGCATGAGGAATGTTGAACGTCATGGCGCAGACTTCCCGCCCCGGGGGAACGCGGCTGCCGCCGCCCCCGGCCCGCTTCAGGCGGCAGGCATCTGGGCGGCCTTCAGTTCGGAGAACTCCTCGATGCCGGACACAGCCATCTCCCGGCGGTTTCCGGACTGCCTGAAACCGCCGAACGGGGCCTGGATATTGAAGGCCGCGCCATGATCTGCCCGACATTGATGTCGACCTGTCCGGCCCGCATCTTCGCGGCGACAGCGCTGGCCCGTGCCAGATCCTGCGAGCAGACGGCACCGGCCAGACCATGGACCGTGCCGTTGGCGATAGCCAGCGCCGCCTCGTCGTCCCCGTCGTCCCCGTCCGGATAGGTAAGGGGCGATGGCACCGGGCCGAATATTTCCTTCAGGTCGAGAATGCTGTCGGGCGCGACGCGACCGAAAACCGTGGGCTGGCAGAAATAGCCGGTCGTCTGCGGGGGCGGTGGCTCCGCGCCGCCCGCCAGCAACTCGGCACCTGATTCGATGCCCTGCGGATGAAGACCTGCAGCCCCTCCCGTTGCGCCCGCGACACGAGCGGCCCCAGCCGCGTCGCGTCGTCGTTCGGATCGCCGAGCGTGAAGCGCGCAGCCGCCTCGACCGCCAGCCGGGCTGCTTCCTCGTAGCGGCCCTGCGGCACGATCAGCCGGGTCAGCGCCGTGCATGTCTGCCCGGAATTGAGTAAACGCGAGCTGACAGTCGCCCGCACCGCCGCCGGCAGGTCTGCGTCGTCGAGCACGACGGCAGCCGACTTGCCACCGAGTTCCAGGGCCACGCGCTTGACCAACTCGGCGGCCGCCTTGCCGATGGCGCGCCCCGCCGCCGTCGAACCGGTGATGGACACCATGTCGACAGCCGGATGCGAGACCAGCCGCTGGCCGACGGAAGCGCCGTAGCCGGTGACCAGATTGAAGACGCCGGGCGGCAGGCCTGCCTCGTCGAATACCTCGGCCAGCAGGAAGGCGTTCAGGGACGCCCCCACGGAGGGTTTCAGCACCACCTTGCATCCTGCCGACATCGCCGGCACCACCTTGGCGACGATCTGGTGCAAGGGGTAATTCCAAGGCGTGATGCAGGCGACGACGCCGATCGGCTCGCAGAATGCCCCGGCGCCGGTCAATGAAAGTCGCGTATGCCTCCATGAACTCCGGACGCCGATTAGCCGAGCTCATGAACCACATGAAAATTCGTCATTCCGTGGCGGAGGCCGGCGTCTAGAGTCTGCTCAGGGAATCAGCCCTTGACAGAACGAGGTAGACACATGCCCTGCGCAAGCATCATCCTTTGCGGCAAGAAGCCCGACCCAGCCACCATTGCCGCCCTGCACCAGGAAATGGCGACTATCATCGAACGCGACCTGGAGGCGACCAAGGCCCTGATCGCCGTTCGCATCGTGCATGACGAACCCGGCACCTGGTCGGTTGCCGGCAAGCCGCCCGATGCGGCCGTCGAAGGCACCGGCGCCTACATCGACATCCACGTCGCCGAGGATGCCGTCGATGAAGCCAGGATGGCGGCCACCATGAAAGCCATCCAGGAATGCACCACCACGCTGCTCGGCAAGAACGTCCTGCCGCCCTACGTGGTGTTCACCCGCGTGCCCATCGCGGCCTGGGGCTTCAAGGGCAAGTCCATCCAGCAGATCCGCGCGGCGATGGCGGCCTGATCGACTCCCCGGCCAGCCAGACGCCGCCGCTGGCCGGCACGCCCACTCCCCAGAATCCGCCCATGCGCCCTGCCTTCCTGCGCCGCCTCACCGGCAACGACGCCCTCGCCGGCATCGCGGCCGGCCTGGCCGTCGCCGTCATCACCGCCATCTGGTCGGTCGCCACCCGCTTCGCGGTCACCACCTCGCTGCCGCCGCACGACGTCACGCTCATCCGCTTCTCGGTGGCCGCCTTCTTCCTGTGGCCGGTCTTTCTCGGCAGCCTGCGCCGCTACCGGCAGACGCGGCCCGCCGCCCTCCTGCTCATGCTCGGCGGCGCCGGCGTGCCCTTCATGTGGACCGCCGCCACCGGCCTGACCTGCGCTCCGGTCACCCACATCGCGACGCTGATGATCGTCATGATGCCGATCTTCGTGACCCTCATTTCCTGGCTGGTCTTCCGCGAAACACTGGCCGGACGGCAGCTGGCCGGGGTCGCCACCGTCGTGGCCGGTGTCGTGCTGATCTCCGGCAGTTCCCTCTTCCTCAACCGGCAGGCCGGCGAATGGGTCGGCGACCTGATGTTCCTCGGCGCAAGCTGCCTGTTCGCCACCTTCACCGTCACCCAGCGCCGCTCAGGCCTCACCCCCTGGCAGGCCACCGCGCTGGTCAATGTCGGCTCGACCATTCTATTCCTGCCCGTCCATCTGGCGTTGCCGAACTCGGGCATCCCCAACGCCAGCCTGCAGGAACTCGCCATCCAGGCCCTCGCCCAGGGCATCGGCATGGCCCTGCTCGGCCTCTATTTCTACACCGTCGCCGTCGGCCGCCTCGGCGCGCAGCGTGCAGCCATCTTCCTGGCGCTGGTGCCACCCTTCTCCACCGTCCTCGGCATGGTCTTTCTCGACGAGCAGCCTTCGGCGATCGCCCTGGGCGGCATCGTTCTGGTCATGGTCGGCGTCTTCGCCGTGGTCTTCTGTGCCCGGCAGAACGGCAATGGCATGGTAGAGTCTGCGCTCCAGCGGCGACACGGATGACCCTCATGGACCCCCACGGATACGGCAGCAACAACCAGCGCATTCCCCCGATCACCGGCCTGATGGCCTTCGAATCGGTGGCCCGCAACGGCAGCTTCTCCAAGGCCGCCGACGAACTGTCGATCACCCAGAGCGCCGTCAGCCACCGCATCAGCCAGCTCGAATCCCTGCTCGGCGCCTCGCTGCTCATCCGCATCGGCCACTCGGTCAGCCTGGCACCCGCCGGCAAGGAACTGCTGCCCTACGTCCGCGAAGGGCTGGGCTGCCTGCGCGACGGGCTGGCGAAAATTTCCACCGAGGGCAAGCCCAGCCTGAAGCTCAGCCTCGCCCCCGCCGTCGCCGCCAACTGGCTGATCCAGCGCCTGTCCGGCTTCCCCCGCAAGCATCCGGACATCAACCTGGAAATCAACGTCACGTCCAAAAACATCAATCTGCGCTCCGGCGAGGCCGATGTCGCGATCCGCTGCGGTGAAGGGCGCTGGGACGGCCTCGACGCCATCGAACTGATCCCGCTGAACGAAGTCGCCGTATGCAGCCCGGCCTACAAAAAGGCGCACCCGTGGCTGCGGCGCCTCGAAGACCTCGAACGCGCCACGTTGCTGCGCCACAACTTCATCTCCTGGAAGGACTGGTTCGCCCGGCTCGGCACCGAGGTCAAGCTCCCCGCCTCCGGCCTGTCGTTCAGCGAAGTCTCGCTGCTCATCACCGCCTCCGAATGCTCGCAGGGCGTCGCCCTCGTTTTCGACGCCCTCGTCGAGCGCCAGATCCAGGACGGCACACTCGTCCAGGCCGTGCCGCAAAGCCTCGTCTCGGAACGCTCCTACTACATCATCACGCCCACCGGCGCCCCGCGTAGCGACGCGCTGCAAGCCTTCATCGACTGGCTGCTCACCCTGAAGCCGGAACCCGCCGCACGCTGACACCCGGCCGGGCCATGAAGGATTTCGATCCGGCCCATGAGCAAGTCGCATCGCCGTGATTTTCCACGCCCCTATGATGGCCTGACCAATGCACGCATCGCGAGGTGGAAAAATGGGAACGCTCGGCTTCATCGGCACCGGCGTCATGGGTTTTCCCATGGCGCGCAATCTGGCCCGGCACTTCGGGCAACTCGTCGTCTGGAATCGCTCGCCCGGGAAATCGGCGGCGCTCGTCCCGTTTGGCGCGCAGGTCGCGGCCAGCCCCGGCGAACTCCTTGATCGCTGCCGCATCGTGATCATGATGCTGGCGACCGAAGACGCCATCGACGACGTCCTGCGCCAGGCCGGCGCCGACCTCCCCGGCTCGCTGAGCGGCCGCATCGTGGTGCACATGGGTACGACGTCGCCGGCCTATTCCGCCGCACTGAACGAACGCATCCGCCCCGCCAGCGGCCAGTATGTCGAGGCGCCCGTCTCCGGCTCCCGCCTGCCCGCCGAAAACGGCCAGCTGGTCGGCATGCTGGCCGGCGACCCCGACGCCGTGGCCGAGGTGCGCCCGTGGCTCGCCCCGGTGTGCAAGGAAACCTTCGTCTGCGGCCCGGTGCCGTCGGCGCTGCAGATGAAGCTGGCGGTCAATCTCTTCCTGATCACCCTGGTCAGCGGTCTTGTCGAGTCGCACCACTTCGCTCGCGAACTCGGCCTCGACACCGCGCTGCACCGAGCCATCCTCGATGCCGGCCCGATGGCCAGCGCGGTGTCGAAAATGAAGCTGGAAAAGCTCGTCGCCGACGATTTCTCAGTGCAGGCCTCGATTGCCGACGTGCAGAAGAACAGCCGCCTCGTCGCCGAAGAAGCCCGGCGCGGCGGCATCGTCAGCCCGCTGATCGAGGAATGCTACCGGCTGTTCAGCGAAACCCTGGCCGGCGGCCACGGCGGGCTGGACATGATCGGCGTGCTGCGCGCCATCGAGGGGCGCAAGCGCTGAACGAATTCCGCCATCCTTTCCCAAGGCCCCCATGTTCGTACTCGTCCACGTTTCCAGCTCCGTTCCCGACCTCGACCAGGCGAGTCCCTTCTACGATGCGGTGATGGCCGCGCTGGGCGTCGCGCAGTTTTACGACCGCCCGGATGCCATCGGCTACGGCGTCCGCTACGACAGCATCGAGGATTTCCACAGCTGCCTGGCGATCCATGCCTCGGCCAACGCCAATGTCGACGACAAGCGCCACTGGTGCTTCAAGGCCACCACCCGCCAACAGCTCATCGAATTCCACCGCGCCGGGCTGGCCGACTGCGGCCGCGACAACGGCGCGCCCGCCCTGCGCCACTACCACCCCACCTACTTCGGCGCCTTCCTCCACGACCCGTTTGGCAACCGCATCGAAGCGGTCGGCTATCGGGCAGAATTAAACCTCCCCCAACCCAGCAAAGGAAAAGAAGCATGCGACACCACCTGTTCGCCGTTTGCGCCGCCACGCTGCTGAGCACCGCGTACGCCGCCGAGCCATTCGCGCTCAAGAGCACCGACTTCGCCCACAAGGGCAAGCTGAGCGACAAGCACGTCTTCGCCGGCTTTGGCTGCACCGGCGGCAACACCTCACCGTCCCTTGCCTGGAGCAACCCGCCGGCCGGCACCAGGAGCTTCGCGCTGATGGTGCATGACCCCGACGCCCCGACCGGCGGCAGCGGCTGGTGGCACTGGGTGGTCCTCGACATCCCCGCCACCGCCCGGCAACTGCCCGCCGGTGTCGGCAAGGCCGATGGCTCGGCGCTGCCGGCCGGTGCCAGCCAGTGGAAGACCGACTTCGGCGGCCCCGGCTGGGGCGGCCCCTGCCCGCCGGTCGGCGACCGTCCGCACAACTATCACTTCACGCTGCACGCCCTCAAGGTCGACAAGCTCGAACTGCCCGCCGACGGCAGCACCGCGCTGGTCGGCTACATGGTCAATGCCAACAGCCTCGGCAAGGCCACGCTGACCGGCACCTTCGGCCGGTAATTCCCCGGGCCGGGCGTCGCGCGACGACGCTCGGCCCCTGCCGGGTGGCCTGCGCCGGGCGCCCGGCCCTTTCCCGCTCCGCTTGATCCGCCCCCGCCGGGCCGGCACACGCTCGCCCCGCCCACCGCGCCGGACAATGAAACCCCTTCATGGCGGCGCGAAAAATGTTTCATCGCCGCCGGCCGGCATTTCTCTACGCTTCAAGACATGCGGCACGGAAGCACGCTTCCACCTGCCGGGCGCTTGAAAACGGGAGACAACCATGCGCGCCAGCCATTCCGTCCTGTTCGACATCCGCGAATCCGTCGCGCTTCTCACCATCAACCGGCCGGAAGCGATGAACGCCCTCGACCCCGGCGTGCTCACCTGCCTCGCGCGGCAGCTCGACCGCGCCCGGGCCGACCCTCGCATCGCCGCCGTCATCGTCAGCGGGGCCGGCGGCAAGGCCTTTTCCAGCGGCGCCGACATCAAGTACCTCAACGCCGCCACGCCCTCGGCCATCCACGACTTTTCGCGCCAGGCCGGCGCGCTGGCCAACCGCATCGAAACGCTGGGCAAGATCGTCGTCGCCGCCATCAACGGCCACGCCTACGGCAACGGGCTGGAACTCGCCCTTTCCTGCGCGCTGCGTGTTGCCGGCCGTTCCAGCCGCTTCGGGCATCCCGACATCCGCCACGGCGTCGTCGCCGGATCGGTCGGGATCAGCCGCCTGGCCCGCCTCGTCGGCCGGGGCAGGGCCACCGAACTGCTGCTGCGCGGCCGCATCCTGCTCGCCGAGGAGGCCTGCCAGATCGGCCTGATCAACGCCGTGGTCGACGACGACAGCCTGATCGCCGAAGCCGAGGCCCTGATCCGCGACCTTCTCGCCCTGTCGCCCGCCGCGCTGCGCTACACCTGGGAAGCCTGCTGCCGGGGCTTCGACCTGCCGCCAGCCGAATCCGCCGAACTCGGCGCCGACCTGCTCGGCCGTTGTGCCGCCACCGAAGACTTCCGCATCGGCACCCAGGCCTTCATCGACAAAACCAAGCCGGTCTTCGTCGGCCACTAGCCAAGGAGAACGCCATGACCGCACACCCCCGCGACTTCCAGGTCGTCACCGCCGACCAGCTGCTGATCGGCGCCCGCGAATGGCGCCACGACGGCGATGCCAGCGGCCGCAACGTCGTCGTCATCGCTCCCGCCACCTCGGTCAGGGCGCGCTACTACCACCGCTTCGCCGAATACCTCCACGCCAGCGGCTGCGATGTCGTCACCTTCGACTATCGCGGAATCGGCGCCTCGCGCCCGCTGGGCGGCCTGCGCCGCTTCAACGCCAGCTATGTCGACTGGGGCCGGTACGATCTCGAAGCCGTCCTCCAGTACGTCACCAGCCGCTACCCCGGCCAGCCCATCGACGTCGTCGCTCACAGCATCGGCGGCTTCACGCTCGGCCTTGCCGCCTCCAGCCATCGCGTGCGCCGCGCCCTGACCGTCGGCGCCCAGATCGCCTACTGGCCGGACTACAACCCTCGCAAACGCCTGCAGATGGTGCTCCGCTGGCACCTCTTCATGCCGCTCGTGGCGTGGCTGTTCGGCTACTTTCCCGGTGCCCGCCTCGGCTGGCTCGAAGACACCCCGCTCGGCATCGTCCGCCAGTGGAGCGCCCTGCACCGCGATTTCGAAAAGCAGCCCTGGAAAACCCACCGCACCGACCCGCCACTGCCCCTGCGGTTCGAGCTGTTCCGCGGCGAAACCCTGGCCATCAGCCTGGCCGACGACGACTGGGGCACCCCGGCCGCCATCCGCCGCCTGCTCGGCCTCTACAAACACGCCCGACGCCACCACCTGCACCTCGAACCCGCCGACATCGGCGTCAGCCAGATCGGCCATTTCGCCTACTTCAACAGCCGGTTTGCCGACTCGCTGTGGCCGCTCGCCTTGCGCTGGCTACAGACCGGCGCCATGCCCGCCCCCTTCGCCGCGCGCCTGTGCGCGGTCGGCTGAACCCCGCACGAACACCAACCCAAGGAGAACGCCATGCCAGAGCACAGCCTGCTGCAAGACGACCCGCTCAAGGACTTCTCGCGACGCGACATGGCCTTCGACGGCCAGAGCAAGACCGTGTACGTCGCCGGCAGCGGCCCGGCCGTCATCGTCATGGCCGAGATGCCCGGCATCGGCCCGCACGTCGCCCGCTTTGCCCGCTGGGTGCGCGACGCCGGCTTCACCGTCTACATGCCCTCGCTGTTCGGCCGCGACGGCGCGGTCGTCTCCGCCGACGAAGGCGCCGCCGTCTTCCGCAAGGCCTGCGTCAGCGCCGAATTCCGCGCCCTGGCCGCCGGCCAGACCAGCCCGGTCACCCACTGGCTGCGCCAGCTCGCCCGGCAGGCCCACGCCGAATGCGGCGGCAAGGGCGTCGGCGCCATCGGCATGTGCTTCACCGGCAACTTCGCGCTGTCGATGATGCTGGAACCGGCCATGCTCGCCCCCGTCCTCTGCCAGCCCGCGCTACCGCTCAACGACCCGGCCGGCCTCGAAATCTCCCCCGAAGACCTCGCCGCCGTCAAAGCCCGCCTCGACCGCGACCAGCTCGACGTCCTCGCCTACCGCTTCGCCGGCGACAAGTTCTGCCAGGCCCAACGCTTCGCCGCCTACGAACAGGCCCTCGGCCCCCGCTTCAAGGCCCGCGTTCTACCCGACTCCGCCGCCCACTTCGCCGACGCTCCGCCCTTCTTCCAGACGCACGTCCCCTTCGCGCATAGCGTGGTGACGGTGCATCTGGTGGACAAGGACGGCGAGCCGACGGTGGCGGCTCGGGAGGAGATATTGGGGTTCTTGGCTGGGCAGTTGGGGCGGTACTGAGGGCAATTTCTCGGCCGAAGCAGCCGTTACCGGCATTGAAGAAACAGGCGGAAACCTACTGCTTAGCTGCCATTCCCCGAAAAGCTGCTATCGCAACTGCCTTGATTCAGCTCTCCGCTATTAACCCGGCCCTTTAATTCGTTGGCCTGGTAACTGCCTACGAGCCCGAAGACGCCGTGCGGATGGAAGGAATTTAAGGGCCTCCTTAATAATATCTTTGGCGCAGGCGGAGCTTGTCTGGCGAGGGGAGCACATCCCTGCAAAGCCGAAGCTTTGCAGGGGCGCCCACAACCCCTACGGCCTAGCAGTGCAACAAATATGTCGCACCAACTGCCAGCACGAGGGCCAGAATCGGATCAATGCCGTGGGACAACAAAAGCGTAAACGCTGCTGAAACCTCAAACATTGAGCGACCCGTAGGTGCTGGACCTGTTGATTGAAGATTGGCCATAGCCTCTCCTTTCTCATCAGTACCACTCATCTCATGAAGAGACGGGAGGCGGCGTCCAGACTTCGCTGCCTGTGCTCTGTTTAGAGCCAGTCTATATGGCGGCAGCGACCCGACTGGTCGGCGTGGATTATGCCGATAGCCGGTCGAAAATCAAGCAATCTACGGTCGTCGCGCGCATCTGCCAGCAACACGTTTAAGCACGGGGATCAACCCGACACCAAGCTTCTACTGGTTGATGTCACCAGCCACGAGGATTAGACAGTCCTTGCAAGCAATCCAGCTCGGCCATTGCCCTGGGTACCAGTGAAGGTCTCGATGTGGGCCAACCCGTCAATGGCTGAAGGTGGATCTGAGTTCTCAATTACAATGATCTGCACGTGCTCCGCGAGGCTCGCGAGGTGCTTGTAGAAATGCACTGCGAGCGAGGTCGCTTTGAGTTCGGCCTCATCCTGCGACAAGTCACCGTACTTGGATTTTAGTGGCTCCCGGTAGGTGAGTAGCGGCGTGTCGAGTACTAGGAAGCCAGGATGCGGCAGGCTGTTGTCAATGCAGTGGACGATGACCGCGACGTTGAAGGCCGCGTGGAGCACCGCACGGACACCTTTACCATTGGCCGCCCGCAATTTGCCGCCCACGGTGATGTCATTGGCTTTCTCATCGAACTGGACCTTGTCAGCGTCTGGAAATTTCCAGGCCTTCAACACCGTCTTCACCGTTTCACCAAAATCGAACAAGGTCGTTGAGCTCGGGCCGACTGTTGGCTTTTCAGCCTCCCGCTTGGTGGGCATGGCGCTGATCTCCGCCCGGCGCGCTGCCAGCTTTGCGCGCTGCTGATAGAGGTCAAGAACCTTGAGGATCGTGTTGCGCTTTGAGTTGTATGTCTCGTAGCTCTCTCGGAGTGACGCCTCTTCGGGACGCAGCACCTGGATGGATCTGTCGAGACTTTGGATTCGTAAATAAATAAGTGGCCGTTTTATACCGGCGCTATTTCGGGTTGATAGCGTAATTCCAGTCCTTTCCGTGGAACTTTGCCGGAGTGAGCTTGACGGTTCGAAGGTCGCAATCACGGACCA
>WBZL01002080.1_pt1 | contig 19827 bp, 4 predicted proteins | sample 5204291 | NCBI WGS metagenome assembly WBZL01 (sample SAMN12344345, study PRJNA552823) | activated sludge metagenome | biome: Activated sludge suspended growth; feature: Nitrification reactor; material: Wastewater; isolation source: activated sludge from nitrification reactor of wastewater treatment...
CGGGATCGATCTCGGTCCAGCACTGGAAGTGGATGCGCCGCTATCGCGTCTGGGAGGCCAATCGGAAGGTGTTCCTCCACCCCGAGAACTGGCTCGAGCCCGAGCTCCGCGACCTGAAGTCGCCACAGTTCCGCGAACTCGAGGCCGAGCTCCTCAAGTCCGACATCACCGACCAGTCGGCCGAGCTGGCCTTCCTCAACTTCCTGAAGAAGGTCGACGACGTGGCCCGCCTCGAGGTCACCGGCATCTTCCTCCAACAGAACGGGCCGGGTCGGGCCGACGACGACATCGTGCACGTGTTCGGGCGCACGAGCGGCGAGACCCGCCAGCACTATCACCGACGCTTCGAGTACGGGTACTGGACTCCCTGGGAGCGGATCGGCGTCAACATCAAGGGCGAGACGCTCCTGCCGATGATGTGGCGCAACCAGTTGTTCGTGTTCTGGCTCTCCTCGGTCGTCGTGCCGCGGCGGGGATCTCAGGACGACCAGACCAACACCGACAACTTCGCCGCCCAGAAGTGGAAGCCGCCGCCCCCGATCGACGTCGACGTCACGGTCGCATGGGCGGAGTACTTCGGCGGGAAGTGGCTCTCACCGAAGTCGACCAACATGAATCGCCCGGTGAGGCTCGACGGCCTGCCCTCGTTCAAGCCGGAATCGCTCATCCTGTCGGGCCGCACCGTGGCGCGGACGCCGCGACCGGGCGGGGCCGAGGCGCTCGTGCTGTCGCTCAGCTACCACGACCCGAACGTGGTGACGAAGGCCTTCCGGTTGACGTTCGCCTCGAAGAACGCCCCGCCCCAGGTGGAGGCGGTTGCCGATCCGTGGCTGGCCGGCAACGTCGAGGGGTTCAACCGCCGTCTGTTCTGGGAACGCCAGAACGGCGGCCTGATCGACGGCGCCGGGTTCGTGGTGCCCAGAGCCGACTTCACCGTGCGGGTGACCCAACCCGCCGGCGCCACCATGCCCTTCGTCGACGAGATGCTGCTCGGCAAGCGAGTGGGGGGTGGTGCCTGGCGGGTGATCCCAGCGATGCACCCCGTGGAGAACCAGTGGCAGGCGCCGTTCTTCTACCAGGACGAGCATCACACGTTCTTCGTCCAGGGAACCGAGCGGATCGACCGGTTCACGACGCTCGATTCGTACCTCGATCTCCCGGCGATCTCGCAGATCCCCATTCACCACGCGATCCCCGAGCTGATCGATCACCCGGTCGGTCCCGAACCGGGTTGGGACCCGTCGATCTCGCCGCCCCTCGGCGCCGGCATCGTGAAGGTGCTCGACAGTGAGGTCACGTTCCCCTTCGCCGGCGTCCCCTTCCGCGCCGCCGGCCCGAATCTTGGAGCACACCGATGACGTACCCGTTCAGCCAGTACGAGGTCATGGCCACGATCAAGCACGACCCGTTGGTCAAGTGGGTGAAGAACACGCACCCCGGTCGCAGCGTGTCGTACCGATTCGCCACGCACTCCCATGCGTACGTGGACGAGTTGATCGAACGACTCAACACCCTCGGTCTGCCCGGACTGCTCGACGCCGACTACCAGGCCGGTCTCACGCAGGCCCTGACCCCCGACCTCTACACGCTCGGACCCAACGTGGAGTTGCCGTTCCCCGAGTCCCGCGTGGAGGTGTCCGATCACGGGGCGTACTCGACCTACAACTGGGAACTGTTGTTCCACGCCCCGGTCCTCATCGCCACCCATCTGAGCAAGAACCAGCGGTACGAGGAGGCGCAGCGGTGGTTCCATTTCGTGTTCGACCCGACGAGCAACGACCTCTCGGTGCCGGTGCCCCAGCGGTTCTGGCGGTTCCTGCGGTTCCGGGAGGAGACCACACCCGACCGCATCGCCGTGGCGCTCCGGCAGCTCGCCGAAGGCACCGATCCCGACCTGGTCGCGCGGCTGAACGGGGCCATCGAAGCGTGGCGCGACCAGCCATTCCAGCCACATGTGATCGCCCGGACCCGGGCGGTCGCCTACCAGACGAACGTCGTCATGAAGTACCTCGACAACCTGTTGGCTTGGGGTGATTCGTTGTTCCGCCAGGACACGGTCGAGGCGATGAACGAGGCCACGCAGGTCTACGTCCTCGCGGCGCAGCTCCTCGGTCCGAAGCCGCAACCCGTACCACCTCGCGGGACTGCGGCTCCGAAGACCTACGCCCAGCTCAAGGACGCCGGCCTCGACGAGTTCGGCAACGCGCTGGTCGAGCTGGAGAACGACTTCCCGTTCGACTCGTACGCGTCGGCCGACCGGGCGGCCGATCCGGGCGTCGGCGCGGCGTTCGGCGTCGCCCGCTCCCTCTACTTCTGCATCCCAGCCAACGAGCAGCTGCTCACCTACTGGGATCAGGTCGCCGACCGCCTGTTCAAGCTGCGGCATTGCATGAACATCGAAGGGGTCTTCCGCATCCCAGCGCTCTTCGACCCCGCGCTCGACCCCGGCGCCATGGTCCGCGCCGCCGCCGCCGGCATCGACATCGCGAGCGTGCTCGACGACGTCGGCCAACCGGTCTCGATCGTCCGGGGTCCGGTGCTCCTGCAGAAGGCGCAGGAGATCTGCGGCCAGCTGACCGCGCTTGGAGCATCGATGCTCGGCGCTATCGAGAAGGCCGAGGGCGAGCGCCTGGCCACGACCCGCCTCGATCACGAGATCACGATCGCCACGCTCACCGCCGACCTCAAGTTCCTCCAGTGGAAGGAGGCCGAGGGGGCCACCGAGGCGCTGCTGAAGACCCGGGCGGTCACCTTCGAGCGCTACCGCCACTACAAGCGGATCCTCGGCAACGACGAGGGTCAGCTCGACAAGCTCGCCTCGGTCGACCTGGTGCGCGGCGAGCTCACCGCGGAGACCTTCGACGCGGTGTACGCCGAACTCGTCACGACGTACGGGGGCGCGCTCCCACGCGAGCAGTACCGCAAGGAGACGTCGGTCGGGGGGCTCATGGAGTTCGCCGGCAACGCCGTCACCGGCGTGATGGGTGGACAGCTCGGCACCACGCTGCCGCTCAACAAGAACGAGCACGCCGAACTCAACATCTTCCTGCCGACCGCCGACACGTTCGACGCGGCGTCGACGCTGATGAAGGTCGCGGCGCCGCTGCTGGCATTGGTGCCCCAGTTCGGCGCAGCCGCCAAGCCCATGGGCGTCGGCGCGGAGGTCGGTTTCGGCGGCGTCCAGCTGGCGGCGGCGGCGCGAGGCGGCGCCGAACTGGCCGACAAGGTCGCGGGAGCGTTCAAGTCGAGTGCGGAGCGAGCTTCACGGCTCGGCGGGTACTACCGGCGCGCCGAGGACTACGTGCTGCAGGCGAACCTCGCGACCCGTGAGCTGGAGCAGCTCGGCCGCCAGGTCATCGGTTGCCTCCTGCGCGAGCACGTCGCTCGACACGAGTACGAGCTCCAGCAACGCCAACTCGCGAACTCGATCGAGGTGAAGGACTTCTACAGCGAGCGGTTCGCCTCGGAGGATCTGTACACGTGGATGCACGGCCGGCTCTCGGAGGCCCACTACGACTGCTACAAGTTGGCGTTCGACATCGCCAGGAAGGCGGAGCGAACGTTGCAGCACGAGGTCATGCGCCCGGAGTTCGACGAGCAGTCGTTCGTGAAGTTCGCGTACTGGGACGGCGGTCGCCGGGGGCTCACATCGGGCGACACGCTGGCCGTCGATCTCCGGCGGCTGGAGGTGGCGTACCTCGAGCAGAACCGACGCGAGTTCGAGATGACCCGGCACGTCTCGATCGCCCGGCTCGATCCCAATGCCCTGCTGCAGCTCAAGGCGACCGGGTCGTGCGAGATCGAGTTGCCCGAGTGGTTGTACGACCTCGACTGCCCCGGTCAGTATTTCCGCCGCATCAAGTCGGTGTCGGTGTCGATTCCGTGCGTCGTCGGTCCGTACACCGGCGTGCACTGCAAGTTGTCGCTACTCAGGAGCTCGATCCGGACGTCCGCACTCGTGTCCGACGGGTACGCCCGGCGTCTCGATGGTGACGACGATCGCTTCCGCGATCTCGTGGGGGCGATCGAATCGATCGTGACCAGCTCGGGGCAGAACGACTCGGGCCTGTTCGATCCGAATGCCCGCGACGATCGACGGCTGCCATTCGAGGGTGCCGGAGCGATCAGCACCTGGAGGTTGGAGCTGCCGGTCGAGGTGCCGACCTTCGACATCACCTCGATCTCTGACATCGTCCTGCACGTCCGGTACACCGCACGAGAGGCCGGGGCGCTGCGTCGGCCCGCGATCGACGACCTGGAGGAGGAGGTGTTGGCTGGGCCCGAGGTCCTCGCCCAGATGTTCAGCCTCCCGCACGAGTTCGGCGACCGTTGGCGGACGTTCGTAACGGCGCCCGCCGCCACTCGGCGTCTCGACATCTCGATCGATCGCGCCCGGTTCCCGTACTGGCTCCGAGCCGTCGATCCCGACACCGAACTGCGTGCGACCTTCGCCGTGATCGACTCCAAGAAGCACAAGTTGTCGCTCGCACCGAAGGCCGCGGTGTTGACCGGAGACGCCGGCGGTGGCAGTTGGCGCCTTTCGATCCGGGCCGATGGCGACGCCGATGCCGCCGCCGTCGCCGCGTTCCTGGCTCGCCATCAGGACGAGAACATCTACATGACTGTGTCGGGTGGTGACTAGCCCCAACTCTTCACGCGGTGAAGTCTCGTCCCTCGGTGCGGTCCAGGATCGCGAGGATCTTGCGGGCGGCGATGTCCTTGGCCGTGAGCGCTGGGATGCCATCGACCTGCTGGCGTGGGAACGACGGCGGTGATTCGGCGGCGAGGTCGACCTCGATGGTCTCGGTCTCGAGTGTTGCCAGGAGTGGGGCGAAGGTGGCGTGGTCTCGGACGAGCGCAACGGTTCATCCCTCCGCAGCGAGCGCGGCGGTGAACGCGGCGGCGAGTGGGCGGACGTCGCCGGCCGGGGTTGCCGGGCTGGGCGGCGATGAACGCGTCGAGGTCGCGGGTCAGCCGGGCCACGACGCCGAGTGCGACGAGTGCCGAGCCGCCGGCGAGAGCGAAGCCATCCGAGTCTGGGAGGCCGAAGAGGATTCGAGCAGCTCGTCGTTGCAGCGAGGTGAGCCGGTTCAGGATGCCGCCACGAGGTCGGTCGGTTCGCGCTGTTCGGCGATGAGTGCGTTCCACGCGGCCCGGAGTGAGCGGGGGAGAGTGAGGTCGGGCCACGCCTCGCACAGGAGGACGCCATCGACGATGGCTTCGATGTCGCGCGGTGTGCCCTCTCGGAGGACGAGCTCGTAGGCGCGAACGCGGTCGCTGCGCAGCGCCAGGTCCAGTTCCCGGGGCGGTCCGCTCCACCAGAGGTGCGGACCGGGGTCGAAGCGACGGAGGCATTCAGCCGGGGACAACCTCCAGAGGCGCGACGGGATGGCGTAGGGGCGTCGGCCGTCGGTCCACGACCATTCGACCGTGGGCTCGATCGCGACGTGAGCTTCGGCCGCCTCGAGCAGCGTCATCGCAGTGTCGAAGAGCGGCTCGCGTCGGCCGTGCTCGTACGCTGCGATGTTCGGGCGCGCGATGCCAGAGCGCGCGGCAAGCGCGACCTGGGTGAGGCCGGCCGCAATGCGGGCGGAACGGAGGACGCTGGCGAAGTCAGCCATGTATGTAGCGTACTCGATACATACATGAAGGAGGGCTGGGCGCCGCAAGCCGTCACCTCATGACGCGACATCCGTGGGCCGCTTCTCGGGCGGCGAGGGCGCCGGGGTCTCGCCCGTCTGTATCCGTCACCATCCGTCGATTCCGTCCCAGGGGTCGATCTCAAGGTGGCGCCACGGGTTCGAATCCCGTTGGGGCGCTGCTTGAAACTTGGCGGATCTCGTCGTTCCGGGATCAGGGTTGTCCTCATCCGGCCTCGCCAGATACCGGCGAAACCTTCGCGGGCGTGCGCGGTATCGACGAGCAGTCGATGGCCGAGAATCGGCATCCCGGCGGATCGGCATCCCGGCCTCGCGGCCGGGCGTGCCGCCGCCTTCGCGAGGTGTCGCTGTGGTGTTTGAGCGCGGACACAGAGACGAGAACGCCGTTCCCAGATTTGCCGTTCTGGAACGGCAGGCCCCGTTCAAGCCCTTGGAACAAGGCGCGGAAGCAACTTTTCAGTACGTCACCCAAACAGGTGAGCTACGTTGATCATCGCCACCGATTGCTGGAAGAACCTGGGCCAACATCGGTCGCGACAACATCATTCTCGCACCCCATCTTTCGCCCAAGGCCTGGAGCGACGCCATGCCGGAGCAACACGATCAGCGCGAGGCAGAAGGGTCGGGCCCGAGCCTGCCGACCATCGCGGCGCCGAAGGGTGGTGGTGCGATCCGTGGAATCGGCGAGAAGTTCTCGACCAACCCGGTGACCGGTACGGCGGCGATGGTGTTGCCGATCGCCACCACACCCGGCCGCTCGAACTTCGGGCCGTCGCTCGCGCTGTCGTACGACTCCGGGTCCGGCAACGGCGCGTTCGGGTTCGGTTGGCATCTCGGGCTCCCCTCGATCACACGCAAGACCGATCAAGGCCTCCCGACCTACGACGACGATCTCGACGTGTTCGTGCTCGCCGGTGCGGAGGATCTCGTCCCCGAAATCGGCCCAGACGGCCAGCGCCACCGCGACGAGACGTCCGATCCCGAGCACGTGATCTACCGCTACCGACCGCGGGTCGATCTGGCCCACATCCGCATCGAGCGTTGGGCGCGTCGGGCCGACGGTGACGTGCACTGGCGGACGATCTCCGCCGACAACGTGCTGACGGTGTTCGGTCGCGACCTCTCGGCACGGATCGCCGACCCCGATCGCACCGACCGCGTGTTCTCGTGGATGATCTCGGAGTCTCGTGACGACCGCGGCAACGCCGTCTTGTACGACTACGTCGCCGACGACGCCACCGGTGTCGAGTTCGAACGGCCGTCCGAGCGCCACCGCGGGCCGCCGGCCGGGCGCCGATTCGCGAACCGGTACCTGTCGGCGATCAGGTACGGCAACCGCTCTCCGTTGCTCGACGGCGACGGGCGTCGGCCCCGATTCCTCGACCATTCGCCCGGCGGCGCCGTCGAGTCGGCCGAATGGATGTTCGAGGTCGGATTCGACTACAGCGAGGCCGACCCTGCCCGTCCACTCGACCAGATCGCCACATGGACGACCCGGCCGGACCCGTTCTCCTCATATCGGTCGGGCTTCGAGGTGCGTACGACTCGTCGATGTCGTCGCATCCTGATGTCGCACCACATTCCTGATTCTGCAGCGGGAAGCGGATATGACGGCCTCGTGTGTTCTACGGATTTCAACTATATCGACGTCGGCGCCGGGTCGTTCGCCGACTATTCGTTCCTGGCATCTGCCCGGCACTCGGGGCACCGCCGGACCGACAACGGCTACGTCAGTCGCTCGTTCCCGGCGGTCGAACTGGGTTACTCCGTGCCGGTCATCGGCGATGTGGTCGCCGTCGTCGATCCGGAGACCCTGACGGGCACACCGTCGGGCGTCGACGGCTCCACCACCACGTGGGTCGACGTGCACGGCGAAGGGATCCCCGGGGCCCTCACCGAGACGACGGGCGGCGCCTGGCACTTCCGGCGCAACCTGAGCGCGATGTCGGATCGAGTCGTGGTCTTCGGGCCATCGGAGACGCTCCAACTCGTCCCAGACGTCACCCTGGCGGGGGGAGCGGCGCGGCTTACCGACCTCGACGGCGACGGCTCGGTCGACGTCGTCGTCGACGACGGCCCGATGCCCGGCCTCTGGGAGCACGACGACCGCTGGGGCTGGAAGCCGTTCCGCCCCTTTGCCAGCCGGCCGAACCAGGGGGTCGCCGGCCCCGATCGCCGACTGGTCGACCTCGACGGGGACGGCCGCGGCGACCTGTTGATCGACGACGGCGAGGCCTTCACCTGGCTCCGGTCGCTGGGTGACGAGGGGTTCGAGCCCGGAGGTCGCGTCGCTCGGCCCGCGGCCAGCGCTCCCGACGACCCCATCGGCATCGACGCGTCCGGGTCCATCTACCTCGCCGACATGTGCGGCGACGGGTTGATCGACCTCGTGCGGATCGAGAACGGTCGTGTGAGCTACTCGCCGAACCTCGGTCGGGGGCGTTTCGGGCCGACGATCGTGATGGACGACTCGCCCTGGTTCGACACCCCCGACCTGTTCGACCGCCGGCGCCTCCGACTCGCCGATCTCGACGGCACGGGCACCAGCGACCTCGTCTACCTCCACTCGAACGGGGTCCGTTTGTACTTCAACCGCTCCGGGAACGGCTGGAGCGCGCCGGTCGAGGTGCCCGTCACGCCGGCGATCGATGATCTCGCTTCGGTCGAAGTCGTCGACCTGCTCGGCAACGGCACCGCGTGTCTCGTGTGGTCGTCGTCGCTTCCTGCCGACCGAGAGCGCCCGATGCGGTACGTCGACCTGATGGGTCACAAGCCCCATCTGCTGGTGGAGGTCCGCAACAACCTCGGTGCCGAGACCCGCATCGACTACGCCCCGTCCACGAAGTTCTACCTCCAAGATCTGGCGACCGGTGAGCCGTGGACGACACGCCTGCCGTTCCCGGTGCACGTCGTCGAGCGGGTCGAGACGTTCGACCGGGTGAGCCGATGCCGGTTCGTGACTCGCTACGCGTATCACGACGGCTACTTCGACGGCGTGGAGCGTGAGTTCCGCGGGTTCGCCATGGTCGAGCAGTGGGACACCGAGGACTTCGACGCCGACCTGAACCATCGGGGCGACGCCGAGCCCTCCGACAACGAAGCTCTGGGCTTCCGCGTCCCGCCGACGCTGACCCGGACGTGGTTCCACGTCGGCGCCGAGGCGTCGGCGGAGGGTCGGCGGGCGTACTACCGCGAGCCCGATGTCACGGACGCCGCGGCCCGGGCGTGGGCGCTCACTCCCGTGCTGCCTCCGGGTCTGGACCCCGATGACCACCGCGAGGCGGTGCGCTCGCTCAAAGGCTCGATGCTGCATCAGGAGGTGTTCGGTCTCGACGGCTCTCCCCGGCAGCCACATCCCTACACGGTCGTCGCGCAGTCCCATGCCGTGCGCCTCGACCAGGCGCGGGCCGAGGGCACGAACCCCGTGTTCTTCACCTACCCCGCGGAGTCGATCACCCGCCACTACGAGCGAGCGCCCGACGACCCACGCGTCGAGCACACGATGAACCTGGTCGTCGACGACTTCGGCAACGTGCTCAGCGAGGTGGGCATCGCCTACGGGCGAACGAAGGAGTCGCCGATCCTCGATGTCGCAGCCGACCACGCAGTCCAGCGGCGCATGTTGGTCACCGCGACCGAGCGGACGTTCACCAACCCCATCGACGGGCTCGCGTGGCCAGGGATGTTCCGTCATCCCCAACCTTGCGAGTCGTCGGCCTTCGAGCTGACGGGTCTGGCCGCCCCGGCCGGAGGCGGCCGATTCGTGCTCGACCGATGGCCCGCGATCGTCGGCGCCGCCGCGACGATCCCGTACCACCACGAGCCCGATCACGTGACTCCGCAACGTCGTCTCGTCGAGCGGGACCGCACCCTCTTCCGACCCGACGACCTCGGGGCCTCGGCCGGTGACGACCCGCTGACCCTGCTCCCGATCGGGTTGCTCGAACCCGGCGCGGTTCCCGGTCAGACGTTCCGCCTCGCGCTCACCGCCGATCTCGTGGCTGACGCGTTCGTCCGCGACGGTGCCCCGCTGCTTGCCGACCCGGCCTCGGTGTTGGAGGGAGCCGGCGGTTATGTCGCGGGGGAGCGATTGGCTCAGGACGGCCTTTTCCCGGTCGCGGACTCCCACGGCACCTGGTGGATCCCGTCGAGTCGGGTTCTACTCTCGGCCGATCCGGCGCACGGTGCCGCCGAGGAGGCGCAGTTCGCACGATCGCATTTCCTGCTCCCGCACCGGAGCCTCGACCCCTTCGGGCAGACGAGCACCGTCGCGTACGACGACCACCACATGATGATGGTCGAGTGCCGCGACGCCCTCGGCAACCGCATCACTGTCGGCGACCGCCACGCGGACGGCTCGATGGACGCCTCCGTCGTCGGCAACGACTACCGGGTGATGGTCCCGCTCCGGATCTCCGACATCAACCGCAACCGGGTCGACGTGGCGATCGATGCGCTCGGGCTGGTGGCGGGCACGGCACTGCTCGGCAAGCCCGAGGAGACCGTGGGCGATTCCCTCGACGGCTTCGAGCCGGATCTCTCCGACGAGGTGCGCAACCGTCATCTCGACGCGCCGCTCGCCGACCCACTGGAGGTCCTCGGCACCGCGACGTCGCGGTATCTCTACGACGTCGACGCGTACGCACGGAGCGTCGCTGCCGCGGCCGGTGCGGGTGCCGACTCGGCATCGCCGACCGTGGTCGCCTCGATCTCTCGGGTCACGCACGCGGCCGAACCGCTCCCCGGGGGCGCCACCGAGACGAAGGTCCTGCACCGGTTCGCGTTCGCCGACGGGTTCGGGCGCGAGATCCAGGCCAAGGCGCAGGCCGAGCCCGGACCGCTCCAGGCCGGCGGGCCTGAGCAGCCGGTTCGCTGGGTCGGGAGCGGTTGGACGGTCTTCAACAACAAGGGCGCCCCGGTCCGCCGGTTCGAACCGTTCTTCTCGCCGACCCACACCTTCGAGCGCGATGCCAGCGTCGGTGTGTCCTCGCTCTCCTTCTACGACCCACTCGGGCGCGTGGTGGCCGTCCTCCACGCCGATCGCACCTACGAGAAGTCGGTGTTCGATGCGTGGGACCACACCACCTACGACCCAAACGACCTCGTGGCGCCGCGCCATGACCAGACCGGTGACCCGCGCACCGATCCCGACGTGTCGCCGGTCGTCGCCGACTATTTCACGGGCGTCGACCTCGTCGGCTGGAAGACCTGGTATCAACGGCGGATCGACGGCTCGCTCGGAGCAGCGGAGCGCGACAACGCCACCAAGGCCGCCGCTCATGCCGACACCCCGACAGTCGTCGCGCTCGACCCCCTCGGACGATCGTTCGTCACGATCCGCCGGAATCGGACCGTCTGCCAGGGGCACCCGCTGGACGGTGTCGAGTCATCGGTGGCGTCGCGCCAGACGCTCGACATCGAGGGCAATCCGCTGGTCGTTCGCGACGCCGACGTGGAGGCCACCGCTGCCGACGGCTCGACGGTCGTCGACCCATTGGGCCGCGTCATCGGTCGCTCGTCGTTCAGCCTGGCCGGAGCGAAGCTCCGACAGGAGACGCTCGACGCGGGTCGGCGATGGAGCTTGATGGATGTGTTGGGCAAGCCGATTCTCTCGTGGGACGATCGCGGCCACGTCAGTCGCACCGAGTACGACGTCCTCCGCCGTCCGATCCGGCAGTTCGTCATCGGTGCCCGGCCGGCGCAACCCGATGTCGAGGTTCTCGTCGAACGCATCGTCTACGGCGAGCAGGAGCCCGACGACGTCGGCAACCGTCGCGGCCGGGCCAGCCGGCATCTTGATCAGGCGGGCCTGTCGATCATCGAGGGGTTCGACTTCAAGGGCAATCCGGGGGTGAGTCGTCGTCGCCTCACCTCGGACCATCGGACCGGTCCCGATTGGTCCGCCGTCGATGCCACGATTCCGGTCGATGCCGGCCAACGCCTCGTCGAGGCGTCGTTCCGAGCGGCATCGCTCCCGCTGCTCGAGTCGAGAGAGTACGTGGCCGACTGCTCGTACGACGCGCTCAACCGACAGACCGCGGTCGTCCAGCCGCATCTCGACGGCACGGCCGGCGCGACGGTCCGCTACTCGTACAACGAGGGTGGCCTGCTCTCGCGGATCGAACTCGTCGACGGCGCGAGCGGTGGAGGGGGAGCGCCACTGGCGGTGGTCGGGGAGGTCCGGTACAACGCGCGGGGTCAACGAGAGCGGATCGACTATGGCAACGGTGTGCGCACCGTGTCGACCTACGACGAGCTGACCTTCCGCCTGTCATCGACGACCACGACCCGCCCGTCCACCTCGTTCCCGGACGATTCGTCGACCCCGGCGCCGTCGGGTTGGCCCGGGCGGTTCATCCAGAACCTGACCTACACGACCGACCCGGTCGGCAACATCGTCCACATCGACGACTCGGCCCAGCAGGCGGTGTTCTTCCGCAACAAGCGCGTCGACCCCACCGCCGACTACACCTACGACGCGCTCTACCAGCTGGTCGAGGCGACGGGCCGTGAACACCTCGGTGCCGACGCGGCGCCGCCGGGAGGGGCCGACACGCTCTGGCGGGCGCCACTGTCGTGGTCCGACAACGACGGGACCTCGGTGGGCCGTTACACCGAGCGCTACGTGTACGACGTCGTGGGGAACCTGTCCGAACTGCTGCACCGTGGAAGCGACCCGGCACATGCCGGGTGGAGGCGGGTCTTCGTCCACGGCGAGCCGGGTGTCATCGAGGCCTCGACGTCGACGACGAAGCGGCGGAATCGGCTGACGAGCTGCACCGTCAAGGCCGGCAACGCGGTCGAGACCTACGGGTACGACGTGCACGGCAACCTGGTGACGGCGCCACACCTGGGGCCGGGGGAGCACAACATCCGATGGGACCACCGCGACCAGTTGAGTGGCCTCGACATCGCCGGCGGGGGAGCGGCGTTCTACACCTACGACGCGTCGGGTTCCCGGATCCGGACGGTCCGTGAGCTCTCACCGACCGTGACCGAGGAGCGCCTGACCTTCGATGGCGTCGAGTTCTTCCGGCGCCGTCGAGGCGCCGAGATCGTCGAGCGGCAGACGGTTCGGGTCTCCGACGGACACCACCGCGTCATGCACATCGAGACCCTCGTCACCGACACCGCCGGGACCGAGACCGGGCCGGCCCGGGTCACTCGGTACGTGATCGCAGATCACCTCGAATCGGTATCCGTCGAGCTGGACGAGGGGGCGCTCGTCGCCTCCTATCAGGAGTTCACGCCGTTCGGGAGCACGTCGTACCGCGCCGTGACACTGCAGACGGAGGTGTCGAGCCGCGACGAGTTCCAGGGCATGCGCCGCGACGCCGAGAGCGGCTTCCATTACGTCGGCGCTCGCTACTACGCAAGCTGGCTCTGCCGCTGGACGTCGGTCGACCCGCCGGTCCGTTCAGGTGGTGGCGGCGGTGCGTATGCCTTCGTATCGAACAACCCGGTTCGGCTCCGCGATCCCGACGGTCGCGACGGTCAGGAGCCGGCCTCGTCGAAGGGGTTCCTCGGGCACGTGAGTGACTTCGGGAGCGGCTTGTGGAAGGGCGGCAAGGAGGCGGTGGTCGGCGTCAAGGACTTGGCCGTCGGCGCGTACAACGTGTCGCTCGTCGGAATGGTCGTGGACCACGACCAATGGGAGAAGTCCAACGAGAAGCTCCAGACGACCGTGTCGGCGATCTACAACAACCCGGGGATGGTGGTCGACGCGATGAAGGCGCCCTACGTCGAAGCCTGGAACAACGGGCGCCCGGCCGCAGCGATCGGACTCGGGGTGTTCGAGGTCGTCTCCCTCGTCGCCGGCACGAAGGGCCTGGACAAGCTCGCCAAGGGAGCGAAGTTCGGCAAGGTCTTCGGCAAGGTCGGCAGCGCCGGGCAAAAGCTCGGGGAGGTGGGGGAGTTCGCCGACAAGGTCCAAGACGTCGGCAAGGTCGCCGACAAGGTGGGCGACCTGGCAACTGCCGCGAACAAGGGCGGGGACCTCGCGAAGGCGACCGAGAAGGCCGGCGACTTCGCGAAGGCCACCGAGAAGGTCGACGAGGCCGCGAACGCGGTCAAGGGCACCAACAAGGCGGCACCGGACATCGGCGGTGTGGACCCTGCGTCAATCAAGCCTGACTTCATCGTCGGTCCCAGGGGCACGACCATCCCCACCGATCCCCAGCGGCTCAAGGCCATGTTGGAGTCGGGAGCGTTCAAGGACGTGTCCACCAAGCCGGGGACGTCGCGAAAATTCGTCGGCGTCGACGACGGTGAACCGATTCGCCTCAGGATCGAGAAGGCGCACCTCGAGGATCCCCTGTACACCGGACCGAAGGACCCCTTGCACACCGTCGACCACATGCACATCGAACGAAAGGCAAACAAGGCCACGGGCGCTTGGACCGAAGAGTGGAAGGTGCAGTATGACTGGCCGTTCTGACGCCATGTCGGCCTTCAGGTGGATCGACGCCTACCTGCTCGGCATCGCGATCGAGTACGAGCAGGTCGTACTGGATCTTCGCGACTCGGCCGGAGACCTGGCTCGGATCTCGGCACTCGGTCATGTCGGGGTCTCGCTCGTGGGCTTCTGGGACGAGACGGTGATCGACGACGCGAAGATCGTCGCTGATCACCCGTTCGGCGAACTCTGCCGGTCGTCGATCGAGGAGCGACTCGGAACGCCGCTCGATTCCGGTTCACCCGATCGCAATTCGAAGCACGTCGAGACGCTCGTCGTGAGCCTCTCCGATGGGGCCCAGTTGCTCATTGCCGCGGCGTCGTTCGTGGTCGAACGGTGTTGATCGCGTCACCACCCGAGTTCCAGGAGGAAAACACATGCCGAACGAACCAGTCAGAGGGTGGATCCGCGACGCCGACGGCACGGGGATCGCCGCGGTCGACGTCGAGCTCTGGGACAGTCGCGAGCTCTACGGCGACGCGATCGGTCGGGTGGTGACCAACGCCGACGGCTCGTTCGAGGTGGAGCTGGGCCCCGACGTCGAGGAGCGCCTGATCGGGGGGCAGGCGAGGGTCTACCTCAAGGTCCGTCGCAACGACAGCGAGCTGGCCAACTCCCGCGACCTCGTCGAGTGGGACCCGGTCGTGCCCGAGCCGATCACCGTGGTGATCCCGGCGGCGGAGGTGACAGCGGTGTGGGAGGTCCGCGGCACGATCACCACCGACGGCGGCGCGGCCGCCGTCGGGGCGACAGCCGAGGCCTGGGATCGTCAGCTGGTCGGTTCGCGGCGGCTCGGTCGGGCGGACGTGCAACCCGACGGCTCCTACGCCATCCGCTTCGAGCGATCGACGTTCGAGGGCAAGGCGGCCCCCGACCTGGAGATCCGGGTGCCCGGCGCCGACGGTGAGACCGCGGCGGCCACGTCGCCGACCGTCTTCCAAGCGGGGCCCGAGAACATCATCAATCTGACCGTTGCCCGCGACGCGGTGCCCCGCCTTCCGGAGTACGACTCGGTGTTCGCCGGCCTGAGCCCGCTCGTCGCCGACACGCCCATGGCCGATGTCGACGCCGACGGCGTGGTCTACCTGGCGAACCGGTCCGGGTACGACTCCCGCGCCGTCGCCATGGCGCTGCAGGCCAACATCGCAGAGGAGCAGTCGCAGATTCCGGCGAGGCACTACTACGCGCTGTTCCGGAGCGGGTTGGCCACCGACGCTGCGGGCGTCGATCGGCTGAGCGACGGCCAGTTCGAGTCGGCGCTCCGGTCCGCGGTCGACGCCGGCATCATCGCCGACGACGGGATCGACGCCTCGCTGGCCGTGCATCGTGAGCGGTCGGTGGTGGCGTCGGGTACGTACACGCCGCCGGGTGCGTTGTCGTCGGTCACCGACCTCCTGGCCATGCGGGTCCCCGACGCCGACCAGCAGGCCACGATCCTCGCCGCGATCCGCGACACGGCCGACCGGCCCGAGGACCTCTGGGGCCGGCTGGCCGCCGCCGACGTCGACGCGTCGGTGATCGCCGGGCTGCGCACCGACGGCAAGCTGGCGATGCTGACGCTGCAGAACGCCCCGTTGATCGGTCGCCTCGTCAACGGCGCCGGCATCGCCGCACCCGAGGACCTCGTGACCAAGGGGCTGTACGAGGCCGACGCCTGGATGCCGCTCATCGCCGACGACGTACCGCCGGGCCTCTCCCGCGAGGAGTACGCCGCCGGTCTGGCCCTACAGGTGCGCTCGGCCTATCCGACCGGCGTCGTCGCCGACCTCGTGAGGCGGGCCGAGATCGTGCTCCCCGCCCCGGACGCGGCACCGGCGGTCGCGACGTTCCTCCGTTCGGTGCCCGAGGAATCGGGTCTGGGCATCACCGCCGTCAAGTCGTGGCCGGGCTTCGCCGAGCTCGACGATCAGGCGAAGTCCGGTGCGCTCGCCGTCGAGCGGCTCTCCCAGATCAGTCCGTCCGGTGCGGCGATCCGGGCGCTGTCCCAGGCCGGCATCGGATCGGCGCGCCAGGTGGCGGTGTTGGACGAGACGCAGTTCCTCGCTGCGCACGGTGAGAGCATCGGGTCGCTCGACGAGGCCCGGCTGGTGCATCGCAAGGCGGGTCACGTCCACGCATTCGCGCTCAACGCCGCGGTCGACTACGTGGGACGCCGCAACGGCCCGCTGCTCTACGCATTGGACGGTGGCGCCACGTTCGATCTCGCCGCCGACCCCTCGCCGGCGATGGCGACGCTCGAGACGCTGTTCGGCAACATGGACTACTGCTCGTGCGAGCACTGCCGGTCGGTCCTGAGCCCGGCGGCGTACCTCGTCGACCTCTTCGAGATGCTCGATCTGACCGACGTTCCCCACGAACTCGACAACCCGCAGACGGTCCTGTTCGATCGCCGGCCGGATCTCCAGCACCTCGCCCTGACGTGTGAGAACACCAACGTCGCCCTGCCGTACATCGATCTGGTGAACGAGGTCCTCGAATCGTGGATCGTCAACGACGCGTCGCTCGACGGCTATCGAGGCCATGACACGGGCGCCGACGACGTCAGTGCCGAACTCCTCGCTGATCCCCGCTGGGTCGAGGCGGCGGCGTACGCGCCGTTGAGCACGGCGGTGTTCCCGACGCCGTTGCCGTTCGACCTTCCGCTCGCCACCCTCCGCCGCTATTTCGAAGCGTGGGGTTCATCGCTCGCCGACGCGTTGGACGTGTTCGGAGATCCGGCCGAGGTGCGGCGCGAGGCGATGGGCCTCGACTCGAAGGGGTACCGGATCCTGACCGACGCCGCGTTCCGGGCGCTCGGCGAGTACTTCGGCGAGCCGGCGACCGCCACGATCGGCGACCTCAACGCGGCCGTCGCGAATGCGAAGGCGTTCTGTCGCCGGCTCGACGTCGAGTACGTCGACCTCGTGGCGATCCTGCGTACCCGATTCGTGAACCCCGGCATCGATCTCGTTCCACCGCTCGAGGCGCTCGAGATCGGCCTCGACCGCATCGAACAGTGGTCGGACAGTGCCGCCGACATCGGGCCGCAGCTGCTCGCCGATCTGCCGACCGATCTCGACGCCGCCGCGTACGGCAACGACGTGCTGGGTTGGCTCTCGACGAACCACGATCGGTTGATGGCCATGATCGTGCTCACGCCTGTGCCCGGAGCGGACCCGACGCTCGACGACTGCGACTTCGCCGGGCTCGAGTTGCGGCGAGCGCTCCCGAAACCCGCCACCAACGCTCTCACCGAGGCCGACTTCCTCAAGCTTCTCCGGTTCATCCGCCTGTGGCGGGCGCTGGGCTGGTCGATCGAGGAGACCGACGACCTCCTGGTCGCGTTCGTCGGACCGCCGGCGGCGGGTGCCTCGACCGCCGACCTGGACGCCGCCTTCGTGGCCGGCCTGGCCCGCATCGGCAACTTCCTCCGTCTGCTGGAGCTCGGTGATGTGACAGCGAAGCGCCGACCGGCGTGGCTCGCACTGTTCGACACCTCGACACCGGCCGACGCTCGGAGGGCGGCCTTGTCGAAGTTGCTCAAGGTGGGCGCCGACGAGCTGGCCGTCGTCGCGAAGCTGCTGGGAGTCGACCCGGTCGCCGCCGACATGGACGCCGATCATCCGTCGTTGCTCCGGGCGGTCGAAGTGATGCGGGCATCCAAGGAGAGTCCACTCCGCCTCGCCGATCGGGCGTGGTTGGTCGGCGACGCCGAGCCCTCCCCGCCGCTGACACCCGCCGAACCGACCGTCGTCGGATGGCTTCGCGCCGTCCGCGACGCCGTTGCCGCCGCCGACGCCTCGGTCGGAACGGGGCCGGTCGCCGAGCTCGCCGCGGTGCAGGCGATGCTGGCCGCGGCCTTCGACCCCGACCTCGCCAACCGGTTCGTGAGCCTGATCACCGGGACGACGACGTACTCCGTCGAGCTCGATGGCGTCGAGGAATCGGTTCCGGCCGTACTCGTGCCGGCGGCGCCGACGTTGGGCATCGACCCGTTCACCCGGCGGCTCACGCACGTGGGCGTGCTCACTGCCTCGGCCGCCGCCGCGCTGGTCCCGCTCGTCAACGGCCTGGCCGCGGCCGACCTTCCCGACACCGCTGCGGGTGATCAGAGCGCGTACCGTGCGGCCTTCGCGGTTGCGGTCGACGCGCTCGTCGCTGCCGGCGAGGCCGATCACGACCGGTTGGTCGAGGATGCCCCCGAGCTCGGCCCCGTGCTCGACGCGGCGTTGGCGGTCGACGACGGGGCGGCGCGTCTGGCGACGGTCGTCGAGCTCGTCCGGCCGATGGCGCGACAGCGACTGCGGCGAGCCGCGGTGCGGGCCGCGGTGTCGTCGGTGTTCGGTCTCGATGCCACGGTCACGGCCGCACTCGCGACCGCGCTCGCCGCCGGCGGCACCGACCTGTTCGCCGTGCTGGCGCAGCCGTTCGGCTCGGGGACGGCGCAGTTCGTGGCCGACGCCGAGCTGGTGCTCGACCCCGTCGTTGCCGGTGACCACACGCTCTACGTGGTGGCGCCGGCCGGTACCCAGATCGCGCTCCAGGTGGATGGCGACGTCGCCATCGCCTCGACGACCGTCGGCGGGCGCGGTTTCGTGGCCACCGCGGTGCCCCTCTCGTTCACCCCTGGCCTCGCGGTGCGCTTGGCGATGGAAGTGTCGGCGCTACCGCCGGGTGCATCGGTGTCGCTCGACTGGCGCAGCCGCGGACAAGCGCGGGCACCGATCCCGGTGCAGCGACTCGCGGCGGCGTCCGACGTGACGACCGCCACCCAGGCGCTGACCCGCCTGCACCGCATCTCGCGACTCGTGCTGGCCCTCGGCCTCACGGCCTCGGAGGTCGACTTCTTCGAGACGACTTGCCCCGACACCGCGGGCGTGCTCCGCTCCCTGCCGGCCGCGCTCGAACCGGCTGCGAACCACGTCGGCCTCGCTGCGAAGGTCGCCGCCCTCGCCGACTTCGCCCGGTTCCGCTCCGAGGTCGAGCCCGAGCCCGGCGCCTGGGTCTCGGCGCTTCGTGCCGGACGGCTCGGCGAGTCCGACACAGCCCGCTCCCTGGCCCTGGCCGCCGGCTGGCGCACCGACGATTTGATGGGCGCGGCGGTGCTCGTCGGGATCCCCGCCGGCCAGCCCTGGGCCCTGGCCGACCTCGGTCGAGCCAGACGCATGGTCGAGATCGCGACGACGACCGCACAGGCGACGTCGGACCTCGCCGCGTGGACGCTGGCCGATCCGTCCGACGCCGACGTGTCCGCCGTCCATGACAGCGTCCGCAGCGGGCTCGACCCCGACGTGTGGCAGACCACCGTGCAGAGCATCAACGACCGGCTCCGCAACGAGCGTCGCGACGCCCTGGTGGCGTACATCCTGCGGCACGCGACGCCCCGGCCCGACGTGGTCACCCCCGACGCCCTGTACGAGTACTTCCTCATCGACACCGAGATGGACGCGTGCATGCAGACCTCACGCATCCGCCTGGCGCTGTCGACTGTGCAGCTGTTCGTGACGCGATGCCTCATGAACCTCGAGGACCGCGTGTCACCGGGATCGATCTCGGTCCAGCACTGGAAGTGGATGCGCCGCTATCGCGTCTGGGAGGCCAATCGGAAGGTGTTCCTCCACCCCGAGAACTGGCTCGAGCCCGAGCTCCGCGACCTGAAGTCGCCACCGTTCCGCGAACTCGAGGCCGAGCTCCTCAAGTCCGACATCACCGACCAGTCGGCCGAGCTGGCCT
>WBZL01001603.1_pt2 | contig 19821 bp, 22 predicted proteins | sample 5204291 | NCBI WGS metagenome assembly WBZL01 (sample SAMN12344345, study PRJNA552823) | activated sludge metagenome | biome: Activated sludge suspended growth; feature: Nitrification reactor; material: Wastewater; isolation source: activated sludge from nitrification reactor of wastewater...
CGACGAGCTGCTCGACTACGTCCGCGACGGCGACACCGCCGTCGTGCACTCCATGGACCGCCTGGCCCGAAACCTCGATGACCTACGCCAACTCGTCCGCACCCTCACCGGTCGCGGCGTGCGCGTGGAGTTCGTCAAGGAGAACCTGACCTTCACCGGCGACGACTCACCCATGGCAACCCTGCTGCTGTCGATCATGGGCTCCTTCGCCGAATTTGAACGCGCCCTCATCCGCGAACGCCAGATGGAAGGCATCGCCCAGGCCAAGAAGCGCGGCGTGTACACCGGCCGCAAGAAGGCCCTCACCGAGGAACAGCTCATCGACATCCGCGACCGCATCACCGCCGGCGAAACCAAAGCCGCACTAGCCCGCGAGTACGGCATAAGCCGGGAGACCCTTTACCAACACCTGCGGGCCACGTGAGCGAAACCGATCCGCAGATCAGCGATTCGCTGATGCTTTGCTACTCCATGGTCGAGCGACCCTACTAGACGTGTACCGCCACACTGGCACCGCTGCGTGGAGTCTCCGCGGGGCGCCAGCCGAGAAGGAGCCCGTATGCCGCCCCGCCCACGTTGGTGGCACACCCTGCAAGCAGCCAAGAATGAGGCTCGCCTGGCGGTGGACCTCTACAACCGCCAGGGCAATGAGCGCCAGCTCGAAGCATTCATCGTGCACATGGCGTTGGCGTGGTTGAAGCTGATGCAGGCCCACACCGAAAAGACCGGCGGCGATCTTTACGTGCGCAATCCGCGCGGCCAGCGCGTGCGCAGCGAGAACGGGGAGTGGCTGTACAAGTCCGCGAGGCAGTTGTGGCGCGAGCTGCTGGCCGACAATGACCCGCGCCGGGTGAACATCGAGTTCTTCGCCGGCCTTCGCAACCGTGTGGAGCACCGCCACGAGAACAACATCGCAGCCCTCGTCGCTGGGCGTACACAAGCGCATCTGCTGAACTTCGAGGCGTCGTTGGTCGAGTGGTTCGGCGTAGATGAAGCCCTGGCGGAGGAGCTGCGGTTCCCGCTGTTCGTCTCCTCGATCACCCAGGACGCCGTCTCTGCGGTGAAGCGAGTGCGCAGCCAGGTTCCGGTCACGGTGATGGAATGGATGCAGGATTTCGACGCCGCGATCGATCCTGACGTAGCTCAGGACCAGGCCTTCGACTTCCGCATCTACCTCATCCCACACAAAGGACCCAAGACCGACGCCGATGCCGCGATGACCTACGTCAACGCGAGCGACCTCACCGACGAGCAGAACGCAGTAGTTGACCAGGTACGCACCATCATCAGGGAGAAACAGATTCCGGTCGCGGACCTCGGGAGCCTGCTGCCTAAACAGGTCGTCGAGCGGGTCGCCGCGGCGCTCACCGAACCGTTCACGCTCCACACCCACACACAGTGCTGGCGTCACTTTCGGGCGCGACCACCGGTTAGCGCGAGCGACCCCGCCGTCACCCGAGCTGAGTTCTGCCACTGGAACGCCGCCTTCAAGCAGTACGTGTATACCGAAGCGTGGGTGAACTTCCTCATCCGTAAGCTGCGCGATCCAGCCATCTACGCATCTGTCACCGGCGCTGCCCCCCTGGCGACCGAGGATTTGTCATAGCCGCATACACCGATGTTCGGCGGGGCTGCGGGCGTATCCGATGAGCACTGCTTAGGTGTACCGAACCCGTCCGACTGCCCAGCGGTTCTGGACACGAGTTGTGAACGCGTGTCGTGAGCGCTGCGGTTTCGGGCGGGCGGTAACGGTCGTTTCTGGTCGACTGTCCGACGCCTGGCACTGAATGCCAGGGAGCGCGGTGTAGCCGGGGACGCCCCATTGCTAGTCGTCAAAAAGCGCAGTGACTGGGGAGAGGGATACGAGCCGGTAGCTGGGCTGTCTCCGCCGCCCTGCCTTGTTGACGAGGATCTCTTTCTCGAGGGTTGCCCTGACATCTTGACCCACGTACTTGCGAACTGCCTCCATGAGAGACGGGTCAGGGGTGATACCACCGTGGATCTCGCGGCCACTGCCCTCAAGGAGGTAGAAGATCCGGCGTTGGGTACGAAGCCCGTCCAGATTGCCCTCAACGGTCTCAGTTGTGGTCACCCGATCGATTTCTTGCAGAGAGTCCCCGAGCACGTCAGCTTGAGCGTGCGTCAGGAGACCTTCGATCGTGGTCTCATCGACCAGTTTCATGTGAAGGCCAGCGTGGACATCTTTGACGGCTTGGACAACCTGATCTACGGCGGTTCGAACGCCGACATCTTGGGCGAGGACTGCATCGAGAGCCGTGTCATCCTCGGATGTGCTTGGGAGCAGTTCGATCAGCACTCGAGCGGCAGCTTCCGTCGCCGATTCCAATGGTTGACTGATCAGGTCGTTGGGACCTGGTCGATGGCTGTCGGCGAATCCGAAGACCATGACGGCGCCAACTTGTCGAAGGGGGATGAGGCGGGCCTCTTGGAGCATCTCGCTGGTAACGCGCGTTCGCTCAGGGGTGGTCATGACCATTCGCAGTCGAGCGGTGGCTCCTTGGATCGCTTGAGTAACCGTCGCGGTGTCGAGGGCGCCGAGGGCAGGTTTGTCAACGAGGTCTACAGACAAGGTTGGTTGGTGGCGTCCGTAGAACCGTGACTCTGCAGCCGCGATCGACGTTCGCTGGAGCTGTGCGTACCAGTCATCGCCCGGGATCTGGGGGGGAGGGATGCGTCCGGTCACCACACCACCTCCACATATCCCTTGGTTGGGCCGTCGATTACGCGACCGTCGGGCAACTTGAGACTGGACCAGATCCCGTCCCAGTAGGGTTCATCCTCCAGGCGACCACATACGAAAGCATCCAGAGTCCCCCCGACAGGTTGCAGTCGGTCCAGATAGAAGGGTCCAGGGGATCCCACCAGGATGTCTTGGAGCGTGAAGAGAGAATCAAGATCCCGTACTTCGTCGGGGGAAAGGTCCGGCGGCCGTTCGGGGAACACGACCACGTCAATGTCGTGCGGTGGGGCGGCCTTGTCAGTGACAAAACCTCCGTCTACCCAGAGTCGGCCGTGCGGCACGAACTGCTGGAGAACCTGGATCCACGTCTTCAAGCAACCGAAGAGGAGCTCTCGGCGCTCGCGGGCATGAGTGGCACCCACGACGAAGCGATCGTAGATTTGTTCGAGGGTGGCGGGGTGGCGCCCTACGGGCAGTAGCCCGTCGACATCCCAGTCCGGAACAACCATGGTCCCCCTTCTTCCGCGAAGTGTAGAGCGATGGCGGTGACGACTTCATGGAACGACGCAGACACGCCGCCGGTACAAGGGAGTCGCGGCGAGCGCAGTTCCCACTCCCCGGGATGGAAGACCGGCACACTGCAACGCGCGATCGCCAAGCTGGTTGGAGCTCAGCGTCGATCGCTTTGTAGAGGCTCTCGGGGATCACTACGGCGGCTAGGCCGCCGCTTGACACCGTCGGATCAGAGCGTCGGCAGCGTTGGTGAGCATGGCGTGGGTCCGCGTCTGCAATGGCTCCTGCTGGTAGATCGTGGCGCTGGCCTGCACCCATGCCTCGATGTGCAGGTGACAGCCATCCGGCTGGTCGCGAAGAGTCCAGGTCTCCCGCTGCTCCAGCAACGGGCCCACGATCCGCGACGACACCAGGTAACCCTCGCTGATGTGGGTGATCGTCGTCATGTAGAGGCCAGGCAAGCCGTCCGGCGGCGTCGCTGGCAGCTCCAACACGTGACTGCGGCCCACTATGTGAGCCGAAGGGCCAGCCACGAGTCGACAACCAGCGCCGGAATCGTCGCTGGCATCGTCCGCTGACATGATCTGCCAGGCATACTCACGCGGGCACGGTAGGACGCGGTCGACGGCCGCCTGGGTATGAATCAGCATCGGCTTTGCTCACCCTTCGCTCGGTTGACCCAATTCCTCGGCCACAAACACGGTTGGCTTGAACCAAGGGGCTCGCCGCTAGAAGGTGCAGTGCTGACTGCGTGATTGTGGCGCCGAGGCCAAAGGTGTGGGCACTCCCACTGAGCTCGAACCGGCGAGGCCGAATCGGTCTGGCGTGAGACGAACGGCGGCCCGCGGGCAGCGATGACGGGGGAATGCATCGCAGGCCCGCGGGCCATCTTGACTATAGGGTCGCCAACGGCCCGCCTGCCGCGAGGGACGGTGATCGCAGTCCCCTGGCGAGCCCGCCAGCACACTTCTTCCACTACGGGTGCCGCCGGGCTCTGCCCCAGTTTGCGCGGGCGTTCTTACCTCAGTTCTTGACCCGGCCGCTGGTATCAGGACGTGCAGCAGCAGCGATTGATGCCACTGCCGCCAGGGTCACGAAATACCGCTCGCTCTCCTAGTTCTTCGATCCCGTCCCGAATCGCCCTTCGCATGGGGGCACCGACCCTTCTCTCTGACGAGATCCGTCACGTCGTCAAGCGTGACAACGATATGCCCGCCGATCTTCACCCCCCTCGCCACTCCGCCCCGAGAACCCTCGGATGTCGCGGGCCAGGATGCGGGTAAGGAATGGGCACTGCTCGGAGCGCTGATCGTGACATCAATAATGAGGCTTCGCAGGACCGCCCCGATCGGTCTAGGGAGGCGAGAAATGACCCATCTGACGGGGAAGACGGCCGTCGTGACTGGCGGATCGGCGGGCATTGGCTTGGCATCCGCTCATGCGCTGCACGGGGCTGGCGCTCGGGTCGTGCTGATTGCCAGGGACGGTGACCGGCTGGCCCGCGCAGCTGCTGAGTTCCCGAAGGGCGATGCGCTGACTATTCAGGGAGACGTTGCCGACACTGAGCGGTTACCGATCCTGTTGGAGCAATGTCCGGCGATCGACGTCCTTGTCAATAACGCGGGTGTCCATCATCGCGGCGCGATGCTGCGGCACTCTGCACAGGAGTTGGCCGAGATGGTGTCAGCCAATCTCACGGCTCCGATCGTGCTGGCCCGCCTGGCGGCTGATGTCATGCCAGCTGGGGGTCGGATCGTGAACGTGGCCAGCCTGGCCGGGAAACTGCCGGTCCCTGGCTCAGCGGTGTACTCGGGGACGAAGGCGGGACTGCGGTTCTGGGCGTTGGCGGTCGCAGAGGACCTGGCGGAGCGCGGCATCGGTGTGGCCACGGTGAATCCCGGTCCGGTGGACACCGCCTTTGTGCGGGCCGACTTGGCCCACGTCTCTCCGATCTCGGCGAGCCAGCCTTGGAGCACTCCGGAGCGGGTCGCTGAAGCGGTCCTCGCAGCCATCGTGTCGGACAGGAGTCCGCTGGAGATCGACGTGCCATACCTGTCGGGGAAGATGGCGGCCGCCGTCTATGCGATCCCCGCGATCCGACCGGTCCTGCGGCCGGTCATGCAGTGGAAGGGCGAGCGGACATTGCGGCGGATGGCCGCCTCCTCTGGCGGCGCACGATTGAACGATGCCGGTGGTGTGCCTCAGCGACTCGGCGCCGACGGCTGCGATGGAGCGGCCGAGGTCGATGCGGCCGCGGCGGGAGCGGGGTTGGCGAGTTTTTCGACGTCGGACAGGGTGTAGCCGGTCTGGTCGGTCAGGAAGGTGAGGTAGCGGCTGGTGCGGGAGCCGGGGTGGCTGCTGCGCCAGGATTCGGTGCTGGTGCCCAGTTCCATGTCAGCCAGGACGAGGCCGGCGGCCAGGGTGTGCGCTCGCGCGGCGTTCACGCGGGTGGGCGGTGTCGTGGGTGGCTGGTTCCACATCGGCGCTCGGGGGACTTTGCCGTAGTCGGCGCCGACCAACTCGCGAGCCAGCTCCGCGGCTTCCCTGGGGCGGTGCAGGCCGCCGTGGGCCAGCTCGGCAACGATCCAGCGGGCAGCGGGGGCCTTGATGGTGGCGGTGGCCAGCCATTGCTTGAGGTGACGGCGACGTACGGTTTCGGCGCTGCGCCAGGCCTTGTTGTTGGCGATGGTGACCCGGCGCTGTTCGCGCGCTGCCTCTGCTTGGTCGTCTTCGGCGGCCGCGCTGGCCTGTCCTGGCGAGGCACCGGGTTTGGAGGGGTTGCAGTGGCGGGAGGGGTCGGTGCAGAAGTGCTGCACCGCGATCACGGGGGTGCCGTCTTCTTCGATGGTCCATCCGGCGCGTACGGTGACGGCGCGGCCGGGGCAGTCGGTGTGCTGATCATCGGCGATCCGCTCGTCGTTGTCGTCGCGCAGGGCATGCACCGGCTGGGCGACTGAGCGGTCGGGGAACTGGGACAAGACGGTGAAGCCGCGGGCCTTGAAGTCCTGGGCGGCTTGCTGCACGGCCAGTTCGCGGATCCGGTCGTCGCGCAGTGACTGGAGGTGGTGCTCGAAGGCCTCTGGTTCTTGTTCGAGCGTGGCCAGGAGTTGTTCGAGCTGGTTCGGTTCGTCTTCGAACTCGGCCAGCCCTGCGGCCTGGGCCAAGGTGAGTTGCCGCTGCCCGGCGGCTTCCCGGGCCTTGGGTGCGGCTGCGGCCGCGCGGGCCGCGACCACTTGGTCGTGGGTCATGCCGGTGGCCTCGGCGGCGTCCACGATGGGGACGCCGAACGTGGCGAGCTGCTCGTGACCGGCGAGCAGGTCGGTGGTGGTGATGTCGCGGCGCGCGGTGTTCTCCGCGATCTGGGCGATCAGGCGATCGGAGTCGCTGCTGTTGGTGGGGACCACGACGACTGGCACGGTGGCCAGGCCCTCCAAGGCGGCGGCGGCAGCACGTCGGTGTCCCGGAGCGGATCACCAATGCGCCGGTCATGTCGGGTTCGGCGATGATGGGGCTCAGGACGCCGAGTCGTCGGATCGAGGCGCGGAAGGCGTCATCGAGGTCCGTCGGCGCGGATGTTGTCGTGGCTGTTCAACTCGGTGGGGGCGACCAGACGAAGCTGCACGGTGCTGGTGTCATCCACGGGGGTTTCAGTCATGGGACGGTCCTTCCGGGTAGTAGAGGGCGGCGAACATCTCGCCGACGAGGGCAGCGAGATCGGGGAGGCGCAGCCGCGTGATCTGGGCTCTCGTCGCCGGGTCCAGCAGCGGGTCAAGAGCGGCTGCGTAGTCGTGCAGGTCCGGAGCGCTCGGGCTCATGCGGCACGCTCCTGCGCGGCGGTCTGAAGCATTCGGCGGCGCTCGGTCGGGGTGGTGCCGCCCCACACGCCGTGCTCCTGACCTTGGTTGAGGGCCTGTTGCAGGCAGGACACCCGGGCCACGCACCCCGCGCAGACCTTCTTGGCGGCTTGTTCAGTCTTGCGGTTGTTCTCGGGGAACCATGGGTCGGCGCTGCTGGTGGCCCAGCAGCTGCCCGTGATCGATGCAGTCATCAACGACTCCTTCCTGGCGTTGGTGGGGGTGGTCCGGCGGCGGGTGGTGGCTTGGGTGGTTCCCCGGGGTCCGCGGCGGTGGAGACGACTGCTGGTGAGATGGGTTCGGGGGTGTTCAGCAGCGACGCTTCCGGCAGGCGTACGGCGGCCAAGTCGTCGGGCTCGACGCCTGCGATGAGCAAGCGACGCAGCACGCTGGTGGGGTGATGTCGGGGGCTGAGGGCCTGTGCTCGGTGGATCGCGGCGAACGCGCGCGGGGTGTCGCCGCGGGCGGCGGCAGCGTGGGCCCAGGTCGACAGGGCGGTCGTGGCCAAGTCGTTGGGAGCGGCGCGACACAGTTCACGGAGTCTGACCATCGCTTGGCCGCCGGCGGCGGTCGCATCCGACAGAATCCGCAGCACGATGGCGTCGGCGACGTAGGTGTCTTGCAGTTGGAGCAGTGTTCGCGCGGCAACGGTCGGCGTGGTGGTGGCGGTGTCGGTGAGGTGGGCCCATGCCTGTTCGGTCGCTGCGTGTCGCCAGGCCGCGGGGCTGCCTGCCGACAGAATCGCCGTGCGCTGCTGCCGGGCGGCGGGAGCGCGGGCGGCCGTCAGCAGGGTGCGCTGCAGTGGGTCTGGCGTGAAGTAGCCGGCCAGATCGGCGCGGTGTGGCATGGGGGTGGGCCACTTCGTGGCAGCGTCGTGCGCCAGATCGGCGGGCAGGACTGCGAGGTTCAGGGTGTCGTCAGGAGCGCAGCAGTCCTGCGGACAGTCCACGGCGTGCCGCCAGCCCGCGGGCGTGACGATCAGTGGTGAGTCGACGGCTGCGAAGTGGGCGGTCAGCGCGGTGGCGAGGTCGCTGGCGTCGAGCTCGACGGAGAAGTCGACCTGACCGGCGTACACCAACGCCGTGACGCGGGTCCGGTCCGGGTCGGGGCAGCGGGCGGCGATCGCGGCCGCTACATCCACCGCTGTGTGGTCGGGTGGGAAGTCCCACAGGCGGCGGCTGGTGGCGTCGCTGACCACGACGACGGTTTCGGTGCTGGGGTAGAACCCGAGCGCGTAGGGCAGTTGGGCGACCAGTGCGCCGGGATCGAGGGCGTCATCGGGCATCTCAGGCACTCCGCTCCAAGCCGACCAGCGCAGGCGGCTTGGGCGGTGGCGGCATCGCGTCACCCGCGACGGCGGCTGACGTGCCGACCGCGTGGGCGGTCAACGTGTCGCTCAGGTGCCAGGCGATGCCGACAGCGGCGTCCAAAGCGGCCTGCAGCGCCTGGAGGTCGGATCGCCACCGTGGGCAGGGTCGCACCGCCGTCGGGGCGGGAAAGTGGTACGTCGCCCACGCCACGGCTGCGGCGGCGGTCGCGACGGCCGCGCGGTGCTCGTCGCTGACGTCGACCAGCCCGCCAGCGGCAGCGGTGGTGATGGCCGACACCAGGGCGGCGCAGTGCGTCAGCTGATCTCCGGCGGGATCAGCGGTGATGCAGCGCGACTCGCGGTCCAGTTCAGGAGCAGCCCCGGTCGGGATCGGTCGCGACTCGATGCGCCAGTCCCACACCGCGGCGGCCTGGGCGAGCGCGGCCGCCATCCCGCGCGGTGCTCGCCCCGGTGCGGGTGGAGACGGCTCCGGCAGCATGACGACCGGCTCACCGTCGGTTTGGGTGACGTCAAAGACCGGCGCCAGAATCTCGGCGGTGCGGGTGGAGCGGCGGTTCCTGGCGTCTTTGACCGGCCGGCTCTCCCACAGCCGCACGGCAGTACTGCCCCGCTTGGGCCACCGACCGACCTCGCGCCAGCTGGTGGCTGGCAGCAGCAACGTGGCCTGGGGCCGCTGGGCCAGCACCAACAGGTGATTGCGGGCCGACAGGTGAGGAAAGCGCGCGGCGACGGCTGCCCACTGCGGCCAGGGATCCTCATTCGCCAGCGTGGCCAGTTGGGACTGTTCCTGAGTCGCGGCGTCCCGCCTGAGGAGGTCGTACCGCCGCGAGATCTCGAAGGCTTGCTGCCGGCGCGCGTCGTCCATACCCGGGAGAATAGCGCAATAGATGCGAGCATGCTAGCACACAGCCACGATTAGTCCGGGGGCGGCGAGGAAGGTGGCAGCGTCGGTGGGTCTTCATGGTCGGTGGCGGTGCAGCCGGAAAACGGTCCTTGTCCGGCGGTGAGCCTGGGGAGGTGGTGGTCGACGCTGGTGCGCAGCCACCCGGAGACCCCCAGCTGGGGGTTGGCCAGGCAGTTGTCGTAGTCGGTCTGCATGGCGGTCAGTCGCAGGACGGCTTCGGGGTGTTCCATCCAGCGGGGGCACCAGCGTGTGGCAGCTCCGGTGCGGACTTCGATCAGATGCGCCAGCACGTCGTCGACCCATTCCCGGATGCCTGCCGGCGTTGCTGGGGTGGTGGGGGCTTCGCTGTCCCCGCCGGGGGTCGCGTCGGCGACCGCATCCAGGCGGTCCTGGAGAGCGGCGGCGTGTTCCTGGGCCGACTCGAGCTCTGCCTGCAGCGTCAGGACCGCGTTCTCCCGGACCTGCAGCTGATCCTCCAACGCGCCGAGGCGCTTGGCCATGGCACTGAGGTCCAAAGCGGTGGACTGGGTCATGCCTGCCCCCCGGCGGATTCCACCGGCACCTCGTCACCAGTCGGCTCCGGCCCCGCGGATTCCGCTGTGAGGTCGATGACGCCTCCCTGCCGGGCTCGATGTCGAATGGCGGCGTGCGCGGCCGCCAGATCGGCGGCGATCTGGTCGGCCCGGTCGCCGTCGTACCAGGGCAGGCCTTGGACCATGGCGGCCTTGACTCCGGTGGCCAGCACCAGGGCCTGGCCTTTGGGCAGGGCGCGTACCCGGTCAGCGGGGATGATGCGCTGCTGCCGCAGCGACGTTGAGGTCGTGGAGTCGCGGCCGTGGCTGGATGAGCGCACGGCGACGTCGTGGTCGCCGATGAGTTTGGAGATGTCTTCGGCCATCTTGGCCGAGTCGATGCCGGCGCCGATGACCTTGACGGTCGCCGCTGACCACAGCGTGGCGAACCCTTCGCGCCCCCAGACCCGCTCGCCTTGCTCGGCGGACTGCAGGATCGTGACCGGAATGATCCCGCGTGACCCGAGGTGGCTGTAGAGGTCGGGCAGGTCGGAGATCTTGACGATGTTGGCGCACTCGTCCAGGCACAGCAGCAGCGGCGGGTCCATTCGTCCGGCGGCCTGCTCCGCGCGGCGGGTGCCCGCTCGGATCACGCGATCCACGAACGCGGCGACCAGCGGGGCGGCGCTGCCGCCGCCTTCCTTGCTCAACAGGTACAGGGTGTCGCTGCTGGCCGCGAACCCATCAGGGTCGAACAACGGACATTCCCCGACCGAATCCGGATCGGCTTCGCCGGTGGCGGGTGGGGTGATCCAGGCCATGATCTGCGGGTCGCGCAGACACTGCGCGGCGGTACGCGCGGTCTCGTAGATGCCCTCCCTGGTCTCCACCGCCCCGGACTGCCGCCCCGACAGCGCGGTGGCCACGGCGGTGAAGCCGTGCCGCTGGAGCTCGTTGCGCGGCGCGGAGCGGCCGGAGTCGTTCAGCCACTCATACACCGTGGCCATCGACCGCCCCGAGACCGCGGCGGCGAGGATGAGCGAGGTCAACAGGTCCTCCGCCGCCGAGACCCAGAAGTCCGACTGCGACGACGACCCGGAACGGACCTCTTGCGCGAACTGCTTGGCCAGCCGGTTCGCGTCCGGCACGGTCGCGATGCCCGCCAACGGATTCCACCAGAACCGCTGCGGGAATACCGCGATCGACTGGGGATCGAACACCCACACCCGGCCGTGGTCGGTGCGGGCGGCCGCCGTGGTGGCCAGCAGGTCCGACTTGTTGCTGGTGGCCACCACGGCACCCGGAGCGTCCAGCACCATCGGCACCGCCAACGCGGTGGTCTTACCGGCGCGGGGTGCCATGATCGCCAGCACGACGTCTTCCCACGTGGACCGCAGCACCGGCCCGTTGGGCAGCAACCGGCCCAAGGTGATGCCACACTCCCCCGCTGCCAGGCGCTTGGTGTTCGCGCCGGCCAGGGACGGCCGCAGCTCGACCGCCGCCGCGGCCGCGCCGGGCGGAGTCAGACGCTCCATGTCGGAGGGCGTGGCCATGGAGCGCATGGGGTCGTCGCTGCGCGGCCGCGCCGCCCGCTTCATCGCCACCAGCGTGATCAGCGCGATCACCACCACGGCGAGGCAGGCCCACACGGTGATCAGCAGCCAGACCGGGGCGCCGAAGTTCCTGGCCAGATGCCCGTCGGTGATCGTGGTCGTTTCCAGTGGCGCGAGCTGCCAGCCGTGTCCGGACATCCAGCGTGCCGCCGCGCCGCCGATCCAGATCAAGGCGACGATGGCGGCACCGCCCCACAGCAGGCCGACAATCGTCAACGGCGTGGCGGCCTCGGGCGGCAGGCCGGCCCTGGGGCCCAAGGGTTGGCCGTGGAGGCGGCTCATCAGGTCGGGTCCGTCCGGTAGAGCGCTTCCTCACCGGAGGTCAGGTGCATCTGCACCGGCACCCCGGGACGGCCGGAGGTCTTGACCAGGTACTTGCCGCGGCCGGGGTGCACGGCTCCGGCTTGCCAGCCTTCGGTGGCGGCCCAGGACGCGACCAGGTTCTTCTCCGCATCGGCCAGCGGGGTGATGGCGGAGACCCGGTTGAGTTCCTTCATCCGTGATCCGGCCAGGATCACGATCGCTGACCGATCCACGAAGCCTTGGGCTTTGGCGCGGTCCTCTTCGGTCGGCAGCGCCTCCAGGTCACGCAGGGAGTGGGTGACGAACATGTTGGCGATGCCCTTGGAGCGGGCCAACCGGGTCAGCGCGTCGGCGTGATCGACCAGCCCGGCAGCACCACGCAGCGCTCGCCAGCCCTCGTCTTGCAGCATGAAGAACCGTTGCCGAGGCCGCAGGCCGTGCTCGGCCAGCGCAGCAGCGGCGTCCACCGCCTGATACCCCACCGCCCACGTGGACAAGATCGCCGCGGCCACCAGCTGGTCCCCGGCGGCCGCGACTCGGGAGATGTCCACCGACACCGCGGGCGCGTCGAGGTCGAGCTGGCGGGTGGTGGGGCCGTCGAAGACGCCCTTCATCGGGCCTTCCAGCAGCAGGGACAGGGTTTGGCGCAGTTCCCGCGATGCCGCCCGGAACGCATCCGGGTCCTCCTCGGAGGCTGCGATGAGTTCCTGTGTGGGTTCGCGGATCAGGCGCAGCACGTCGGGGACGGTGGGGTCGCCGCGGTCCAGACGTTGGGTCAACACATCGACGGCCGCACCGAGGACGACTTCCTCGCCGTTGCTGATCGGACGGCCGCGGGTGCCGCGCACCAGCAGGCACAGGGCCAGCAGGCTGGACAGGCGACGGCCGCGCACTTCGAGCAGGAGCTGGTCGCGGGCAGAGGCGGGTAGCCGGGTGATGACCTGGCCCAGCGGACCGGAGTCCAGTGGGTTGATCCGGTCCAGGCCGCGGCCCACCCGCACCACCTGGCCGGTGAGGTCTTCGATGACGGCGGTGTGTTCGCCCTTGGTGTCCCCGAGCACCATCGGTTTCACGCCGAAGGCGGCCATGCCGCGCATGAGCCGTTTGCTCAGCGCGGACTTGCCCACGCCCGGGTCGCCGATGAGGAAGATCCCGGTGTTGGTCACCAGGCCGTCGCGCAGCCATTGCAGCGGGTCCAGGCACACGACTTCGTGCCACAGCATGTGACGGCCGATGGGCACCCCATTGGCGGGGCTGCCGGACCCGGCCACGAACGGATACAGGCCTGCCAGCTGCACCGTGGTCGACTGGTAGCGACGAGCTGGGGTGGGCCAGGCCCGTCCCGCGCCACGATGTCGCCACCCCCATCGCGGCGCCACCGGCCCCAACGCCTCGACCATCAACGGGTCCTTGGCAACGGCCTGTCTCGTGACGGACATGCAGCAGTCTCCTCTTCTCGCCCTGACAGTCAGCGGCCGCGTAGCAGGCCGGGATCGACGCCGGCGTTGAGGCCGGCCATGAACGCGACCGCCTGACTTCCGTAGGCGCGGCGCAGCCGCAGCTTCGATTCCTCGGCCCGGTGCTCGAGGTCGGCGGTGGCCGCTGACAGTCGAGCCGGATCGGTGACGGTGACGGTGGCGTACAGTCCCACGCTGCACACCCCGGCACCGCGGGCCTCTTCGGCGGCCGCGCGTTGGGCATCGGCGCGGTCGGCGGTGTCGCGGGCGGAGTCGGCCTTGCCGGTCTTGTGCCGCAGGATCGCCTTGAAGTGCGCGGCTTGTACTTGGTCGTCGACCAACTTCGCGGCATGAGCGGCGCGCAGCGGCTCGTAGATCACCGTGACTCGTTTGGCGTAGGCGCCGGGGCCGAGCAGGTTGGTCAAGACGTCGTGCGGCACTTGCTGACGGGGAGCTTCATCCCAGACCCAGGACACGCTCAGTCCCGAGTCAGCGCGGTAGCGGTCCCACCCTTCCTTGGCGCGCACCGGCCGCGCCTCGGCCCACGTCAGATGCTGCCCGCCGCGCGCCACCTCGTCGCGAGCAGCCGGATCGAACGCGCTGCGCACCCATGCTGCGGTCTGCTCGCCGTCCGCGCGGCCCAGCACCCCGACCCCGCACATGCCCAACCGGGTCGCCAACCCATCCAGCATCGTCCCGAACGCCGCGATCGCCTCGTCCAGCGACGCCGGCGGGCCGCCGGGAGTGCGTGCCGGATCGACCGTGACACTCAGGCGGGTCTCCACCCGCGCCGACGTGGCGGGGGCATTGACCACCAGCTCCTCGATCAACGCCGTCGCGGCGGGGGGTGCGGCTGGGTCGATGCGCGGCAAGACCGCCGCTGCCAGCGCGGTCGGCGGGCTCGGTGCGGTCTCCACGGTCACTGCCGCCCGCACCATCGTGGGTTGATGCCCCAGGCCCGCCAGCCAGTGATGCCACTGTGACACCCACTGGTCGGCTTCAGCGGCGGGCACCAGCCACGTCGAGGCCGGCGCCATGCGCAGCGTCGCGGTCAGTCGGCCGGACCGCCGGTCCCACACCACCGCCCAGGCTCGGCCATGGGCATCCACGCTGGGTACCAACACCGTTGCCGCCAACGGACCCGGCAGTTGCCAGCGGGCACCGGGGCCGGCCAGTTGGGACTGATACGTCGTCCACCCGCGGTGGTCAGCCCAGCGCCACCAGATCCGCCGCCGCAACACGTCACCGACCGGTTCCCCGTGCACCCGCAGCGCGGACAGCCCGACGTACCCGCACGTCAGCGCCGCGCCGACCAGCAGCAGCACGAACGTGATCGACCCGGCCAAGATCGAGGTCATCAGCAGCACCAGCGCCGTGAGGGTCTGCCTTCCGTCCATCCCGAGGACACCGAACGGTCTGGCCTCCCGCCAACCGCCGAAGGTACGGACTTGTTCTGTCGACATCGCCACTACTCCAGTTCGCTCGCGGCATCGTTGGCCGACGATGCGACCGCCTGCTTGCCTAGATTCGCCGCCTGTACCGCCGCGAGCACCGCGATCCCCGCCGGTCCGCCCGCTGCTGCGGCACCGCCACCAGCTCCACCCGCTCCTGCTGCTCCCGCGCCAGCTGCGCCGCCGCCTGCTGCGGCCTCACCGCCAGCCGCGGCACCACCACCGCCCCCGGCCGCTTCGCCCCCGCCAGGGGTGGCCGACCGTCCGACCTGGTTGCCGGCGCCGGCGTCCGGGGAATCGCCAGCGCCTTGCGGTCCACCCGGACCCGACCCCGCCTCAGGTCCACCACCGCCACCGGAATCGCCCGGTGGTGCCGGGGGGTCGCCCGCCGCGCCCGCCTGAGCCGCTGGGGCAGCACCCGACGGACCGCCGCCGCCATATCCGAAGTCGCCGGACGGACCCCTGCTGGGGGCGCCACCCTCGGACGCCTGGGCAGCAGCCGCCCCAGGGGTCCGCAGCATCATCCCCGCGGCAGCACCCGCCCCGGCCAGCGCCAACCCCGCTCCCCCGCCACCGGACATCGCCGCACCGGTGGTCCACGACAACAGCTTCATCAACGCGCCCAGCGACACCAAGGCCGTGGCAATCACGGCGAACCCGATGAACATCCCCATCACCGGGTCCTCGCCGTCCGAGCGCGTCATCAGTTCCAGGCCGATGCTGTAGATCAACGCCGCCAAGGGCCGGAACATGATGAAGGCCAGCAGCCACCCGGTGACCTTCGGCAGCCAGTCCTTCGTGGCGCCACTGCCCACCGACCCGGCGGCCGCCAACGGCAGCGCGATCGCCAGGATCACGATGGCCGCGATCCGAAACAGCATCGCGAAGAACAGGAAGAGCCCCAAGATCGCGCCCAACAAGCCCAGGACGATCATCAGACCCGGCGCAGCCTGCGCCGCGAAGCCGACCGTCATCGCCGCAGTGAACGGCCCGGACAGTTCAGCGACTCCCTTGTTGCCCAGGATCGCGTTGGTCAACTCGTCAGACAGGTTCCACAGCCCCAACAGCACCGTCCATCCGGCGGTGTAGACCAGCGCCAGTTTGAACAGGCCTATGCCGATGTCCACCGCGTCGTCCATGCGTCGGCGCAGCATCAGGTTGATCCCCGCAGCGATCAACGCGAAGACGGCCACCACACCCGCCAGCCAGGCCATCAACCCCGCCGGGTTGCGTCCGCTGGGGTCAGACAGCGTGTTCAGCAGCGGCTTCAACGCCACCCCCGACGGACCCAACCACCACGTCAAGGTGGCGTGCAGGACGTCAGCGAACGCCTGGGCCATCGTCTGTCCGAAGCTGTCGAAGATGCCCGACGCAGCCGATTGCACCGGTGCGGTCACCATGTCCTTGAGCTGGTCGAGCAGGCCGCCGATCCCCTGCGAGCCCTCGCCCGGCGTGAACTGGTGCACCGCTCCGGCCGCGTCGCTCCACAAACATGCGTGGTCGTAGTTATCCGGCGGCGGACTCGTCGGGCAGAACTGCGGCTGGGCCGGAATCGAGATCATCGCGGCGCCGCCACCAGATAGGAATCCAACGGCGGGCTGGTCCACACCCGAACCGTGGGATGCAGGTAGTCCCCATCCAACGGCGCCGACAGCACCCAGGTGCCGTCCTGCCAGGTCCAGTCGGTCTGCATGGCGGAGTCCTGGCTCGCCCCGGGCATCCGCCAGAACATCGTCACCTGCGTCAGCACCGGCGACACCGTCTTGGCCATGCAGCCGACCGGGTACGGCCGTTTCGCCGGCGCGGTCGCCGGCAGGTAGGCGTCGTTGGGTGGCAGCCACGCATTGGTGCGGTTCAGCTGCGACGGGCCGATACCGGTGTACCCCGCGCCGTCGAGGGTGCCCTCCTGCTGCACCTGCTCGCGGATCGCAGCGGGTGCCGCGACCAACTCGGTGGCGAACGTCCATTCCGCCAGGCAGGCGCCTTCCTCGGTCTGGGTGAATCCGGTCCGGCGGCCGTCCGGATGCACCACCAGCGGCCCATTCGTTGACGAGCGGGGCATCAGCCGCCAGCCATCGGCGGGATCCGCCGTGTCCCCCCACGGTCCCTGCTCCCAGGCGACATCGGCACCCGTGTAGGCGACCACCTGACCCGGCGCAGTGACGCCGCCCTCAGCCTGAGCTGGCTGCGCCGCCGTCGTGGGCGCCGACGCAGGAGCTGCCTGGCGGGTAGTGATCACCCGGAACACGCCGACACCTACCAGCAGCAAGAGCAGACATCCCGCCGCCACCAGCAGAGGCGTTCTTCGGTGGCCGCGCCCATCCTCGGAGATCACTAGAGGATCTGGTTGACGATAGGCACTGCGAGCAGCACCACGCTCAGCCCGCCGATGACCCAGGGAATGCCGATGGCGCCGTCCGCGGCCATCTGGCTACGGGAGCGTCGCCCCACCGCCATCATGATCCCGGCGATCACGAGTCCCGCGAATCCGGCGACCATCGCGATCCACTTGCCCCAGGCCATCAGGTCCTTGATCTGAGTGGCGGTGCCCTGCGTGGGTGCGGCTGGCGCGGGGTCGTTCAGGTCCTCCATCGGCAGCAGCGCCCAGGAGTAGACGGTGACTTTCGCGACGATCAGGTTGATCATGCCCGTATCCCTTCGTGATTGATGACGGCGGCAAGCTTCGACAGTTGGCGGCGGTAGCTCTTGGACGGTCGCTGCCCATCGGCGGGGCTATGCCGCCACGACGGCTCGTAGGGCAGGGTCACCAGCGACACTTTGCGGGACCCGCGTTGCAGCATCCGCGCGCGAGCACGGACGCCCGCCGGCGCGCGCAGCGGAGCATCAGCGGTCGCGGCCACCACCACGCAGATGGAGTCCGGCAGGCCAGCCACCGCCAGGAGCAATCGGTCAAACCCATCCGTGGTCGACCGTGCCGTGATGATGACCGTCCGGACATCAGTCAGCGCGGACGGATCGCGGACTTCCGCAAGATTCAGGATCCGGGCAACCGTGCTCGCACCCGACCCGCCATGCGCCGGGTACACCACGACGCGGCGCTTCCTCGGACCCGAGTCAGCCGGAGCACCGAGGTCCGCGTCGGTAGCGCCACCGGTAACGAGGCTCATCCGCCGGACCCGTGAGAATGCGTCATACCGGGAGCGTAGCCCGCGAATCGATTACACGTCTAGCGCGTCGTGCTAGTGGCGGGCGGTCACCGTCTTGTGGTGGGATGAGCCGATGTCCCGGGATCCCTCATTCGTGTTTCGACGCCAAGTCGCTCGGGAGCGCCGCCGTGCCCGCCGCCTGACGATGGTCGATACCGCCCAGGCATTGGGGGTCGGCGAGTCCACCTACTCCGCGTGGGAGCGGGGCCGCTACCAGCCACCACTGAAGCGGATCGCCGACCTCGCGGCCGTCCTGGAACTGCCCCTCGCTGACCTCGTGTCCCCCCCACAGCCCGCTCTCCCAGCCCAGCTGAGGCGAAACGCCGACATCAGCATCGAGGACCTCGCGACCGCCATTGACGTTCCCATCGCCCAGGTCGCCGCAGCTGAAGATGGCGCAGAACTGCCCGCCCAAGCCAACGAATGGGCCGCGGCGATCCACGTCCGCAAATCCAGCCTCGCCGCCGCGTGGACCCACGCCGCCCGAACCCGAGCGCTGCGACTGTTGATCCGTGCCGCGAACCAGCGCGCCGAGGGCCGCCCGGTGGACCTGCCGGACGTCGACCCCGCTGGCGTGGAGCCAGCCTTCGCGCTGGCCGATCTGCGCTCCCTGGCCGGCATGACGATCATCACCGCCGGCGAACGGCTCGGCATCCACCCCTCCACCGTCGCTCGCGTCGAAAACGGCGAAGTCCTGCCCAACGACCCCAACGCGTGGGCCAAGGTCTACGAACTCACCCCAGCACAACTCGCCTCGAGCTGGCTCGTACGCGCCGGAGACCGCATTCCCCCCCTGGACATCGAGAGTTGATCGGTCAGCGGCGCAGCGCCTGACTTCCGGCGTTACCGCCGACGATCAGCGCACACAGTGTCTGCGCGTCGCTGGCGGACAGGCTGGCTGGGTCCTCACCGACCGGCAGCGTGGCCACGGTGACCTTGGCTTGCGCTGAGCTGGCAGCGATCAGCTCAGACGACTTCTCCGCGGCTCGTTCACCGGCCTCATCGCCGTCACATGCAACGACGATTGGCAGCCCGGCCGCCGTGGCCAGATCGGCGATCCACTGAGCCTGCGTCTGCGTCATCGCTGTTCCAGCTGGTGCCACCGCTGTCACCGGACAGGCCACGGCGGCCGCGATCGCATCCAGAGGTCCCTCGCACACCACCAGCGCCGCCAACCGTCGCCGGCGCTGCTCGATAGCGCGACGTGCCTCCCACAGCCCGTACAACAGCTCCCCTTTGTGGAACGCCCGTGTCGTGCGGCTGTTCAACCATCGAGGTGCGGACTCATGGGCACATGGGAGCGCTCGCCCGGTGAAGCCGGCGATCGAGCCGTCATGCACGTTCCGCACCGGAAACATCAGACGATCGCGGAACACGTCCACGAAATCACCCCGCACGTTGACTCGGATCAGCCCGGCCGCGAGGGCAACCCGCAACGGAAACCCGTGCGACGCCAACGTGGTGCACACGGCTCCGTCAGCAGCTGCGTGCCCAACCGGGAAGCCGGCGGCAACGACGCGGGCGAGGTCAAATCCACGGCCACCGAGGTACTCGGCGCACACAGCCTCGTTCTGCCGCCACACCTGCATCGCCAGCTCGTTCGCGGCGTGAATCTCGGCGACAGTCCCGAGTGCGCCACGGTGATCGTTGACTGGCGCAGTTGTCATGACGCCAGTCGGAGCTGTCCCGATCGCAACGCGTGCCAAGCGGCGATGTCGCGCGCAGTCGCACGTGCGCTGTCACACGCCTGGGTCCCCGGGCCAGGAGGAAGGCGGCGAAGCGCGGCGGCGCGCGCTCGCGACTGCACCCGTTGGGAGATGCCCCGCGACTCGCACCAAGCATCGAACTCACTTGCGACTGACAGGGCCAGCATGCGCGGGTCGACATCGGCCACGGGCACACCGTCGAACCCGTGCATGGTGAACCAGTCCCGAAGCCAGGTCGGGCTCAGCGACGGTGGCGTTGCTGATGCGAGCCCGGATGGTCCGCTCGCGGCGCCAGTCAGGTTGGAATCGC
>WBZL01002081.1_pt1 | contig 19821 bp, 13 predicted proteins | sample 5204291 | NCBI WGS metagenome assembly WBZL01 (sample SAMN12344345, study PRJNA552823) | activated sludge metagenome | biome: Activated sludge suspended growth; feature: Nitrification reactor; material: Wastewater; isolation source: activated sludge from nitrification reactor of wastewater...
GAACTCCCGGAAGATCTGGGAGTAGGACTTGCCGACGATATTGGCCAAGACATTGAGTCGGCCGCGGTGTGCCATCCCGATCGCGACTTCGTCGAGGCCGTTCTCTGCAGCCGCATCACAGATCTCATCAAGTACGGCGACAGTCGTCTCGCCGCCCTCCAAGCTGAAGCGTTTTTGGCCCACGAACTTGGTCTGCAAGAAGGTCTCGAAGGCCTCGGCCTGATTGAGCTTCAGCAGGATCCTCAACTGCTCTTCGCGCGGTGGCTTCACCAATGGTTGCTCAACGCGCTCTTGGATCCATCGGCGTTGTTCGGGATCTTGGATGTGCATGTATTCGATGCCGATGGTGCGGCAATAGGAGTCGCGCAGGATGCCCAAGATCGAGCGCATCCGCATGAAACTCCGCTCACCGCCGAAGGACCCGGTGGCGAACTCGCGATCGAGATCCCACAAAGTCAGGCCGTGGGACTCCACTTCCAGGTCGGGGTGGCTGCGCTGCTTGTATTCGAGCGGATCGGTGTCGGCCATCATGTGGCCACGCACTCGATAGGCGTGGATCAGCTCGAGGATCCGTGCTTGCTTTGAGATCTCGTCGTCATGAGAGGTGGAGATATCGGCCGACCAACGGATCGGCTCATAGGGGATCCGAAGTGACCTGAAGATCTCGTCGTAGAAATCTTCGGCACCCAGCAGGAGGGCATGGATCTTCTTGAGATATTCGCCGGACTGAGCGCCCTGGATCACCCTGTGGTCATAGGTGGAGGTCAGCGTCATCACCTTGCTGATTGCGTTTTTGGTGATGGTGTCTTCGGAGGCGCCCTGAAAAGCCGGAGGATATTCCATTGAGCCGACCCCGATGATCGCGCCTTGCCCCTTCATCAGGCGCGGCACCGAATGGTTGGTGCCGATCGTGCCGGGGTTGGTGAGGCTGATCGTCGTACCTTGGAAGTCGGTCACGGCGAGCTTGCCGCCCCGAGCCTTGCGGATCAGGTCTTCGTAGGCAGTCCAAAACTGCGCGAAGTCCATTTGCTCGGCGGCCTTGATGCTGGGCACGAGGAGTTGCCTAGTGCCGTCTGGCTTGGGCAGATCGATGGCCAGGCCGAGATTGATGTGCGCCGGCTGGATCAGGTTGGGCTTGCCATCGATGGTGTCGAAGCCGACATTCATCTCCGGCATCACCTTGAGGGCCTGCACCATGGCATAGCCGATCAAATGGGTGAAACTCACCTTGCCGCCGCGGGCCCGGGCCAGGTGGTTGTTGATCACGACGCGGTTGTCCCAGAGCAGCTTCACCGGGACAGACCTGACACTCGTCGCGGTCGGGACGGTGAGGCTGGCGTCCATGTTGGCCGCTGTGCGAGCCGGAGCGCCACGTAGCACGGTGTAGGTGGGCTCGGCTGTCGACACTGCTTCCTTCTTGGGCTCCGGATCACGGCCCTGTGCTGGTGCGCTCGCCTTTGGTGGCTCAGTCGGGCTCGTGGGCTCCGTGGCCACGGCAGCTGTAGCCGGGGCAGTTGGCGTCGCTGCGGCTGGCGTTGGCGCAGGTGGCGTTGGCGCGGCTGGTTTGCTGGGCGTGGAGTTGGCTGCCGCCGGGCTGGCCGGAGGGGCACTTGAGGGTTGGGAGCTCTCGAAAAACGCCCACCAAGCCTTGTCCACGCTGTTGCGGTCTTTTTCGTAGCGTTCGCGCATTTCGTCGACGAGCCATTCGTTGGCTCCGAATGCTGCCATCTGGTTGTCATCCGTGGTCTCGGACACGACCTGTTTTCGCCTCTTCCACAAGCGGGGGTGGGTACTTCGGATAAGGCTAGCTCCACCAGCCAGACGATTGCACGAAGGCTGCCAGAAAAATGTGTTCCGCAGGCAGGTCCACCGGCGTACGCGCCCTGGTCAGGGTCGCCTCAGCCTTGATGGGGCATGACCTGATAGGCGAGGGCTGAGCTCTTGGCGTCAGGGCCCTCGGTGGCGACGATGATCACATCCCACTTGTCAGACTTCATCGTCTCGGTGGCGGTGATCCCGATGTTGACGCTGCTATCGGACTTGAAACCGACGTATTTGAGCTTGCTGACTGCTTGGTCAAGCGCTGCTTTCGGATCGCCATTTGAGGTCGTCAAGGTCACGTGGAAGCTGCCGGAGGTGGACTCGGTGATGGCTTGGATGATCTTCCCCTCGACCAGGGGTACATCTTGCTTTGGGAAGCCTTCGGGGAGTTCGGTTCCTTGAAGGTCGACCGAAACCTTGCCGTCCTCGCTCTCGACACTGACCTTGTCACCGCCGTCAACCTTGACCTTGGAGCCATCGGGAGCGGTCGCCGTAGTGCTTCCGCACCCGGGCAACAGGCCGAGCGCTCCGATCAGTCCAAGTGCGACCAGGACGGTCTTGAGTTGCTTGAGGGTCAACATGACTTCGGTGTCCCTTCTTGGCTGCTGGCATCGAGCCAAGCTGAGACATAGTCGCACGCTTCTAGGGTTCAACACTTGGCTTCAGCGGGTGAATGGCCTCTAGAAGTCGAGTGACTCGTGGTGACTTCATCACTGTCTCCAAGGTGAGGGCCTGGCCATTTGGTCCCGCAAGGGGTAGCCGCCAGTTTGGGTATTCGTGGCTGGTGCCGGGCTGGTTTATTGGGCGGTGGTCGCCAGCCAGGTCTGCGAGGGCCACTCCTCGCAGGAGGCAGGGGGTGGCTGCCAGCCATCCATGCAAGGCCGCCGTTAGCGCGTCGTCCTCTGCATCAGTTGCTAGTTGGTTTCGGTGGAGGAGTGCTCGTCTCAGCTGATCGACTGTGGCAGCCGCGGCTGCTTCTTCGATCGCCACCGGGCGGGTCAGGAGGCCTAGGCGGGCGCGGATCTTGACGTGGATGAGGTCCAGATAGCCCGCAGTGGGGGGCAGATCGTGTGTGGTCAGGGTGGCTAGGCAGAGCCGGCGGTAATCCTCTGGAGGGAGCGGCTGGTCTCCGCGCCACTCAAACCAAAGGACCGAAGTACCCAAGATGCCTCTTTGGGCCAACTGGGTGCGGGCTCCTTCTTCTACGACTCCGAGGTCTTCACCGATCACCATCACCTCGGCGCGTTGTGCCTCCAACAGCAAGATGCCGAGCAAGGCTTCATTGTCGTAGCGCAAATAGGCGCCTTGATCTGCCTGGAATCCTTCGGGTACTAGCCACAGCCGAAACATGCCGATGATGTGGTCGATGCGGACGGCGCCGCAATCGGTGAGCATTGAGCGCACCAACTTGCGGAATGGCTCATAGCCCAACTCGGCCAGCCTGCGCGGGCTCCAAGGCGGTTGATGCCAATTTTGTCCGAGCTGGTTGAACTGGTCTGGGGGAGCGCCAACGTGTAGGCCGTGCAGGAGGCAGTCTTGCCACGCCCACGCTTCTGCGCCCTCAGGGTGCACCCCGACGGCCAGGTCGTTGATCAGCCCGATCCGCATCCCGGATGCGATGGCCTGCTCTTGAGCGTGGGCGCGTTGCTTGCTGAGTAGCCACTGCAGCCAGCAGTAGTAGTCGACGCGTTGTTGGTGCTGTGCGGCGTACTGGGTGACAGCCTCGTTTTGAGGATGGGCAAACTCAGCGGGCAGCGTGTCGTGGGTCTCCGTCAATGTGCACCAACGGGCAAAATCGAGGAGTTCTTGGCCTTGGGTCGACAGATAGTCGGCGTAGTCAGGATCTGAGACGCCCTGGGCATGAATCTGTCGGAGAAGATCAGTCTTCGCAGCCCAGACTCGGTCTCGATCGATTTCGCCGGCCATGAAGCCTTCAAGAAGGCGAGCCTGTGTTTGGGAGGCGAGCTCTCGAGTCTGCACAGGCAGCGAGGCGAAGCCTGGCACCGCCTCGATCTTCAGATAGATCGGATTGGCAAAATGACGCGAGCTCGGCAGATAAGGCGACGCCTCGATTGGTGGACTCATGGTGGCGGCATGTAGGGGATTGATCAAACAGAAGTCGGCGCCCAACCCTCCTGCCCAACTCGCCGTACGCGCAAGGTCATCCAGGTCACCAATGCCCCAAGACTCTTCAGTGCAAACCTGATAGATCTGCTCCATCAATCCCCAGACAGGTTCGTTTAGGCCAGTCGGAAGCTCGAGCTTTTGCGGGGTGACGATCAAGGCTGCGGTGGCGGCCCACTTGCCATCGATCTGAGCATGAGCACGGTGCCAGCCTATGGGTAGGTCGGCGGGCAATTCGAAGGTTGCTTCGCCGATTAGCTGCCCTTCGACTGTGTGCGGATCTACCCAATTGTCAATCTGCGCGATCTCGATCTGTTGGCCATCCTCGAGCTCGAGGATCAACCCTGCTTGGCGTCCATGCGGCAGGTGTACGGCGATCCAAGGCGTCCAGGATTGGCGCATCACGATCGTGGGCGGCAGGATTTGGAGCCAACGCTCATTGTGGACTCTTTGCAGCGACTGCGCGATTGCCTCATCGGTATTGGCCGCCACACCCAGGGCCGCCAAGATTGCGATCAACGCGTCTGCCTCGATCAGTCGATGTTGCCCCTGCCAATCCCAAAACTCGGTGTCCAGGTTGTGCGCGGTTGCCAAGGCCCTTAGGGCGACTTCGTCAACCATGTTGTTGGGATCCTCTCGGGGCGAGTCAACCTATCCAGTCTCGACCAAATGTCACAACTGGGTGGGCGTTTTCGACAGGCCCACTCCAGCGCGGTAACGTCTACCTCCGCACCCCGAGCCCCTGTAGCTCAGGGGATAGAGCACCGCCCTCCGGAGGCGGGAGCGCAGGTTCGAATCCTGCCAGGGGCGCCTTTTGTCGGCAGAAGTATCACGCTTTCATTGCACTATTGACATGGCTGTGAAGCCGTCCACGGCACGTTACTCCAACTTCTGTCGGCCTCACCTGAAACACTGGCCCCGTGAGTTTGAGGACCAAAGAAGCCGAGCGAGCAGAGCTGCACAAGACCATCTGGCGGATCGCCAACGACCTGCGGGGCAGCGTCGACGGCTGGGACTTCAAGAGCTACGTGCTCGGCATGCTCTTCTACCGGTTCATCTCTGAGAACCTCACCGCCTACCTCAACGAGGCGGAGCGCCAGGCCGGCAACGCCGACTTCGACTACCGCCACCTGCCTAACGTCGACGCCGAGTTCGGCCGCGAGGAGACGGTCAAGGAGAAGGGCTTTTACATCCTTCCCCAAGACCTGTTCGTCAACGTCCGTGAGAAGGCGCGCCACGACGCCAACCTAAACGAGACCCTGTCGCGGGCGTTCACCAACATCGAGGCCTCTGCGATCGGCTCCGAGTCCGAGGACGACATCAAGGGCCTCTTCGACGACCTCGACGTCAACTCCTCCAAGCTCGGAGCAACCGTGGCCAAGCGCAACGAGAAGCTCGTCAAACTGCTTGACGCGATCGGTGACCTGAACTTCGGAAACGGCGGTTTCACTGAGAACACCATCGACGCCTTCGGTGACGCCTACGAGTACCTCATGACGATGTACGCCGGCAGCGCGGGCAAGTCTGGCGGGGAGTTCTTTACCCCGCAGGAGGTCTCCGAGCTCCTGGCCCGGATCACGGTCGTCGGCAAGAGTGAGGTCAACAAGGTCTATGACCCGGCCTGTGGTTCGGGCTCGCTGCTGCTCAAGTTCGCCAAGGTGCTTCCCGGGGGAGTCCGCCAAGGATTCTTCGGTCAGGAGATCAACCTGACCACCTACAACCTGTGCCGGATCAACATGTTCCTGCACGACGTCAACTTCGAGCACTTCGACATCGCCCACGGCGACACCCTGATCGACCCGGCTCACTGGGACGACGAGCCGTTCGAGGCGATCGTGTCCAACCCGCCGTACTCCACGAAGTGGGAGGGTGACGCCAACCCGCTGCTGATCAACGACCCGCGCTACGCCCCGGCCGGTGTGCTGGCGCCGAAGAGCAAGGCAGATCTCGCGTTCACGATGCACATGCTGTCGTGGCTCGCGGTCAATGGCACGGCGGCCATCGTCGAGTTCCCCGGCGTGCTCTATCGAGGCGGTGCCGAGCAGAAGATCCGCAAGTACCTCGTTGACAACAACTTCGTCGACACCGTCATCCAGTTGCCCCCGGATCTCTTCTTCGGTACGACGATCGCGACTTGCATCATCGTGCTCAAGAAGTCGAAGTCCGACAACAAGACCCTGTTTGTCGACGCGTCCGCCGAGTTCGTCCGACAGGGCAACAAGAACAAGCTCACGCACTCGCATCAGCAGAAGATTCTCGACGCATTCACCGCCCGGGAGGACATCGCTCACTTCGCGACACTGGTCGACAACCCCGACATCGCGGCCAACAACTACAACATCGCCGTCAGCTCCTACGTCGAGGCCGAGGACACCCGCGAAGCCGTCGACATCATCGAACTCAATGCCGAGATCGCGAAGGTCGTGGCCCGGCAGGCCGAGTTGCGCACCGAGATCGACGCCATCGTCGCCGACCTAGAAGGGAGTCAAGCATGAGTATGCCGAACTGGGAGGGCTTCATGGCCCCGCTCCTGGCTGTGATGGCGGACGGCAACGTGCGGAACCGCCGAGAGATCAACGAAGCGGTGGCAGTTCAGGCCGCTCTCAGCGAAGACGACCTGGCTGAAACGCTCGGCTCTGGCCAGCCCAAGTTTGCCAATCGGATCGGCTGGGGCCTTTCATTCTTGACAAACGTGGGTGCGCTTGAGCGCCCCGCTCGCGGTCACTATCGCATTACCGAAGCCGGCCGCGCTGTGTTGAAAAGATTCCCGGACGGCGTGCGAGAGCGTGACTTCGCGATCTTTGCTGAGGACCCAACGTCGGGCATCAGCGCTTATTCCGCCGTAGTGAAGGCCTCGTCGACGGAGAGTTCAGAGGCAGGCGGCTCCGAGGAGTTGGACCCGACTGAGCAGGTGAACGAAGGCATCGACCGCATCCACCGGCAGGTCGGTGCTGACCTTCTCCAGCGACTACACGCGCAGGATCCGGCCTTCTTCGAGGCAGCGGTTGTGCAACTGCTGGTGAAGATGGGCTACGGCGGTGCTGACGGTCGGGCGACCGTGACGGCCAAGTCCAACGACGGCGGCATCGACGGGATCATCGACCAGGACACCCTTGGCCTCAGCCGGGTGTATGTGCAGGCGAAGCGCTATGCCCTCGATGCCACGATCGATCGCCCGGCCATCCAGTCATTCGTCGGCGCCCTTGACGGCCGGGCCGGCAGTGGCGTCTTCATCACGACCGCCTCATTCACCAAGGGTGCTCGCGACTACGCCGAGAGCCGCTCAACAAGGGTCATTCTGATTGACGGCCCGCGTCTAGCCCGGCTGATGATCCAGTATGGGGTCGGCGTCCAGGAGAAGCAGACCGTCCGCATTGTCGAGGTGGATGAGGACTTCTTCGAATGAGCCGCATCGATGACCTGATTGCGGAGCATTGCCCCGACGGGGTCCCTTTCAAGTCCCTAGGCGAGGTGGGCACTTTCGTTCGTGGCGGTGGTTTGCAGAAGAAGGACTTCGTCGACGACGGTTTCCCCTGTATCCACTACGGACAGATCTACACCTTCTATGGGACGTCCACAACGGAGACAAAGTCGTTCATCGCTCCCGAACTTGCGGCGAGATTGAAGCACGCTGAGTCGGGGGACTTGGTCGTGACCACGACGAGCGAGAACATCGAGGATGTCTGCACGGCGGTCGCGTGGCTTGGTGAAGGGCCGATCGCGATCGGTGGGCACTCGTGCGTCTTCAAGCACACTTTGGATCCGATGTACGCCGCGTACTTCTTCCAGACCGAGCAGTTCGAACTGCAGAAAAGAAAGTTCGTTACCGGAACCAAGGTCAAGGACATCAAGGTTTCCGAGATCGCTCGGGTAAAGATCCCTGTGCCTTCGCTGGCGATTCAGCGGGAGATCGCGGCGATTCTCGATAAAATGGAGCGCCTCAAAACCGAGCTTGAAGCCGAGCTTGAAGCCGAGCTTGAATTGCGGTCCCGGCAGTATGCGTTCTACCGCGACTCTCTACTCACGTTTGCTGAGAGAGAGAGAGTCGAATGGCGTTTGATGGCCGAGGTGGGCGATTTTTTCCGGGGACGCAGGTTCACGAAGGGCGACTTTGTGCCTGAAGGGATACCCAGCATCCACTATGGAGAGATCTATACGGACTATGGAGTGTTCGCGCGAGAGGCGCTTTCCAACGTTCGCCACGAACTGAAGCCCAACCTCCGGTTCGCCCGGCAAGGCGACGTCGTGATCGCCGGTGTGGGTGAGACCGTCGAGGATGTCGGAAAAGCAGTCGCTTGGCTCGGGGACGATGACGTCGCAATTCATGACGATTGCTTCGCGTTCCGTCACACGATGGATGCGAAGTTCGTCGCCTACTACTGCCAGACCGACTCGTTCCACACTGAGCTTTCCCGTCATGTCTCGCGGGCGAAGGTGAAGCGGATCTCGGCTGCGAGCCTTGGGCAGCTGAAGATCCCAGTTCCGTCGCTTGTGGAGCAGGTGAAGATTGTCGCGATCCTCGACAAGTTCGACGCCTTGGTCAACGACCTGTCGATCGGTCTCCCAGCGGAGATCAGGGCGCGCCAGGCGCAGTACGAGTACTACCGCGACAAGCTGCTCACCTTTGAGGAAGCGGCGGCGTGATCCCCGACTTCTACACGCCGAACCCAGCATGGTCTGGGCAGATCGAGCGCATCGTCGAGTTGCTCGGTCGGATCAGCGCGGTCGAGGAGTTGTCGGGGCGGGTGCCTGAGCTGCGTCGTACCAATCGGATCAACTCGGTCCACTCCTCTACGGCGATCGAGGGCAACGAGTTGACGCTCGCCCAGGTCGAGGACGTCGCCAACGGCGAGCCCGTGTTTGCGTCACCTCGTCAGGTCCGGGAGGTCGAAAACGCACTGACGGCCTATGACGCGCTCGGTGACCTCGATCCGTGGAGCGTGGACGACTTCTTGAAGGCTCATGGCTTGTTGACGGCGGGCCTGGTGGCCGAGTCTGGTGCCTTTCGCACAGTCGATGTCGAGATCGTCGGCGCAGACGGCGAAGTGCTGCACACTGGGTCGCGGGTCGAGAAGGTGCCCCGGCTGGTGACCGAGTTGCTTGAGTGGGGGAGCGCATCAACCGACCACCCGCTCGTTGTGTCGAGCGCGAGCCACTTCCTGATCGAGCACATCCATCCCTTCCGGGACGGCAACGGTCGCATCGGTCGGCTGTGGCAGACGCTGATCCTCAGCCGCTGGCGACCCGTCTTCGCGTGGATGCCGACCGAGACCCTGATCCGGGCACACCAGGACGGCTACTACGTCGCTCTTCAGGCGTCCCGACAACCTGAGATCGACGCGGCAGTCTTCATCGACTACATGTTCGGTGTGATCACCGAGGCGATCGAGTCGTACGAGGCCAGGGCGAAGGCCGACGCCAATGTCGGAGTAAATGTCGGTATAAATGTCGGAGTAAACGAAGCGGTGCTTGCGCTGCTACGCGTGGAGCCGACGCTGAGCGCCGCTGCCATCGCCGAAAGGCTGGGCAAGACCTCCCGCACAATCGAGCGGCACCTCGCCGATATAAAGTCCGCTGGTCGGGTGCGCCGGGAAGGCTCCGCGAAGGCAGGCCGCTGGGTGGTGATCGACTCATGACTGCGCCCGACCCGACTTATCGCTACGAGCCGATCTCCGTCTCTGGCGAGAGCACCGTGGTGGCGGAGTTCGTGCCTGAGTCGGCCGCCGCGACGACGTACCAGTCCGAGGCCGAGCTCGAAGCGGCACTGATCAAACAACTCGAGGGGCAGGCGTACGAACGCGTCACGATCACCAACAACGCTGCCCTGGTCGCGAATCTGCGCAAGCAACTCGAAGCGCTCAACAAGATCGAGTTCACCGACGAGGAGTGGAAGCGGTTCTTCGAGGTCATCGCAGGTGCCAATGAGGGGATCGTCGAGAAGACCGCCCGGATCCAGGAAGACCATGTGCAGGTCCTCAAGCGCGACGACGGCACGAGCAAAAACGTCTACCTGATCGACAAGCACGACATCCACAACAATCGTCTGCAGGTGATCAACCAGTACGAGGCCGATGGGATTTCGGCCAGCTCAACCATCAGGCGCAACCGCTACGACGTGACGATCCTGGTCAACGGGCTCCCGATAGTGCATGTGGAGCTGAAACGCCGCGGCGTCGACATCCGCGAGGCGTTCAACCAGATCGACCGCTACCAGCGCGACAGCTTTTGGGCTGACTCCGCCTTGTTCAACTACGTCCAGCTCTTCGTGATCAGCAACGGCACGCTCACGAAGTACTACTCGAACACCACGGCTGCCGCCGCGCACGCGGAACTCGCCGGGACCAAGCCGGCGAAGCGGCGTACGTCCAACTCGTTTGAGTTCACCTCGTGGTGGGCAGACGCGTCGAACAGGCCGATCACCGCACTGACCGGCTTCACCGCCACCTTCTTCGCCAAACACACTCTGCTCAACCTGTTGACGAAATATTGCGTCTTCGACGTCGACCGCAAGCTACTAGTGATGCGGCCCTACCAGATCGTCGCCGCTGAGAAGATCCTGCAGCGCATCGAAGCCTCCACCAACTCCAAGCTGACCGGAAGCATCGCCGCCGGTGGGTACGTGTGGCACACCACCGGCTCCGGCAAGACGCTGACCAGCTTCAAGGCCGCTCAGTTGGCCGCCAAGCTGCCACACGTCGACAAGGTCATGTTCGTCGTCGACCGCAAGGATCTCGACTACCAGACGATGCGGGAGTACAACCGCTTCGAGAAGGACTCGGTCAACGGCTCCAAGAACACTGCCGAGCTCAAGCGCCAACTCGAGAAGCCGTCGGCGCGGATCGTGGTCACCACGATCCAGAAGCTCGCCCGCTTCATCGAGGCCGCAGCATCGAAAGGGGCTGGGGGCCACGCGATCTTCGGCGGTCACATCGTGCTGATCTTCGACGAATGCCACCGCAGCCAGTTCGGCGACATGCACACCGCTATCACCAAAGCGTTCAAGAACTACCACCTGTTCGGCTTCACCGGCACACCGATCTTCGCGGAGAACGCCGGTACGTCCGGCAATGTCAATCTCCGCACCACCGAGCAGGCATTCGGGGATCGGCTGCACACCTACACGATCGTCGACGCGATCAACGACAAGAATGTGCTGCCCTTCCGGATCGACTACGTCAACACCATCAAGGTCCCCGAGGGCCTCAGAGACAAGCAGGTCGCCGCGATCGACACCGAGAAGGCGCTCCTGGCGCCCGAACGGCTCAGCCAGGTCGTGTCTTACATCTGCGAGCACTTCGACCAGAAAACGCGGCGCAACTCGACGTACACCCTGGGGGAGAAGCGGGTCGCCGGCTTCAACTCGATCTTCGCCACGGCCTCGATCACGGCTGCGAAGCTCTACTACGAGGAGTTTCGCAAGCAGCAGGCTGAGCTGCCGATCGCACAGCGGCTCAAGGTCGGGCTCATCTACAGCTTCGCAGCCAACGAGGCTGAGGATGACGGCGGCGGCTTTTTGGGGGAGGAGGACTTCGAGACCGGAGCCCTCGACGCCAGCTCGCGTGACTTCCTCGAAGCGGCGATCAAGGACTACAACGCCATGTTCGGCACGTCGTTTGACACCTCGGCCGACAAATTCCAGAACTACTACAAGGATCTGTCGCTGCGGTTGAAGAACCGTGAGCTCGACATGGTCATCGTGGTCAACATGTTCCTCACCGGGTTTGACGCGACCACGCTGAACACGCTGTGGGTCGACAAGAATCTGCGCGCCCACGGCCTGATCCAGGCATACTCGCGGACCAACCGGATCCTGAACTCGGTCAAGACCTACGGCACCATCGTCTCCTTCCGGGATCTGGAGGAGGCCACCAACGACGCCCTAGCGCTGTTCGGCAACAAAGATGCCCGCGGCGTGGTCATCCTCAAGCCCTACGCCGACTACTACAGCGAGTACGAGAAGCAGATCGCCGAGCTCGTCCAGCGGTTCCCGCTGGACGGCGCGCCCTACATTGGTGAGGTCAACCAGAAGGAGTTCATCGCGCTCTTCGGTGCCATCCTGCGGCTTCGCAATATCCTCACGTCGTTTGACGAGTTCGCCGGTCACGAGCTGATCAGTCCGCGCGATTTCCAGGACTTCCAGAGCGTCTACCTGAACCTCTACGCCGAATGGCGTGGAACGCGCGACGCCGAGAAGGAGTCCATCAACGACGACGTCGTCTTCGAGATCGAGCTCATCAAGCAGGTCGAGGTCAACGTCGACTACATCCTCACCCTCGTCCAGGCGTTCCGTGACTCCATCGGCAACTCCGACAAGGAGATGGACGCCCTCATGACGATCCAGCGCGCGGTCGATTCAAGTCCGAGCCTGCGCAACAAGAAGGACCTGATCCTTCAGTTCGTTGACTCGGTCTCGACCGCCGGCGACACCATCGAGGACTGGAAGATCTTCGTCGCTGCCAAGCGTGACGCCGAGCTTCACGCCTTGATCGTTGAAGAGGCGCTCAAGGCCGATGAGACCAAGACCTTCGTCGCCAACGCCTTCCGTGACGGGGCCGTCCCGACGGCGGGCACCGCGATCACCCGGATCCTCCCGCCGGCATCTAGGTTCGCGCCAGGTGGGGATCACGGAGTCAAGAAGCAGCGGGTCCTCGACAAGCTCGCCGAGTTCTTCGACCGCTACTTCGGGCTGGTGTGAGCGGCCATGGCACTGGCTCCTCGTGACGCGGAGGGAACGATGTGATCTACGAGTTGACAGTCAACAGGGCGCTGTGGGCGTGGACCCGCTCCAATGCCTCGTCGAAGGTGGGCGGCTTGTCAGTGCCGTAGTACAGGCCCTCCATCGCTATGTCATGCTCGGCGCGGAGGCGCACCGCGAGCGGGCCGGCAGCATCGAAGGCCGGGCTGGCAGCGAAGCCTCCGTCAGGCACGGGTAGGTCCGGCGTGAACGCTTGGGAGATTTCGAAGCAACTGGTGAGCACATCGGTGACCGTCAGTTTGTCGGTGAGGAACTCTAGAACCTCTTCGTTGCCGAGGAGTGCCCACAGGTCGTAGAACTGGCGACCGATGCGTGGCCAGCCGTGTACTCCATCTTGGGCGGTTGGGTCGCTGGCGAAGTTGTTCACCCGTAGCAGTTTCTCGATGAGGGTGCGCCCTGGATGAAGGACAGCGACGTCGAACGAGGTCAAGTCGCCCCAGGCCGAGGTGTCGAAACCGGCGTCGGCGAGTTGGCGGGACAGCAGCGAGGTGACCTGCCGAGCACGGTGCGGATTCGGCCCACCGGACTGGCCGAGTTCGACCAAGATGGTGCCTGCGTCGGCGATCGCACTCGGCTCCGCCGAATACGCGAGGGGAGGTGCGAGGTAGGCGCTGCGATGGAAACTGCCGGGCCTGCCGCCGCTGTGCCCGCCCGACGCCTGACCGCCGGTTGCGTCGGCGGCCGCCGCGATCATCGACTTCAATGCGCGTTCGGCGGCCCGGTTGGAGCCGTGCCCGCCGATGACCAGAAGGTCGAGGTCTTCGGAGAAGCGCCGGATGATGCGGAGCTTCTCCAAGCTCGTGCCGCCTTTGAACACCACCTCGCCCGTATGGGCAACCGTGATGGCCCGCAACGCTTCGCACGCCCAGTAGTCCTTCTCGACCGCCAACGGACGGACTCCAAGCTGCTGGGCGGCAGTCACGACGACGTCGGCGAACCCGCGGGGTTCGAAGCTCGCCAACTCGGCAGGGTCGTCATGCGGCACTCGTCAGGATCGCCAGAGCGCTGTCGGTAGTGCGACGGTCAGGCATCGGTATCTGCTCGGCGAGAGCGTGTTCGCCTAGCGACTCCAAGAGCGCCCGCAGTCGTGCCCTCACCTTGCCCGGCTCGGTCTGCGAACCGCGCGCCAGATGGTCGGCCCGCAGCTGTCTACTACGGATCAGCTCACGGAAACGCTCCCACGCTTCGGCCGGTGTTACCTCAACTGTGCGCTCCCACTGGTCGAGGGCCTCGAGCAACGCCACCTCACCCGAGCCAAGCTCGGCCTCCACGCGAGCTCGGCGAGCTGGTCGCGCATAGAAGTCGATGTCGTAGGTGGACTCCGGTGCACGGCGCGGCACGGCGATGTGCGCCTTGCGGGGCACCTGGGTCGACACCCGGAGTCGATTCGCTGCGTCCAAGCCCGTCGGCCCCACGCCGGGGCCCGGAGCGAGTTCGGCGATCACCAACTCAGCCCGGGGGTAGCTCATGCCCAGCGGAGTCTTGCTGCCGCGCCAGTAGAGGCCGCGACGGATACGGCGAAGTTCGCCTGTTTCCATCAGATCGGCAAGCAGATGAAGGGTGGTCGAACCCGATGTCGCCAAGTCTTCGGGCCGCCAGAATTTATTGCGCGAGCCCATAATGCGGTCACGCTCCTGCGCGGCCGTGGCGCGGTCGCGAGTGATCGTGGTCATGGCACCCCCTTCCCTGCAAGACGATACGGGAAACATCCCTATAATCAAGATACATCAAGATACGAGAAACGTCCTTAGCGGTTGCGGGGAGCAGCTAAGCCTTGACCAACCCCGCTGTCCGTCTCCCGCGAACCCGCAGCCTCTGATCGCGCTGAACCTCGCACTCGCGTCGTTGCCTATCGTCGGTGCCGCACCCCTCTTCGCCCATCTTCGGCCCCATCGATCCCAAAGCTAATGGACGCGTGCTATCGGCAGGAGGAGCGGCCGGTGAAGGGGGGCGTGACCCTGTTCCGAATCCCTGACGAGCATGCATGTCAGATGGTCTGTGTAAGGGATCGGGTCTGAGCAGGGATCATGATGCCCAATGGCATCGGCTGTCGTCATCGTGCCCATGGCTAACCTGTAATTGGCCCGGCGAAGCCCGAGGAGCCGGAGGCACTTGCCTCAAGAAAGGACAGGTGCGATGAGGGTCCTCGTGGTCGAAGATGAACAGCCGCTGGCCGCCGCGTTGGCCGGAGGGCTGCGCGGGGAAGGGCACAGCGTTGATATTGCGTCCGAGGGCGCCGAAGGTCTGTGGTTCGCTGAGGAAAATGACTTCGACGTGATCGTGTTGGATCTAATGCTTCCGGTCCTAGACGGCTTCGAGGTGTGTCGCCGACTCCGTGCAGCATGCAACTGGACGCCAGTGCTCATGCTCACAGCTCGTGACGCAGACCCCGACATGGTTGACGGCCTGGACGCAGGCGCTGACGATTATGTGACCAAGCCCTTCAGCTTCGAGGTCCTGTTGGCTCGCCTTCGGTCCTTGTCTCGGCGCAATGTGGTCGACCGGCCGCCGGTCTTGACCGTCGGCGAGTTGACTCTTGATCCGGCCGCCCATGAGGTACGCCGTGCCGGCCAACTGGTTGCGGTGACTGCTCGGGAGTTCGCGATCCTCGAACACCTGATGCGCAACTGCAATCTCGTCGTCAGCAAACAACAACTCCTTGGCGCCGTCTGGGGGTTCGACTTCGAGGGTGCCCCAAATGTCGTTGAGGTCTATGTGGGGCGGTTGCGACGCAAGATCGACGCAGGATTCCCCACATCATGCATTGAGACCGTACGTGGCAGCGGCTACCGGATTCGCGATTCCTCATGACAACTGCGGGCACTCGCCATTCCAAGTGGCGCACCAGGATCAGGGTTCGCGTCACCACTGCGGCGGTCGCTGTCACCCTGGTCGGTGCCGTCATCGGCTCGGCTGTCTTCGTCGCAGGGCTCCAGGAGAGCCTGGAGCAAGCGCTGATCAATGCGGGGACACAGCAAGCTAGGTCTGTTGATGCCCAACTGCGCTCTGGTCTTGAACCCCACGACGCGGTGGTCTCGGCCAAGAACGACTTGGTCGTCCAGATCATCAACTCCGATGGCCACATCGTGGCGTCCAATCATCCTGAGGTCGCGACCGCACTCAAGGCCCGCCCCGGTGACGCCGAGGGCGTTTCGGTGCGCCCGCTAATCGACACCTATGCGGTGCACGCGTTGCCGAGCACAGACGACAGGCTGGTCGTGGTCGGCGTTTCTCAAGAGCAGCAACAGCGAGCGGTGCAGAGCGCTGCTGAGCTGCTTGCCGTGACAGTCCCGTTGGGAGTTGGCCTGGTTGGGGTCGTGGTCTGGCTCTCCGTCAGCCGTGCGCTGCGCCCGGTCGAGCGGATGCGGGAAGTAGCGGCGACGATCACTTCCGAGCACCTCCACCGACGACTCCCCGTGCCCCCTGGAGATGATGAGATCCCACGATTGGCCCAGACTCTGAACCTGATGCTTGACGGGATCGACGCTGCCCATCAAGCCCAGCGCAGATTCGTTGCCGATGCGTCACACGAGTTGCGATCGCCATTGGCTACGTTGAGACAGACCGCCGATACTGCCCAGCGGCAACCGACGTCGACGTCCATTCCTGAGCTGTCCGCCCGTGTCATGGTCGAGGAGCAGCGCATGGAGGCGATTGTCAATGCCCTGCTCACTTTGGCTCGACTTGAGAGCGCCTCTGTATCTACTGGCCAGCCCGTTGATTTGGATGATCTGGTCTGGGATGAAGTACGCCGTAGCCGCGACCTTGGGTCGGGCATTGCGATCGACACTGCAGCCGTGGGAGCTGGACAGGTTGTTGGTGACTCGGTCTTGTTGGGTCAGATGTTGGCCAACTTGATTGCCAACGCTCACCGTCACGCCGCTAGTGCGATCAAGCTATCGCTGGATGAGGAAGCCTCCCAAGTTGTCCTCGCCATCGAAGACGATGGCAGCGGCATCCCAGTTGGTGATCGCGACCGGATCTTCGACCGGTTCGCTCGGCTTGATCAGGCCCGTACACGAGATGCAGGGGGCTCAGGCTTGGGCCTGGCTATCGTCAAGACCGTCGTGGAGTCTCACGGCGGCACTGTCGCCGTCGAAACAGGTGCTCTGGGCGGCGCCCGTTTTGTGGTCCGCCTCCCGCGAGTTGGGCCATAGCGATGCGTGGATCCAACTCATAGCGACTGTCAGGTAGTTGTCAGAAAGCCCAGCCAACCTAGTCGCCATGACGACAACCACCGCCACAACTAGACACACTGATGCCCGGACCATGCTCAACAAGGTCCCAGAGATCACGCTGTACTTCTGGTTGATCAAGATCTTGTGCACCACGGTTGGGGAGACCGCCGCCGATTACTTGAACGGCACCCTCGGTTTTGGCCTGACGGCAACCTCGGCGATCATGGCCGGACTTCTCGCCATCGCGTTGACCGCGCAGTTCCGTGCCCGGCGCTATATCCCCTCGGTGTATTGGATTTCCGTGGTACTGATCTCCGTGGTTGGCACCCTCATCACCGATAACCTCACCGACAACCTGGGAATATCTCTCTTCGTTTCAACAGGGGTTTTCGCCGTCTGCCTGGCCGCGACCTTCGGGATCTGGTATTCCCGAGAGCGCACCCTGTCGATCCACACGATCACCTCGACCCCGAGGGAAGCCTTCTACTGGTTAGCGGTGCTGCTCACGTTCGCTCTTGGAACAGCCGCTGGTGACTTGATCGCCGAGAAGCTCGCCTTCGGGTACGGACCCTCGGTGCTGGTCTTCGGTGCCTTGATCGCCATCATTGCTATTGCTTGGAAGAAGTTTGGGCTAAACGCGGTCACTGCCTTCTGGACGGCCTACATTCTGACTCGCCCGCTGGGCGCCTCCATCGGAGACTTTGCTAGCCAGCCTGCTAGCAGCGGTGGGCTGGGCATCGGTGCCACCGGGACCAGCCTGATCTTTCTCACTGCCATCCTCGGGCTCGTCGGCTACTTGACGATCAGCAAGGTCGACCGCACCGAGAACCGATCAATCAGTGGCGCTGGCCTTGAGTCGATAACCGATGAATGAGGCCACGAGCAAGGTGACTCCGGTGATTAGTACGGCGCCCACAACGCCCATGGAGCCATTAGTCCATTCGGTCACGGCCTCAGGCACGACCAAGGTGATCGCGATGACTGCGGCGGCGACATAGGGCCAAGCGACCTTGGCCAAATAAAGGATCACGCCAAACACAACCACTAGGCAGGTCAGTAAATAGCCATACCAAGTATGGCTGCCTTCCATGACCGGGTGTTGTGCGGCAACGATAGCCAGCGCCACTCCGAGTGCTCTGGCGATCATCTGCTCGCGCAACCAGCCGAGCTCGGCCATGGCAAGCCAAAGCAACGCCACCACAAGCAAGGTGGTCGCCACGAAGAATGCCGATGAATCCGTCATCGGGGGAGTTAGGGCGAATGTGGCAATCATCGCGCTGCCCAAGATCGTGACTTGGCCAAATGCTGAAGGCGCTACGACGTACAACAAGCTTGCAGCCAGCAGGGTTAAGGCTGAGCCGGTGAAGACTCCCCAAGAGATCTCGTCGAAGTCGGTGGGGAAGCGGATTTCCATCCAACGGCCCATGGTGAGGCCCAGCCCGATGGCGAATGCAGTCAACAAGGTGCTGGACAGGCGCCGACGAATGTCATCTGTTCTGTTCGGTTTGCCGACCGTGGCAGCCACGATGCCAGCGATGCCGAGGATCAAGGTGACCACGCCGAGGGCGATCACCTGCTCGGTGTTGGAGAAGTTCTCCCACTCCTGGGCCATGAGCAAGAAGACGCCGGCGACCACTAAGGCAGCACCCAAATATGCGATTACCTCGATGAGTTTCGGCATGCCTGAGGTACGAGCGGGTCGCTCCTGCCCGAGGGCAGTGCGGATGGACTGCTCGGCGCGCGGGCCTTGGTCTGGATGCACCAAACCGTCACGGATCAGAGCAGTCACGATCTTGGTCAAGGACTCATTGCTCACCGGTGTCGGGCTCATGACGTGATTGTCCCAGCAATCGCTGGGATTGGGCGGCAACTGTGAGGCAAGTTGCAGTGGGAGATCTCGACTCGAAGTCGTGTTGCCCGGCCGATAGCATCTGCTGGTGACTCCAGCCCAACTTGGCGACGTGATCGTCGCCGCGCTCAACTCCTTGGTCGACTCCGGCGAGATCTCACTCGATGAGGTGCCGCAGGCGGTGACTGTGGAGCGCCCACGCAATCGTGACCACGGCGATTACGCCACCAACGTGGCGCTGCAACTGGCGAAGCGCTCAGGGATGAACCCGCGCGACTTCGCCACTCGCCTACAGGCACGGTTGCAGGAGTGTGAGGGCATCGACAAGGTCGACATCGCTGGCCCGGGCTTTCTAAATATCACCGTTTCGGCCCAAGCGCAGGGCAAGATCACCGACGACATCGTCGCCGCTGGTGCGGCGTACGGCGCAACTGACGGCCTGGCGGGCACCAAGGTCAACGTGGAGTTCATCTCTGCCAACCCCACTGGGCCGCTGCATCTTGGACACACCCGATGGGCCGTTGTTGGTGATGCCTTGGCGCGAGTGCTGGCCAAGGCAGGTGCTGAGGTGACCCGCGAGTTCTATATCAACGACCGTGGCAACCAGATGGACCTCTTCGGTGCCTCGCTTGAGGCCGCAGCGCTCGGCAAACCAGTGCCTGAGGGCGGCTACCAGGGTGACTACATCAAAGACCTGGCCGCCGAGATCGTCGCCGCTGAACCATCGATTGTCGACCTTGCGGCGGAAGAACGCATGATGGCCTTCCGCGAGAAGGGTTATGCCCTGCAGTTGGCCCAGCAGCAAAGCCAACTTGATGGCTTCAACACTCACTTCGACGTGTGGTTCTCCGAGCGCAGCCTGCACGATGCGGTTGCCCAAACCCTGGAGTCATTGCGTGACCAAGGGCATCTCTTCGACGACGACGGCGCCTTGTGGATGCGCACCACCGATGCTGGTGATGACAAGGATCGGGTGCTGATCCGTTCCAATGGCGAGTTGACCTATTTCGCCTCAGACACGGCGTACTACCTCAACAAACGCGAGCGTGGCTTCGACCTGTGCATCTATTTGTTGGGCGCCGATCATCACGGAT
>WBZL01002082.1_pt1 | contig 19806 bp, 14 predicted proteins | sample 5204291 | NCBI WGS metagenome assembly WBZL01 (sample SAMN12344345, study PRJNA552823) | activated sludge metagenome | biome: Activated sludge suspended growth; feature: Nitrification reactor; material: Wastewater; isolation source: activated sludge from nitrification reactor of wastewater...
ACAACCCAAAAAGAGCAGCAATGCCATTTCATGGATTGCTCCAATTATTTGTCTCATTGCCGGTTATGGCATTTGGCGTTTTATTTTTGGTAATCCCGATGGTTTCGATGTAAAAGGAACAGGTTGGTTTTGGCCAAAGCATGATAAACCCAAAGGTGCTTTAAACGGTATTTATATGGGAGGTATCATTGTACCTATTCTGGTAGGTATGTTTTTGATGGTGGTTGTCTTTTCTATTGAAAGATATTTGACAATCCGCCGGGCATTAGGTAATGGCTCTATCTCAGATTTTATTCGCAAAATTCAATATCACCTTGCTAACCGCAATGTGGATGCTGCACTTTCTGAGTGTGACAAACAACGTGGTTCAGTTGGTAATGTAATGAAAGCTGGTTTGCGTCGTTACAAAGAAATGATCAACGAAGGCGGTTTGAATACCGAGCAAAAAGTAATTTCAATACAAAAAGAAGTAGAAGAAGCTACAGCGCTTGAGCTTCCCATGCTGCAAAAGAATCTGGTTTTCCTTTCTACTATCACATCTGTTGGTACCCTGATTGCCTTGTTAGGTACGGTAATGGGTATGATTCGTTCCTTCAGTGCCCTGGGTGATGAAGGTGGTGGTGGAGCCGGTGCATCAGCCCTGGCGATTGGTATTTCCGAGGCCCTTTATAATACTGCATTGGGTATCGGTACTTCCGCTATTGCGTTGGTTATGTATAATATATTTACTACCAAAATAGATTCAATTACATACGGCATTGATGAGTCTGGTTTTACACTTACTCAAAGTTTTGCTTCTCTTTATAAGTAAGAGGACAAAATGGTATGGAAACCTTTCATTAATTCATCTAACTAAAAAATCAGAACATGCCAAGTGTAAAATTGCCTCGAAAGAGTACAGATACGGACATGACACCCTTTGTGGATATCGCGTTCCTGATTCTGTCCTTCTTTATCATGGCAACAAAGTTTAAGCCGCAAGAACCGGTAGAAACGAAGATTCCGAACTCAGTATCTTCAGAAGAATTGCCGGAGAACGATGCGATTATGGTATTGGTAGATTCTACTAACAGGGTTTTCTTCTCAGTATTGTCTGAAAAAGACAGAAGTGTAAGTGATAAAATCGTAACAAAGGCAACAGAATTGCGACAAATAAAACTTACACCTGAAGAGATCCAAAATTTCAGAAAGACTCCAGCTGTTGGTGTTCCATTCTCACGTCTTTCTGCGCTATTGGATATGGACCCTGCTGAGCAAAATGCCGGAGCCGGACAGCCCGGAATCCCTGTTTTGGACTCAACCGATAACCAGCTTGCTACCTGGATACGAGCATCAAAAGAAGTATATGCAGAACTTGGAAGGCCATTAAAATATCTTGTAAAAGGTGATGGAGCTTCCAAATATCCAACTATTGATGCGGTAATCAGTGCTTTTAAAAAGAATGACCAACTGAAATTTAATCTGGTTACTTCTTTAGAAAAAGCGCCAACGGGGTCAGCATTGGATCAGCTTAATAATCGTATGCCGGCAGCAAAAGAATAAATATTTATTATTTAAATTTTTAATGAACCTAATATGGCAAGTATAGATACTGGTGGCGGCGATGGCGGCCACAAAAAAGGGCCAGGGGTAAAAAAAGCAAAAAAACTTTCTACCCGTGTGGATATGACGCCCATGGTGGATCTGGGTTTTCTTCTCATTACTTTCTTCATTTTCACAGCTACCATGAGCACGCCAAAAGCAATGAACTTGCTTATGCCAAAGGATGTGAATGATCCTAAAAATCAAAATGAAGCAAAAGAATCAGGTGCCCTTACCATTATGTTGGGCAAAGGCAATCAGGTGTATTACTATTTTGGACAATTAAAAGTAGATGCGACTGGAAATAATTTTCAACAAACTACTTTTAAAGGCATCCGTCAAATCATTATTGACAAAAGAAAAGAGGTAATGGGCCGTCACGTACATGATTTATCAGATGCTGATAGCCGTTGTAAAGACATGCAGGAATTAGCCAAAAAGAAAGGCGACCCCGATTGGCAAAATGCTTGTTTAGACAAGGACTTTGTTGTCATCATCAAACCCGATCCCGATTCTAACTACAAAAACATGGTGGATATTCTGGACGAAATGACCATCAACCAGGTAAAAACCTATGCGATTGTAAAAATTCTGGATCAGGAATATGAGCTCATTAAAACAACAGAAGAAAGAAACGGAATAAAATAATTACAAACGGGTATGGAAATACTCAGTAATTGCATCTTAAAAAAAAGGTAATTTAAATGGAAGCAAATAAAATACTCTCCTCCGATGTTCTGGATATCCTTTTTGAAGGAAAGAATAAGGACTATGGTGCGTATGATCTTCGCAAAACTTATAATAAAAGAATTACGAAAGCGTTGATCATTACAGCTGCCATTGCTTTATTAGCCTTGCTGGGATCGGTTTTGGCAAGCAGTACTTCAGGTAGTTCGAAGAAAAAAGTAAAAATGCAGGATGTGAATCTTCAAGACATCAAGCAGGAAGAAAAGAAAATAGAACCACCACCACCACCACCACCCAAGCAGCCCGATCCACCAAAAGTGGAAATGAAGCAATTTACGCCTCCCATTGTAAAAAAGGATGAGGAAGTACAAAAGCCGCCCCCTCCTGTTGAAGAGTTGAAAGAAACAAAGATTGCTGAAATCAATCAGGAAGGTGTAAAGGAAACAGATGTACCCGCACCACCTGTAGTAATTGACCAAGGGAAAAAAATTGTAGAAGAGAAAAAAGAAGATGACGAGAATAAAATTTTTGACAAAGTAGAAATTGAAGCCGCTTTCCCGGGTGGTGATATTGGCTGGAGAAAATATTTGACCAATACGCTTAATGCTAATGCTCCTGTTGACAACGGTGCACCTGCCGGTAAGTACACAGTTTATGTACAGTTTATTGTGGACAGAGAAGGCAACATCAGCGAGGTAAAAGCTTTGACCAATAACGGTTATGGTATGGAAGATGAAGCGGTAAGAGTAATTAAAAGAGGGCCAAAATGGACACCTGCGGTTCAAAACGGTCGTCAGGTAAAAGCCTATCGTAAGCAGCCAATTACTTTCGTAGTAACCGGAGACGAGTAATTTTAATTTAAAACTTTATAAAATCCCTCATGAAGCTCATGGGGGATTTTTTTTCATTTTATACACTCACCATTCCACTCTATTTTTGAAAGGTGAACAAACATTCAAAATGGGACGATACAATTGTTGCCATAGCTACACCGCCCGGTGTAGGAGCCATTGGCGTAATAAGACTAAGCGGTAAACAAGCTATTGCCATCGCCAATGAATTATTTCATTCAAAAAATCTTTTAGACGTACCATCACACAGTTTGCATGTAGGATTATTAAAGGAAGGAACTGAAGTGCTGGATGAAGCAGTGATATCCGTATTTAAAGCACCCAAAAGCTATACCGGAGAAAATGTAATAGAAATCAGTTGCCACGGGTCGCCATTTGTGCAGCAACAAGTAGTAGCTGCCTGTATAAAACGTGGTGCAAGACTTGCCCGGCCCGGGGAGTTTACGCAACGGGCTTTTTTAAACGGAAAATTAGACCTTACACAAGCAGAAGCCGTTGCAGACTTAATAGCATCGAACACTGCAGCTGCACAAAAAACGGCACTACATGCCATGCGGGGTGGATTTTCAGCACACTTAATTTCATTGAGAGAAAGACTGATTAAATTTTCGGCACTCATTGAACTCGAGCTTGACTTCAGCCAGGAAGATGTAGAATTTGCCGACCGTCAACAGTTCTTTGAATTAATCAATGAACTACAACAATCCACTACGCAACTTATTCAATCTTTTCAATTGGGCAATGTAATAAAGAACGGTGTAAGTGTAGCCATAATAGGAAAACCCAATGCGGGTAAATCCACACTGCTCAATACCCTCTTAAATGAAAACAGAGCCATTGTAAGCGATATACCTGGCACCACCCGTGATACCATTGAAGAAGTGTTGAATATCGATGGCGTACTTTTTAGACTCATAGATACGGCCGGCATACGTGAGCATACGAGTGATATTATAGAAAGCGCCGGCGTGGAAAGAAGTATTTCAAAGATGAAAGAAGCGGGATTAGTGCTATATCTTTTTGATGCCGCTGATGATGAAAATGAAATACTACAGAAGCAAGTAGAACTGACACAACAAGGATTAAAATTTATTTTGATTGCCAATAAAATTGACATTGCAGGAGAAGCAGCTGCAAAGCAAAAATGGTCATCATTGCCGGGAATAGTATTTATAGCTGCCAAAAACCATTTGCATACAGAAGTATTAAAACAAAAAATGCTGGATGCCGTATTGGGTGGCACTTTGCAAACAGAAAATACCATCATCACCAATGCAAGGCATTATCATGCACTCATGGAAGTAAGCTACTCATTGAATGATATAAAAGCCGGATTGCAAAACAAAATTCCCGGCGACCTGTTGGCATTAGACATCCGTCGCTGTCTTCAATACCTTGGAGAAATAACCGGAACTGTGAGCAATGAAGAACAACTGGATTATATTTTTTCGAAGTTTTGTATCGGGAAGTAATTTACTTTCTTTTGTTTGTCAAGTGCTTGTTTTTATTGAGTTTGTTAATTAAAGTATATCCCCATTTTCTCACATTTCTAAACTTCCTCACATGCTGTAAATCCTTGCTTTTGTTTTCTTATATTAGCCATTATTTGTTAAGACAATAACGCTATAATGGCAACGCAATTTGGTGAACGAATAAGAGAGCTGCGTACTAAGCAGGGTTTACTCCTCAGGCAGCTTGCTTCTAAGTTAGATGTGGACACTTCTATCATAAGCAAAGTAGAACGTGGCGACCGTCAGCTTAAGAAAGACCAAATTCCTCTATTGGCTGAAATAATGCATGCTGATAAATTAGAATTGGAAACCATTTTGCTTGCCGACTGGAAAGTGCTGAAAAATAGGCTAAAGTAAAAATGAAATGAAACGGTTACAAATTGTAACCAACTCATTCTAAGAAATAACAAATATGGATACTAATAAATCAATAGCAGTATTTGACAATAAGCATATTCGTAGATATTACGATGAGAAAGCAGAAGTGTGGTACTTTTCTTTGGTAGATATTGTAGAAGCGCTTACCGAAAGTTCCAATGCAACAGATTACCTAAAAAAGTTAAGAAAACGGGATGCCGAGCTTAATACCTACATAGGGACAAATTGTCCCCAGGTAGCAATGCTCATAAATGGTAAAAGTCGCAAAACATTGGCTGGTAACGCACAACATATATTTCGCCTCATCCAGTCCATTCCCAGTCCCAAAGCAGAGCCCTTTAAACAATGGTTGGCAAAAGTAGGCTACGAACGCTTACAGGAAATACAAGACCCCAGCCTGAGTATGGACAGAGCCAGAGAAAACTGGCAAAAAATGGGCAGAAGTGAAAAGTGGATACAGCAACGAATGACTGGGCAGGAAACCAGAAATAAACTAACCGACTATTGGAAAGAAAGTGGTGTAACTAAGAATGATGAGTTTGCAATGCTTACCAATATCATTCATCAGGAATGGACAGGATTAACGGTGAAAAAACATAAAGATATAAAAGGCTTGAAATCTCAAAACCTACGAGACCACATGAGTGAGGCAGAACTCATTTTTACGGCATTGGCAGAATTGAGTACAAGACAAATAGCAGAAGCCGAACAAGCAAAAGGAATAACCGAAAATGCAAAGGCAGGAAAAAAAGGAGGTGCAATTGCCAAAAATGCACGTAAAGAATTAGAAGCCAAAACAGGTAAAAGCGTAATTACAGGCGATAACTTTCTGCCACCCAAAAAAGAAAACAAGCAATTGAAGTAATGGCAGAAAAAAATAACAAAAACGACATCATATTTTACACTTCACCCGAAGGCAATGTAAACATTGAAGTCATTTACAACAACGAAACCTTTTGGCTTTCGCAAAAGCGTATGGCAGACCTTTTTGGGTGCAGTACCGATAATATTTCGTTGCACATCAAAAACATCTTCAAAGACAAGGAATTAGACACAAATTCAGTTGCCGAGGAAATCTCGGCTACTGCTGCCGATGGAAAAAACTATAATACAAAGTTTTACAACTTAGATGCAATTATAGCCGTAGGCTACAGTGTAAATTCAATCAATGCCACTCCTGTATCGTTTGGGCTACCAAAACCCTTCGTGAGTTTTTTTTAAAAGGCTTTGTATTGGCAGTTTAAGCAACCCAATACATTTCTACTATTGTAGATGAATGTAACAAATTAATCGCAAATTGTTTAAGCAACCCAATAAATTTCTACTATTGTAAATTCAGATTGAATAATTCCATTTTTTTTCTGAAATAATTATTTGAACGAATGTTGCAATATTTTTTATTTTTTTAATTCATTTATTGTCTTTTTTTTAGAAAATAGAATCGATACTTCATTTTTAACATTTATCTCTTCTTATTTTTTTATTAATCATTTACATTTGAAACAACTGTTTCATCTTTCCCTATTGATATCTGGTTTGTTTTTTTGCCTCGATTTTAAGCCCTGTTTTTTTTTAATTTAAAGTATTGCTTATGCCACTAACTCAAACAGCAAAATCATCTACTTATCAGTCTTATGCGTTGCATAATTTTAAAGGAATACCACAAATATCGAAACTGAACGATGAGCAGCGAAGAGATATAGAAATTGTGAGTCAGGTATTGCCTTTTAAATCCAACAATTATGTAGTAGATGAACTGATAAACTGGAACCGCGTACCCGATGATCCCATTTTTACACTCACTTTTCCCCGCAGGGAAATGCTTACCGATACGCACTATGCCTTGATGAAACAGGCTATGGATACGGGACGCTCAAAAGATGAAATAAAAAAAGTAGCAAATAGTATTCGGAAGGAATTAAATCCACATCCGGCCGGCCAGCTGGAGCACAATGTACCCATGATAGAAGAACATAAACTCACCGGCATGCAACACAAATACCGCGAAACGGTTTTGTTTTTTCCCAGCCAGGGACAAACCTGTCATGCCTATTGCAGTTTTTGTTTTCGCTGGCCACAGTTTGTAGGCATGGATGAGTGGAAATTTGCAATGCGAGAAACAGAACTGCTGATAAAATATTTACAGACTCATAAGGAAGTTACCGATTTGCTTTTTACCGGCGGCGACCCGATGATTATGAAAAATAAAATTTTTGCAAACTATATTGATGCCATTCTGGAAGCCGATATTCCGCATTTGCAAACCATACGCATTGGCACCAAAGCCCTCGGTTACTGGCCTTATAAATTTATAACCGATGATGATGCCGATGATACACTCCGCACTTTTGAAAAAATTGTCAGGCATGGAAAAAATTTAGCCATCATGGCGCATTTCAATCATCCGGTGGAACTGAGTACCGAAGCGGTAAAAACCGCCATCAAAAGAATACTGCAAACCGGTGCACAAATAAGAACACAATCGCCGGTAATGAAAAATATAAATGCCCATCCGGATATTTGGGCTGCCATGTGGCGGCAGCAGGTAAACCTCAATTGTATTCCTTACTATATGTTTGTAGCCAGAGATACCGGCGCACAACACTATTTTAAAGTACCTTTGGTAGAAGCCTGGGAAATTTTCAGAAAAGCTTATCAACAGGTAAGCGGTGTGTGCCGTACAGTAAGGGGTCCCAGCATGAGTGCGATGCCCGGAAAAATTCAGATTCTGGGAATCAGTGAAACCGGAGGTAAAAAAATTATGACCCTTCGTTTTTTGCAGGGCAGAAATCCTGACTGGGCAGCACGTCCTTTCTTTGCAGAGTTTGATGATAAGGCTGCGTGGTTAAATGATTTGAAACCGGCTTTTGGCGAAGAACAATTCTTTTTTGAAGAAGAATTAAAAACTTTTTAATGGATAATTTATCTGAAGCGGAGATTACAGAAGCTGAAAATAATCAGCCTGCAATAAAATCCAATCATCAGTTTTTGAATCCAAATGTAGCGGGTCTGCAGCTCTCGCCTACTTTAAAGATTAATCAATATTGTAAAGAACTGGCAGCATCCGGAAAGCGGGTTTACAAATTGGGATTGGGTCAGTCGCCTTTTCCTATCCCCGATGCTATTGTAAATGCACTGCGGTTGTATGCCACACAAAAAGAATATCAACATGTGCAAGGATTGCCTGAGCTGCGACAGGCCGTTGCCGGTTTTCACAGAAAAAAAGATGGACTCAATTTTCATCCCGAACACATCATGATTGGCCCGGGTTCAAAGGAGCTTTTGTTTCTGCTGCAAATGGTTTTTCAGGGCGAAGTCATTATTCCGAGTCCCAGTTGGGTTTCTTATTTGCCACAGGCAAAAATCATTGGCAATGTAGTACACATCATTCATACTGATAAAGCAAAGCACTGGCGCTTACAGCCTCAGGATCTCGATGATTTCTGCAAGGCAAGAAAAAATAAATACGGTGGACCTTATCTGCTTATTTTAAACTATCCCGGCAATCCCGATGGCATTACCTACACTCCGGAAGACATGAAAGCACTGGCACAGGCAGCTCAAAGAAATAATATTTATATTCTGTCAGATGAGATTTATGGACAGCTTCATCATCAGGGTAATCATGTTTCCATTGCAAAATTTTATCCCGAAGGCACAATTGTCAGCTCTGGTTTATCAAAATGGTGCGGTGCCGGCGGATGGCGATTAGGTACTTTTTCTTTTCCGCCAGGTTTAAGCTGGCTTCTGGAAGCTATGACGGCGGTTGCCAGCGAAACTTTTACGGCAGTAAGTGCACCCATTCAGTATGCAGCTATTCAGGCTTTTGAAGGCAGTGCCGAAATTGAAAACTATCTGGCACATGCAAGAAAAATTTTATCGGCTCTGGGTAATAAACTTGCATCCATACTGCGTTCTGGAAACATAGAGGTCAACGATCCCTCGGGTGCCTTTTATTTATTTCTGGATTTTAGTTCTGTAAAAGATTCTTTTTTGAAAAAAGGAATTGATAACAGCAGCAAATTGTGTGAAGTGCTGCTTGCCGATACAGGTGTGGCCATTCTACCCGGTGTTGATTTCAACCGGCCTGCGGAAGAGTTAACCGCAAGACTTGCCTATGTTGACTTTGATGGAGCCAAAGCATTGGCTGCCAGTTATGCCATTCCCCTGCACCAGAAATTACCTTCCGATTTTGTTGAAAAATATTGCTTCTCCATGGTGGAAGCAGCTCATTTGATTGTAGCATGGGCACATCACTAAAATGTTTGACCCATCATCAAGTCAGTTCTGCATTTTCTTTTTTTTCTTGTTGAATGTGTTTTTGATTTTCGAATGAAGAAAATGCCTTCAGGTGTTTTAATATTACAATTACAACCGTCATAAAAACCAGCAACAATATCACTGCCAGCTCCTGCTTCAATGACTGCAACCAGATAACCTGAAAGAGAATAAGTCCATGCATAAAACAAATCACCCTCGCTGCATACCCATGACTAAAACCCTGATTGGTAAGCAGGTGATGTATATGCGTTTTGTCAGCCACAAAAGGTGAGCCGCCTTTAATGGTTCTGGTAATGAATACTCGCAAGGTATCAAACACCGGTATCAACACAACTGCCAATACAAAAACAGGTGCATGTGCCAGCACCGGTTGAGCAGCATCTGCATTTACCTGCATCAGCCTGATGCATAGAACGGAAATTGCAAACCCCAAAACCAATGAACCCGTATCGCCCATAAAAATTTTTGCAGGGTTTAAATTAAAATATAAGAAAGCCAGTATTCCGCCTGCTAATGCAAAAGCGATAAGTGCCGTATTGGCATCGCCATTGGCTGTAAGAAATAAACCCAATACCAATAAACTCATAAACCCTAAACCACCTGCAAGTCCATCGATACCATCTATCAGGTTGAATGCATTGGTTATGCCCACTATTGCCAGCACTGTAAAGGTGTATTGAGCGTATAAGGGTAATTCATAGATTCCTAAGAATCCTTCAAATGAAGTAATGCGAATGCCGGATATGGCAATCAATAGGGCAACTGCGGTTTGTACAACAAATTTATATTTAGCGGAAAGATCTTTCAGGTCGTCTAATATTCCTAAAGCCAGTAGTACAACAACCGAAAAGAAAAAACTGATAGTGGGTGCATTGGCAATAAAGGGAAACCATAATATTAAGGCCATTAGCATACCGGCTACTATTGCAAATCCGCCCATAGTAGGTATGGGCATGGTGTGTTCTTTTCTTGCATTGGGCTTGTCAAACAAGCGGTACTTATTGATAAAGCTGATTAAAGGCGGAATGACAATCAACGTAACTACAAAAGCACTGAAAAATGAGAGCAATGCAATTTTAAAATCTTCAAATTGCAGAAATGACTGCAAAAGGTGGAAATGGTTCATCATGGTACCCATTTAGGTTCAGGTTATTGGATTGGTAGTACTAAAATAGAAATCACAGCTACGAATGGCAAGAGTTTTGCCCTTTATGCCTGAAGAATGGGCAGTTTTTCTTTATTTGTTTCGTTGAAATACAATAGTTACTGGGAAATTTGCGAAGTTAGCTTCGTAATTTCCGAATACAGATGAACCTGGTGTTGCAAATATTGTTTTGGATAAGCCTCGGCATTCTTTTCTATTGTTACATAGGATATGGACTGATGTTGTGGCTCTTTAATAACATCAACGTGTTGCTGCAAAAAAATAAACCCAAATGCAGTATTGAAACACCGCCTGTTACCATCATCATTGCGGCATACAATGAAGCAGACATGCTGGAGAAAAAAATCAGGAACACCCTTGCAATTGACTATCCGGCTGATAAGCTAAAAGTGGTGATTGTTACCGATGGATCTGCAGATGGTTCAGAAAACATTGTAAAACGATTTCCTGAAATAATATTAATGCATCAGGCAGAAAGGAGGGGTAAGTATGCAGCTATTAAAAGGGCAATGCAAACCGTTTCTACACCTTTCGTTGTTTTTAGCGATGCCAATACCATGCTCAACCCCGAGTGTTTAAAAAAAATAATGCCCCATTATCAAGATGAAAATATTGGCGGTGTGGCAGGCGAAAAAAAGATTTTGCAAAACCGGGCGGAATCGGTGGTGGGCGAGGCAGAGGGGCTGTACTGGCAATATGAATCTTTCTTAAAAAAAATGGATGCATCTTTTTTCTCAATTGTAGGTGCAGCGGGTGAGTTGTTTTCTATTCGCACACATTTGTTTTCACCTGTTGATGATCATGTAATTCTTGACGATTTTATTATTTCCATGCAAGTGTGTTTGCAAGGCTATCGTTTTGCTTATGAGCCCGATGCTTTTGCTACCGAAACGGCTTCCGATTCATTAATAGAAGAGTCGAAAAGAAAAATCAGAATTGCGGCCGGCGCTTACCAATCGGTTTATATCCTCAAAGCCGGGTTAAGCGTTTTCAAATATCCTTTGTTGTCGTTTCAATACTTGTCCCGTCGTTTGTTTCGCTGGGTTTTATGTCCGTTGTCTATCGTGTTAGTGTTTGCGGCTAATCTGCTTTTGGTTATCTTTTTCAATAATGATTTGTTTAGCAGTTTACTCTTTTTGCAAACTGTTTTTTATGCATTTGCTTTTTTGGGATGGGGTTATGTAAGTGCCGGAAAAAAAGCGGGCATCTTTACCATTCCGTTTTATTTTGTATTTATGAATTTTTGTTTGGTTAAAGGTTTTTTGCGATTTGTAAAGGGTCGTCAGTCGGTGCTTTGGGAAAAATCTGTTCGCAGCGCTTTATGATAATATGTAATCTGAATACCTCAATTTTCTATTGATTATTTTTGTAAGAAAGCAACAATCATTTCTGCTTCATCAAACATATTAGCTACACCCATTGAGTACCTGAAAGGGGTGGGTCCATTGCGTGCAGATCTTTTAAAAAAAGAACTTAGCATTTTTACATTTGGCGATTTGCTTTCGCATTTCCCTTTTCGGCATATTGACCGTACACAGCTAAATACAGTGAATGAAATTAATGCTGCAACAGAGTATGTACAAATTGCAGGTGTATTGCTCAGTTTTGAAACCATGGGCCAAAAGCAGGGAAAGCGATTGGTGGCAGAGTTGAAAGATAAAACAGGCGTTATTGAACTTATCTGGTTTCAAGGACTGGGCTGGGTTCAAAAACTTTTACAAACCGGGCACTCTTATCTTGTGTATGGTCGTGTATCTTTTTTTAATAACCAACCACAAATTGTTCATCCCGAAATAGAAATTCTGCTTCCGGAGCAACCGGTAGCAAAAAAATATCTGGAACCTGTATATCCAACCACCGAAAAATTAAAAGCAAAAGGATTAGGAGGCCGACAACTTTCCAAACTTACTCAGGCATTGCTTTCGCAAATTCATGAGCATAATATTCCTGAAATATTGCCTGATGATATATTGTGTCAATTAAACCTCATCAGCCGTTTTCATGCTTTTAGGCAAATTCATTTTCCACAAAACAACGAGGCTTATGAAGCGGCCGTAAGGAGGCTAAAGTTTGAAGAACTTTTTATTTCGCAGCTACGCATGCAAATGATTCGCAGTAGGCGGCATCGTTTTTCTAAAGGAGTAGTATTTGACACAGTAGGCGATCTGTTCAATACTTTTTACAAAGAGCACCTCCCATTTGAACTGACGGGGGCACAAAAAAGAGTAATTAAAGAAATAAGAAGCGATACAGCCCGGGGCAAACAAATGAACCGATTGCTGCAAGGCGATGTAGGAAGCGGTAAAACAATTGTAGCTGTTTTGCTGATGTTGCTGGCGGCCGATAATGGTTTTCAATCTTGCCTGATGGCACCTACGGAAATTCTGTCACGCCAGCATTTTGAAACCATTTCCGCCTTGTTGGAAAAAATGAAATTACCGGTACGCTTACTTACCGGCTCTACAAAAACTGCGGAAAGAAAAAGAATATTGAATGAACTGGCCGAAGGGGAAATAAAAATTCTGGTAGGTACACACGCTGTTATTGAAGATGTAGTACAATTTAATAACCTGGGGTTGGTTGTTATTGATGAGCAGCATCGTTTTGGTGTAGCACAAAGAGCAAAGCTTTGGGAAAAATCAGCCGTTCCTCCGCATGTATTAGTAATGACGGCTACACCCATTCCGCGTACGCTGGCTATGACAGCCTATGGCGATCTTGATTACAGTGTTTTAGATGAATTGCCACCGGGCAGAAAACCCATTACTACGGTTCATCGTTATGAATCGCAACGAAGCAAAGTGATGGATTTTATAAAAACCGAAATTGAAAAAGGAAGACAGATTTATATCATTTTTCCATTGATAGAAGAAAGCGACAAAATGGATTATGAAAATCTGATGAAAGGATATGAAAATGTAAAAGCTTATTTCCCCGAACCAAAGTACTGGATAAGTATGGTGCACGGGCGGCAGCCGGCCGAGCAAAAGGAAACCAATATGAAAAGGTTTGTAACACACGATACGCAAATTATGGTTTCTACAACTGTGATAGAAGTAGGTGTAAATGTGCCTAATGCTTCAGTAATGATTATTGAAAGCGCCGAAAAGTTTGGACTGTCGCAGCTGCACCAGCTAAGAGGCAGGGTGGGTCGTGGCGCCGAAAAAAGTTATTGTATATTATTAACCGGCTCCAAATTGGGTAATGATGCCCGTGAGCGCATCCATACAATGGTAACAACGGCCAATGGGTTTGAAATTGCTGAAAAAGATTTGCAGCTAAGAGGACCGGGAGAAATTGATGGAACGAAACAAAGTGGTGCTTTAAACTTCAAATTGGCTTCAATAGTCCAAGACCGGGAAGTACTGGAACTGTCAAAAAATATAGCAGCTTCTGTATTAGATGTTGATCCCGATTTGACTTCGGCCGGAAATTTGCCGTTAAAGAATTTCCTGAATCAATCTCCGCAAGGGATTATCTGGAGTAAAATTTCATAACGATTCAGTTGTTTTTCGTTTTTGGAAAATATTTTGACTTTAGCCAGACAATTACTTATGAAAAGAAACATCTTAACAGAAAGTTTAAATCCGAAATTGCAGGGAATTCGTTATTTTACTGGAAATATGACTACCCTGAAAAAACTATTTCTATTTTTTTGTTTCATTTCATGCTCAGTGCTGTCAAGGGCACAGGGCAATATTGAGTTTGTTGAAAATAAAGGCCAGTGGGATCCCCGAGTTTTATTTAAAGGCACGGTAAGCAATGGGGATTTTTATATTCGCAATGGCGGCATTACCATGGTACAATATAATGCGGCTGATATGGCCCATGTACTTCAACTCATTCATGATGGCCGGCACGATTTGCCTGAAGAAAATTTTATGGTGAGAAGCCATGCATTCAATGTTGATTTTTTGGGCAACACATTTGCAAATAAAACAAAGGCTGAAAAACCACTTACAACTGTCAATAATTATTTCAAAGGTAACGACCCTTCAAAGTGGGGAAGCGGTTGCGGTATTTATCAGACAATTACACTCGAAGAAGTGTATCCCAATATTGATGTAAGATATTATACTAACTATGGTTATCTCAAATACGACATCATTGTAAAACCGGGTGGCGATGTTTCAAAAATTGCATTGAAATATTCCGGTGTTGATCATTTGCAAACAAAAAACAAAGAACTGCTCATCAAAACTTCATTGGGCGAATTGAAAGAATCTTCGCCTTACACTTATCAGGCAGGATTAACGGGAAAAAAAGAAATAAACTGTAAGTACACCGTAAAAGATAATGTAGTAAGGTTTGATGTAAAAGGTTATGATCCTAAAGCCACATTAGTAATTGATCCTGTTATTGTATTTTGTTCTTTTTCGGGAAGCAGGGGAGATAACTGGGGTTTTACAGCTACTTATGGACCTGATGGCAGTATGTTTGGCGGCGGTTATAATCTGGAACCCGGCTACCCAGTTTCTACAGGTGCTTTTCAAACAAATTTTAGCGGCGCTACGGATATCAGTATTATAAAACTAACACCCAACGGTACCAATCGTGTGTATGCGACCTATATTGGAGGCAGTAGTGATGAGCAGGTGCATAGTCTGGTGGTAGACCCTCAAGGAAATTTAGTTTTGGCAGGCCGCACCAAATCTGCTTTATCGGGCCCAGCCGGTTTCCCATTGAAAAACGGAGCTGCCGATATTGTAGGACCTTGTGGCGGATGGGATATTGTTTTAATGAAACTGAACGCAAATGGTTCCAGTCTGATAGGTTCAAAAAGAATAGGCGGCACAGGCAGCGATGGTGTGAATATAAATGACACCCGAAGCGGAACTAATTCTTTGCAAAGAAACTATGGCGATGATGGGCGAAGTGAAGTAATACTTGATGGAGCCGGCAATGTATATCTTGCATCCTGCACACAATCATCAAGTGATTTTCCCGTTTCACCGGGCGCATTTAGAACAACATTTGGCGGCGGGCAGGATGGTGTAGTATTGAAATATAATGCAGATTTAGGTGTAAGACAATTTATCGGTTTATTGGGTGGTAGTTTAAATGATGCGGCTTATGTACTTTCATTAGCTCCCAATGGAGATATCTATGTTGGCGGCGGCACAGAAAGTGCCGATTTTCCCGGCAACCATGCTGGTACTGTGGGTACTGCTATCAACAGCAGTGGAAGCGGTACACCTATTGACGGTTTTGTTGCACAAATAAATAACAACGGCACTACATTAATTCGTTCCACTTTTATTGGCACCAGTGGTGCCGATCAGGTTTTTGGTGTGCAGTTTGATTTGAATGGTTTTCCATACATCATGGGTCAAACAACCGGAAACTGGAATGTTGTAAATGCTCCCTTCAGTAATGCCGGAGGGAAACAGTTTATCGCAAAACTGCAACCCGATTTATCAGCCTATGTGTATTCCACTTGTTTTGGTAAAGGCTCAGCTACGCCGGATATTTCTATGGTAGCATTTCTGGTTGACAGATGTGAGAATGTTTATATATCCGGCTGGGGTGGTTTCTATACAACAGCAAATCCTTATGCCAGTGCCGGCACTACCGGATTACCCGTAACGCCAGATGCATTAAAATCAACAACCGATGGTAAAGACTTTTACTTCTTTGTATTAAAGAAAGATGCAGCCGGTCAGTTGTTTGGTAGTTTCTTTGGTGAAAATAACAGCGTAGCTTTTGGTGCCGATCATGTGGATGGTGGCACCAGTCGGTTTGATAGAAACGGTGTTATTTATCAGGCCATTTGTGGTAATTGTAATCTGGATCCAGCAGGAAGACCTACTTATCCAACTACACCTGGAGCATGGGCTACGATTAACAATGCCAGCAGCGCCGGGTGCAATCTTACAATGGTAAAAATTGCCATGAACCTATCGGGTGTGCATGCAGGATTAAAATCTGCAATAAATGGTGAGCCTCGAACCTATGGTTGTATTCCTATGACAGTAGATTTTTCTGACACCGTAGCGAATGCACAATCTTATGAATGGCATTTTGGGGATGGCTCTCCTGTATTAACAACAACCGTTCCATCAGCATCACATACTTACAATGCAGTAGGCTTATATAATGTAATGTTGATAGCAATTGACCCCACCACTTGTAATGTGCGGGATACATCAAGGCTTACCATCAGAGCAGGCGATATAAAGGCCAACCTTGCCATGACGCCTGTGAAACTGCCGCCTTGTACTTCTTTTAATTATCAGTTTAATAATCTATCAACAGCACCTCCGGGTAATCCATTTGGCCCTGCCTCTTTTACTTGGGATTTTGGCGATGGTACTCCCAAAGTAACTGCCGGACTTGTTTCTGTAAATCATAGTTATGCCAGCCCGGGTACTTATAATGTAAAACTGTTGTTGAATGATCTTACTTATTGCAATGCACCGGATTCGCTAATTGTGCAACTGAATGTAGCGGCAAATGTAAAAGCTGCTTTTTCAACTCCGGCATTGGGTTGTGCACCTTATGATGCTGTTTTTACCAATAACTCTATTGCAGGCGAAACCTTCATTTGGGATTTTGGTGATGGTAGTCCTTTGTCAACGGCTTCTACTCCTACACATCTTTATCCCGCTCCCGGTACTTATCATGTTATGCTGGTTGCCAATAATCCAAGCACTTGCAATCTTACCGATACTGCCCGTTTCACCATTACAGTAATGGGTGCACCAACGGCAGATTTTAGCTGGAGCCCAAGTCCTCCATTGGAAAATACACCTACGATATTTAGCAATCTTTCATCGGCAGATGCAGTAAATTTTAAGTGGGTATTTGGTGATGGTGATTCATTGCTTACCGATTCCAGGCTTCCGGTAACGCATCAATACAATAAAACAGCTACTTTCAATGCATGCCTTACTGCATACAATGCTGCCGGATGTCCGGCTACTGTGTGTAAACCTGTGGATGCACTCATCACACCGGTAGTAGGTGTGCCCAATGCATTTACACCGTTAAGCGGTGATCAAAACAGTGTGGTGTATGTAAGAGGTTTTGGAATTGGTAAAATGACTTTCATTATCTGGAACCGGTGGGGGCAAAAAGTATTTGAGTCCAACACCATTTCAAAAGGATGGGATGGAAAAGTAAAAGGTGTTGTACAACCAATGGATGTTTATGTTTATACTTTAAGTGTTGAGTTTACAGATGGTACAAAAGCGACAAAAAAGGGAGACATAACTTTAATAAGATAAAAGAATAATAAGCTTTAAGTTGTAATAATGAAACCCAACAAACTGATAAGAATATTTTTAGCATGCAGCCTCTTGTTTGCAAATAATGCATTTGCACAAGACCTTCATTTTTCTCAGTTTTTTAATGCGCCTTTATTAACCAATCCGGCCAATACGGGTTTTATTCCCGAAGGAGATTATAGAATTGGATTCAACATCAGAAATCAGTGGGCTTCAGTTTCTGCCTTTCCATATAAAACCATAAGTGCTTATGGCGATGTGCAGGTAATGCCCAATAGCGACAATACAGGTTGGCTGGGTCTGGGTGGTCAAGTATTAAGAGATGTAGCCGGTACCAGTGTGCTCACTTCTACCAAAATGTATGGCTCGGTAGCCTATCATCAAATGTTGAATTTGGGAAGTTTGCTTAGTCTTGGTTTTAATGTGGGCTGGGCAAATAAAAGAATCAATACAACCAATCTTACATTTCCCAGTCAGTGGAATGGAAAATTTTTTGACGCACACAATACTTCGGGTGCGCCGGTGCTGGCGGCCAATAATATCAATTATCTGGATATGCAAGTAGGAATGAACTACGCTTACTTTACAGAAGGAACACTTTATCTGAATGCCGGATTTTCGGCCATGCATGTAAACAGGCCCAAAGAAACTTTTTTTAGCGTTAAGGATAATGAAAGCAGAATACCGGTAAGATACACCGCATTTATGAATGGTAGTTTTATGCCCAATGATCGCTGGATTATCAATCCAAATATTAATGCATCATTTCAGGCAAAGTCTTCTGAAATAGTAGGTGGATTGAATGCCCGATACAATCTATCGGGTGATGGTGATAAAACTCTGATGGCCGGATTGTATTACCGCTACAAAGATGCTTTTATTCCAATGGTGGGATTGGGTGTCAAAGATTTTAATTTTACTTTCAGCTATGATGCTACAACTTCTTCCTTAAAAAATTTCAATAATACACGGGGTGCTTTTGAAATTTCCATTGTAAAAACCGGGTTGAAGGATAAATATAGTGGCAGCAAGCGAGATTTTATTTGTCCTTCATTTAAAAGCGGCTATTGATTTTTTTCTGTTTTTCTTTCTTTTATTCCGATTTTTACGGTCACATTTATTTTTTTTGAGAAATGAAAAACGCTACTGCTTTACTTACACCACAGCATATTCAGGAGTTTAAAAAAATTTCGGGAGATGCATTTGTTTTGGCCGATGATGAATCGTTGAATCATTATGGGCACGATGAAACTGAAAATCTGCTCTACCCACCCGAAGTAGTAATAAGACCCAGAACAGCCGAAGAGATTAGTGCTATTATGAAAATCTGTAATAGAGATAAAATTCCGGTTACTCCCAGAGGTGCCGGTACCGGCTTAAGCGGGGGCGCATTACCACATTTAGGTGGTGTATTGATTTCTACCGAACGGATGAATACAATTTTAAACATTGATGAAAGAAACTTGCAGGTAACTACCGAGCCGGGTGTGATAACAGAAGTGCTGATGAATGCGGTAAAAGAAAAGAAACTTTTTTATCCGCCCGATCCCAGTAGTAGAGGCTCCTGCTTCATTGGCGGCAATATTGCCGAAAACAGCGGTGGCCCCAAGGCAGTAAAATATGGAGTTGTAAAAGATTATGTACTAAACCTAGAAATGGTTTTACCCACCGGCGAAATAATATGGACCGGTGCCAATGTGTTGAAAAATTCTACAGGTTATAATCTTACACAACTTACGGTAGGCAGCGAGGGTACATTAGGAATTGTTACCAAAATTGTTTTGAAACTCATTCCACTGCCTCAGTACGATTTATTAATGCTGGTGCCATTCAAAAATCTGGATGAAGCAGCCGAAGCCGTCAGCGCCATTTTTAGAGCAGGCTTTGTACCCAGTGCAATGGAGCTGGTTGAAATTGATGCATTGAAAATTGTAAGCAGTTTTGTAGATAGTAATGCGGTACCAATTACTGATGATACTGCAGCACATCTGATAATAGAAGTGGATGGTAATAATATGGATGTACTGATGCAGGAAATGGAAGCTATTAGCAACCTTTTAACGCAATATGATATCGGAGAAGTTTATTTTGCAGAAGATGCAACACAGAAAACTGAGTTGTGGAAA
>WBZL01002083.1_pt1 | contig 19803 bp, 23 predicted proteins | sample 5204291 | NCBI WGS metagenome assembly WBZL01 (sample SAMN12344345, study PRJNA552823) | activated sludge metagenome | biome: Activated sludge suspended growth; feature: Nitrification reactor; material: Wastewater; isolation source: activated sludge from nitrification reactor of wastewater...
ATCTTTTTGCCTTGCCAAACCATACGGCCACGAGGCAAAACCACTTTCAGGATTGCTAGTATAACTCTCATACGCCTCATAAAAAGCAGTACCATTAAAGTAATACAAACGACCCATCAGCGTATCAGTAGGATCTTTTACACTGTCATAGCCGGAGTATTTACTAAGTGGTGATTGAGTAACTATATATAAGTTTTCATCATCAGCCCTTAACCCATAAACTGTTTCATCAAAATACTGTAGCTTTTCAACTACCGATCCATTAAACCGATAGAGCCACTTCTTAACCATATAATAAACAGCACCATTATACACTTCTGCATATTGGCATTCATGATTAAGCACTTCTACTAAATTAACACCATCAAACCTATAAGTAAGCCCTTGAATAGATAGCCATAGTGCACCATTAAATTCAAACCACGCACCGGGGATTGATGTTGCATTACTTGAATACAGTAATTGCCAAGACCATGTAGCAACATTAGCATCAGGTACAGCCCAAATATTACCATTGGCTTGAGCACCATATAGCCGGCCACGCAAAGAGGCAATACGATTTACGCTACCGCCAACATCTTGCCATGATGATGTAGTCATATCAAATCTAAATGTATTCACACTTACGCTAGCAGATTGAGTAACAACAACTAGATACTTGCCAAAGACACACATATCAGTAATTGCAATAGTTGCACTACTTAAAGCAGTAGGTAAAGACAAAGTTGTTTGTGTACCGGTATCAGATATTTTTCTGATTATATTAGTTGAGCCAATACGACTAGCAATAAAGGTAGTATTGTTACCATAACATTCAGCAGATGGAATGCCATAATAATCAGTACCAAAAAAAGTGCCATTAGGAAAAGGATATAAAGTTTCATCATAGCCGTTATAATACCCATAAAGAATAGAATTCTTATCATTATCTTTTTCACGCCTCTGAAACATACCACCACCAAAGGTGTAACTCTCTGCTTTCAACAAAGTTAAATCAGTTTCATCACTTTTACCAGTACCAAACCGGGGGGCATAATCAACCGCACTTGAGCGATCATAATTACGCACCATATACCCATAGTACTTTGGCGTAGTATCAGCGATTGCTAGATATACATCTCTGCCAAGACCATCATTAGTTGCTAACATCAATATGATCCCTCTGATTGTTCAACAGTAGCAAATTGCCGTTCTGCTTTTTGTTCATAGAATTGAGCAAGATCAATCATATTATCAACTGCTCTTGCACCAGCAGATTGAGTATACATTGAATAAGCAGACCGATCACCGGCCAAGAATGTTGAAAATTCAGAGTAGCACAAGTTCAAAAATGGTTGATTATATTCAGTTGGTAAATTAGTTAAATCAGAAGTTGTGTAATTTGTCTTATACCTATAAGTGATAGTGCCATCAAACGAACCAGTTAGCTTAATAGTAGTATCTTCTTGATACCAATCAGTAAGAATAACCGGCTTATTCAGCCCATCATCTAAGGATAGATCTATTACAGTTCTACCGCTTGCTACAGTGAATGATGTTGTAGTATAAGTTACAACTGCTGTATCTGTAGCAGTTAAGCGAACATAATTATTAAGTAAATCAGTAGCATCTGATACAAGACCATCAATAATAGTATCTAACGCAGTTACCGATAGCGGTATATTAAACCTATTTTTGACTTTATCTCTTGCAGATGCCGTTGTCATACTCAATTACCTATGCAGTGGCGTATGATGCCGGTTTAGCATCTTTGCCAGTAGCCTTTTCAAATTCTTTATCTGTTATTTCTTCTACAGATAGATCTTCATCAAGTACTTTTTGAAAATCTTTATCATCAGTTGATACATATCCAACACGAACTTGATCGCCTTGATACATCTCAAAAAATGGTTGAAAGCGTAAAGTCTTTTCTTTATCACCATCTTTGAAAACAGTTAAGCCATAAACAGTTGTTTTGTAAAACTTCACTGCTTTTTTAGGCGTTGATTGCACTTCTTGATCAGCCATAATTACCTCTTTTAATTGTTAATAATATGGAAAGGTTAGAGTGGCAGGGGGTGGGCACCGGCCACTCTACCTTTACTATACTACTATTAGCTTAAACCATAAAGTTTAACATTGGCACTTTCACGCTCAAACTTGAATGTGTATTTGCCTCTAAGAGCAGATTTCTTACCATCTTGACCGGGAGCAGTTGCATCAACAACACCTAGACGACCATTTATACCATTGTTTACCAAAGGTATAACTTCTATCGTACTATCATCAATGATGTAGATAGTGTCATCAGGAATAGTAAGATCAACTACAACCTCTAGTGGTTGTTCTAAGATACCACTTTGCCACTGACTAACTATTGGATTACCACCAGTTGTTAGTTGTGCTTTAGTAGCATAAACCTTGTTAGCATCAAGAGCATCTAACTTCTGTTTGCGAGTAGGCGACATAACCAAGCGATCAGGTTGGCCACCAGCAAGAACAGATGCAAGAATACCAGCATCAAGGTTAGTGATGCTTAAAGCACCAGCAACATTAGTAACATTAGTTGCTAAGAAGAAGTCAAGACCGCCAGCAAGACGGATCTTGTTGCCAGTATCTTCATAGCGAGTTCCACGAATAACAGCGTTAGCCATTCTTTTCATGAAAGCAAGCGTAAGCCGTTCAAACTTTGCATCAAAAGGATTGCCAGCCTCATAGCTTTTTTCAGCTATTTCATCAGCAGACATTTCCATTGGAAGTTCAAAAGTTTGTACATAGTTATACTTGCGATCAGCAGTATCAGAAAAGCCGTTGCCCGGTACAGAGTTTTCAGCAGATGCTTTACCTAAGTTGTAAAGAACCTTGCTAGTGTGTGCACCAGTAGTAGAGCCAGCATAACCACTAGTAACAGCAATAGTAGTGCCATTAGAGATAGCAGTTACACGATAAAACTCATTCTCACAACGAAGAATATCACCTACCATATAGCCGTATGCGTTAGCAACAGTTATAGAAGATGCACCAGATCCTATAGATGCAACAGTTTCTTTTGGTACGGCTAGAGCAGTTTCAAGCCATTGATATTTCAAAGATGTAGCAACATGGTTAGAACCATTAGCCCTTTCAAGCAACGATTTTACCCAACGAATACCATTATCTTTAGGGTTGAGAAACTTTACCGAACTTTCAACATCAAATACATGATCTGATTGATCGGCGTAAGTATCTCTAGCCCCGGGTACATAGGTAGCCATAATTAAATTCCTTATCTAGTTTTAGTTGATCGGATACGCAGACTTTCTAAAAACTTGTTTTTGCCGGGTGCATTAGAGCTTTCTAACTCTTTTAACGCATCAGCCTTTTCTTGTTCAGTCATTGTCAAATCTTGCGTCTTTTGTACCTTAACCAACGCATCTTGTTCAGCTTGTTTAAAGCGTGTTTCAAGTTGCTTTGCAACAGCTGTAGCCTCATCAGCATCAGTAACGCCAAAGAATTCTAAATCATCAGCCGTTACATGGGGATAATCTTTTCCGTTTTCGCTTAAAAAGCTATTGACTATTTCCTTACGAGCCATTTTGGCTACATAAGGTGTCATGGCATCTAATTGACCCTTAACCTCATCAAGTTCAGACTTACTCTTATCTCTTTGAGATTGTAGTTCACGCCGAGCCTTTTCAGCCGGAGTTAGATCTTCACTATTAGGTGTACTTGACACTGGTGGTTGGTTAGTGTTTTCAAGGTTAGACCCGTCTTGTGGATTGCCTTGCACATCACCATCAGCATTGTTTTCACTCATATATTGCCCTCTTTTTTAGTTAATGTACATTATCATTATTACAACATTAGAACTTAAATGCAATTTTCTTTGTTCTAACAAACTTAATTGGTGGTACAGTAAATGTTTTCATATTGATTTCTTTTTGAGTAAAACCGGTAATTGATCGCATACGATCTTTTTTTGCTAACTTAGACAATGCTTTAATTCTATCCCATTCTTCTTGACTAGTAGGAGTGCCAAACTGATTATATTGTGGATTATCAGCAAGCAGTTTACGCCGGCCAGCTTTATCAGTTGCATAGTATTTAGTCCAAAAGTCTTTTTTAGCTTGGCCGGCCAAATACCTCTGATAGCTTTCAGCACTCTTAAAGAATTTATCACCAACTTGTACTACATTCTTTTTCTTATTCTGATAAGCAAAATATTTATCAGCACTAGCTTTAGATTTAAACCACTTACCACCAACTTTAACCGCAGTGTTATCTTTTACTGTAGCGGTTGTTAGCACTTTATCATCAGCAGTACCCTTAATTTTGTCATTACCCTTGAGTACCGGATATTGCCTATATGGATTTTGGCCAGCATGGATCTTACCAAAATAATCACGCACTACCTGATTGCGAGCATTCGTATAGTTAATATCAGTTCTATCTTTTAATGGATACCATTCTTTCCAAAACTTGTTCAGATCAGAGTAAGCACTTTCTTTCAAGGCTTTTGTGTTTTTGGCCGTTGATGTATCGTACTTACCCCAATCTGCTAACACTTGATCCCACGACATTCCGTATTTTTTAGCTAACGCATCTCTTTTAGCTATCGCACCATCATAATCTTCTTTTCGCAGTGTATCCCAATCAATAGAAAAATATTCTTTGTTAAACTTTGCTATGTTGTTACGAAAAACATTTTGACTAGGATCATAGGTTGTAATGTTCGGTATACCTAACCAAGCGTTCCTTGCCCTATTTTTGTTAGGCGTAGGATCTAAGTATTTATTGTAGTTACTAGCTGTAGGATCAGATCCTTGCATTTCTTTGCCGTAACCCTCTTTTGAAAACCACCGGCGTATACCCGGTTGATCATAAAACCTTGCTTTTAAATAGCGAGTTTGTGATGTTCTATCAGTAAAGACATTAAGCCTTGAAGTTTGATCACCAAACTTATTTTCACCACTCAAAAACTCACCAGTAGCAGATATATATGGATTAACACCATATTGACTTGCCCGATCAGCAGTAAACGGCAACCAGCTAGTATCAATATACTTATTAGTGCCGGGTATTCGCATCTTACCCTTTAGCTTTTGTTTGCGATCAAATTCTACTGTTTCACCAGTACTATCTTCTGTATATGCTGTTTGATCAGATGGTGCATTCGCATAATCTCTGTTCATCTTATCATTGGCATATCTAAACATATTCGCACCACGAGGATTATGGAAAGGCAAAGTAGCACCCATTTTAGTTAGATTTTTAGACCATAGCCAAAATGGTAATACCGCTTTTACCGGGCGATCCCAATTGTGTGTCTTATAATCAAATAAATGATTATTCACAACCTTTAAAGCATCAGCATCAGATAAACCTTGCTTTTTCATAGCTTTAAATAGTGGTATTCTTGCGAAGTTTTCCACAGCCGAACCAAACCGGCCAGCTTTACCAAGATTTAGCCCATCTGCTATTTCAGAATAAACACCTTTAGGTAATGATGCTTTTTCTACTTTGCGTTGTGTTCTAAGAAGTGGATTTATATGTTTTAACTGTTGCCCCAAAAAGCCTAAGCCACCACCGGCTATACCGGCGAGTTCATTCGTAACCGCATTATTCAAATACCAGCCCGGAGTACCAACAGTAACAAGTGCTTTCCAAATTCCTTGTGGAAAACCAATTACTTTTTTCTTTGGATGCTGTTTATTCAGTTTAGCTAAATAGCGTTGTTTATTCTCATATAACGCAGTACTATTACTTTTTTGTAAATATGTACCCGGCTCTCTATAAAAAGTTTGACCATTTTTAAGTGTTATCCACTTACCAGTATCAACCGGTTTACCATCAACCCACTTACGACCCAATACTTTATCGGACATATTTAAGTTTGCATCTCTATACAAACCACGCTGTTGCCCTTTTAAATTACCAACTTTAGCAAAAAAATCATTAAATAGCTGTTTACCTGTTTTTGATACACCACGATCCTTTAAAGGTACACCTAATTCCCAAGACATAGCCTGTATAGCTTGCTTTTTCATACCCCGGCCAGTAGATAAAGTTTTATACAATTGTTTTCGCATTTCTGCAATTCTTGATCTCTTAATACCAGACTGCATAGGTAAGGCACTCTGCAACTCACGATTTTTCAAAGCTATTTCTAAATCGTTAATATCAAGTTCACCACGCCTTTTTCTTTTCATAGCCGGATTATATGGTGCATCTGTAACATAAGGTAAATAGCCACGATCCTTACGAGTAAATCTGTTGGCTTTTATACCATCAGCAGTTTGCCACTCTTTAGCCATCTTACGATACTCATCAACATCAGACTTTACTTGAGCCAAAAGCACTTTATTCTGCTTACCAATATATCTAAGCCGATCTATCGTAGGTATTTTGTAGCCATTCTTGATAGCATTTATAAATAATTGCTTATGTACCCCGGACTTTTGAGTAAGTTTACCAATAAAATCATGCCGTAATTCTGTAGACTGATAAGCACGATCATACGGACTACCAGCAATATCTGTAATCTTTTTATTAGTTGTATCTGTAATCTTTTTACCAAGTTTGTAACTGCTATGATTATCAAAAAAATCAGAAAGATTATCACCAATAAACTTTGCATTCCGAACAGCTTTATCACTCTTTTCAACAAGCCCGGCTTTACTTGCCTTAAACACTTGAGATAAATCAAACATCTTTTCACGAGGCGATCTATACACTTTACTTAATGTAGGCACTAACTTATTTTTTGCACCCTTTAAAATATCATCAAACTTTGATGTTACCTTGCCACCAATCTTAGTAGTTTTGATAACATTCTTACCTTTAACAACAGTTCCAGCACCTATCCAGTTTGCAGGGTCAGCAAGAACATTAACCACATCATCACCATAAAGAATTCGTAAACGATCAAACCAACCACCACGAAGAAAGCCATCAGTAGTGCTAGTACCGAAGATATTACGGCCACCACTAGCCCGTTGTCTATCCAAATTCTTTTGCAACCATTCCATTTGTGCTTTTTCATCAGATTTGCCCCTACCAAAAATTCGTTGATCTTTACTTGCATTATACGCCCAACGCAGATCTCTTTTGCCACCTTTTAACTCATTACCATCATCATACATTCGTAAATTGTTAGGATTAACAAAATTCTTTGCCGTATTTACCAACCGAGATGGTTGTGATACAGCCCAAAGCCCGGCATTCCAAGCATATTTTGCCGGCGTACCTATCTTATTGGCCAAGCTAGTAATTGTTCTACCAGCAGTTACAGCCTTGCCGGTAAATGGCTTGCTAGCTTGCCGGTTTACTTGCTCTAGGCTAGTATTAAAATTCTGTATAGTATCACCAAAAAACTTTTCTTGTTGGTTATACCAAGCAAGTAAGGCATTGTAGTTTTCTTGCGTAGGATTTTTGTCAAAATCATTTGCCCGGCGATTTAATTCTCTCTCAAAATGCTTTACCGCTTGTTCAATTTCTTGAGCAGATAAATTAAGATCGTTACCCATCTTTATAGCACTATCACGACCACGCCATTGATTTAACACACCGCCCAAACCAACAGCCCCGGCTACTTTCGCTTTCCAGTCATTCGTCTTAACATTAACTGTTGAATTAAAGGTATTCTTTCTAACTAACTTCTCATAGGCCAAGCGTTCCTGTTCTATTCGCAACGCCTCTGCTTGTTGTCTAGCCCATTCCTGTTGTACTTTGGCTTGATTGATCTGCTGTTGATTAGCCGTAGTTTGTGGCCTATAAGTACTCTGTACATACTTTGCACCAGCTTGCGGTTGCGGATTGACTGCCGGTTGTGGATTATAATTCGGCCGTTGATAGCCATAATTTTGAGTTACCTTTAACGCAGTAGTAGGGTAGTTATTTACTACCTTGAGTGTACCGGTATAACTAGGAGTATTAGATACCTTGAGTGCCATCTGCCGGTACTCCACTTGCTAATTGTTGTGCTTGTAATGCACCAGACATGATAGCTTGAGTACCTTGTGGATTTATAGCCGGTTGTGATTGTTCATTTTGCAATTGCTGTAATTCATCTTGTGGCGATAATATGCCAATCTCATCATAAGCAGTTGCCCGACTTATAACATTATCTCTAGCAAAATCAAGCATCAAGCGTTTGTAAGCAATATCATCTTTAGGTGTAACAGACGGACTAGTAACTTCATTCTGATACTGCCCTGCTATCTGTTCCTTTACGATGTAATCATTAAAGCTACCACCATATTGCATACCATCAGGCGACATTGAATATTTACCACTAGGTAATACGCCATTGATCTGTACCGGCTCACCGGGCATCAAGAATGTATCAAATAACTGCAATATCTTTGCATTGATCCTTTTAAGCCCATTCCTATAAGCAATATTTTGGTGTTCAATCATTCTCGTAGTAGGTTGAAAATACATACCCAAAGCATCACCGCTAGTGTTTGCCCCGGCTATCTCACCAAATGTAGCGGTGGGAAAACCGGCAACATCTTTCATTCTCTGAAATACATTCTCTAGTGCCTTATCAATCATGCTAGTTTCTGGTATAGACAATAACCCTAACTCACCTTGTTCTTTAAGACCTATAAAACCGCCATCAGCATTACGCCTTTTCAGTTCATCAATAGTTTTCTGATTAACCCCACGACCCCAAACAACCGGCGACCCAAGCCTTGCTACAATCGCACTTCTTTTACGCCATAGATCATTAAATTCAGCTTGCAAGCTAGCTAATCTAAGCAGATAAAAATCACCTTTAACCTTATTACTTGCAATCTCAATTGGTAATATAACCTCAAATGGTACTAAGCCCATCAGATGATTATATTTCTTAATCTCTACGCCCCCGATAGTCAAAACCACCTTTTCACTATCAAACCGCTTAACGACTAAGTATCTATCAGTTTCAACCGGGCTAAGATCCTCATACACAAATTCCATATCCAGTGGATCTAGGCTTTTAGCGTTAATGCTTTTAACATCAACGCCGTATTCCCTCTTTATAGCAATCGCAGACATTGGCTTAACAGTCCAAAGTACATCAATCTCTGATCCGACTAAATCACTGCTTTGCCATACGCAAAACCGGGGATCAACGACTTCCTCTTTAACACAACGCTTTTCTAAGTCAAAATCAAGCGTTATGACTAAACCGCTAAGCACAGTACCATAAAAAGCACCTTTAGCCCATTTTTTTTCCATCAAATTCTGTTGATGCACAGAATAGAGTAATTTTTCTCTTTTATTACTTGCATCACGATCATCAAGATCCACCGGTACAGAAATTTTTGGAAAACCACTCAAATAATTCCACGCTTTATCGGCAAATACCCGGACTAAATTCACACCATCATTGTTATTTTTTGGCGTGTTTGGTTTGCGTGGATAGTAAAAATTAGTGTTGTAGCCCTCTAAACTACGCCTCATATCCGAAAGATACGAGCGGTGTTGTTGCAACACTTGCCTAAACTCTATCTCATACTCATTCATACGAATTGAAACGACCTATCTAGGCCAACATAAGCCTCACTGCTATCATAGCACTTAAAAATAGCCATAACAATTGAAATCACGCAATCTTGCACAATTTTCTTATCATTCCAACGATAATTCTCAAATTCCTTATAAATTTGCGGTATTCTAGGCAATTCTACAGCCTCATTATCGCAAGCCCTCTGCATATTAAGAATTGCATTATCCTTAAACCTTGATCCGGGCGTGTTATTGATATTAACACTGCTACTTACGCCGGCCAACTCATTAGAAAGAGCATCACCAGCACCAGTACCATCATGATACATATCAGGATCATACCTTTTATAAGTTTCCATAATGCTTTCTAGCACCGACCCCCAAGAAAACTCCATTGGCGTAATCCGCTTATACTCAACCAACCGCCACTTGCCATGATAATCACTCCAGCCAAGTGTCATTACCACAGTAGGATCTCGTTTACGGCCATAATCTATAAAAGTATAGTAATCAACATACTTTGTTTCTGTAGTATCACGCCATACCTCACCATATTCATCTTCTTGTAGTGTCAGCCAGTTCTTCCTAAATATCTTATCAAGCTGTACACCGCTAAAGACCATATCACTATTAGCATCAAAGTTACACTCATACTCTTGAGCAAAACCAAACTCACCCATAGCGTTAAGTGTCTGATTATACCACTTTGTTTTTCTTGCTTTCGCAATAATAGCACTCAAGCCCCGGCGATCACCATTCAAATAACAGTCAATAAACTCTTTATAGTACTCATTGTACTCCGGTACAAACCACCACTCATATTGATGATAACTAAAGCCCATCTCTGCATGATTTTTACATAAAGTATGAAACAGATTACCTTTACCATTCGGCGTACAAAAGACAGTAAAGTTACCACCAGTTCTACTTAAAGCCGGAAAAGTACCGGTATAGATCTCTTGAGCATATTGAGCAAAAGCCATTTCATCAAAATACACATCAGTACCACTATAAGACCGGCCACTAGTCTTACCACTAGTTAAAGCCCTAACTACAGCACCATTGTCAAACTTCGCATACTTTGTATTCTCTTTTATTATCTTAGGTGCATTCGGATCTTTATCCTTAATAGAATGATAAGCCAAATAAAACTTTTCCATAAAGCCAATTGTTTCTTTTTCACTCTTAGACAAAACCAATATTTCCGGGTGTATCCCATATATAGTTTTCCAAACAGCCTCACCACTCGCATTAGCCGTTGTGATACCGGCTTGCCTCGGCTTATTAACTATCCGAAACCTTGATCTATCATTCAATATTCGCTGTTGTGCATAAAAAGGTTCAAACTCTATCTCACCAACATTAGGCAAACGGATTAACGGCTGGTACTCCATTATCCACGCTAGAGGACTTTTGCTCGCCCACTCCTGCCGGGTTGTTCTTGTTCCCAGATTGATCCAGTCTTTTCTGTTCCATTCTTGCTTTAACTCGGCCATCTGCTCTATTTAACCCTCTCTTTATAAGTTCCTCATGACACTTCTCTAATTCAGTTATCAGAAACAAGTAATCCTTAATACTAATATACAACGGATCTTTCTGCATTTTAACTTCAATGCTATAAACCAACTGATAAATCTTATTCGTTTTATAAACAATAGGTAAATCCGGCACATACAACTTAACCCTACGCCGGCTTAACTTCTCATCACTACTTACTTTCTTATTCGGCCTTGCCATTCTTAAACCTCTTTTCTAAGAATACCTTACTTTTACCTACTTCTTCTTCCTTAAACCAAAAAGGTATACCCTCTACCTGTACTTCGTACTCTACCACAGTAACCGGCCTACCCATAGGGTACGCAAACTCCGTTTGCTCTGTAGCCCTTACCTTGCTTACGCTACCTGTAGCTAGCCCATTATCTAGCCAGCAGTATACTTGTGTAAATAACTTGTACATACCTACCTTTCTGTAGTATAGCTACTACTTGCCATTATAGGCTACTTATTACCTAGCTAGTATACCTATTTCTACCTACTATTTTACAGAGGGTACAATTAAAGTAGCATAATACCTAAAAGGGGGTATACCCCATACCTTGTATGGTAGGTAGTTAGTAGTAGGGGTATTAGCTTACCTAGCCTCTTACAGAGGCAGAGTTACTGTTGTAACCCGTAGGTATGTACCTATCTGTTGTAGGTAGGTATCTAGTAGCTGTAGCTGTAGGTAGTAGTAACTACTTGCTTACCGCAAGGTAGTAGCTAAGCTAGCTAAGTAGTAATGTAATGTACTAACCAATCTATGTAGTACCACTTAAACAGTATGGTACACCCGGCAAGCCAAGCTTGCATATAGTAGTATTTACAATGCAGTAGCTATGTATCTTATAGTTGTAGCTAATAGTACTACATTTACCTATTGACAAGTTTGTACTAGTAAATAGGAATGTACTAGTTGTAACCACAGCTAGCTTAACCGGGCAAGCCGGGCTAGCTATGGTATAGCCTCCGGCAGGTAGGACTTTGGCATAGGTTGTAAGCTAGCTGGAAGTATTATTTGCCTTCGCCAGGCGAGGCCTCTCTCTTGCTTTCATAGCGTACCACAACCACAAGTAAGTAAAGTACCATTTTATCGCCCGGATAGCCTATGGCTACCGGGGAAAAATAATACTTGACTATACTTGCTTAGGCACGCCTAAAGGCGTGGCCTGTTGTGTTACTAGGTAAGTGCAAGAGATGAGTAAATCATCTATAAGATCCTTGCAGGAAAGGTTATATAAAATGGTAAAAGATGAAAAAGTACTGCAATTATTGCAGGAAAACTATGCAGAGGACATCATACAAATAATGCGTAGAAAAAATATTAGTTTCTTATCAGCAAAGTTATTCATCATGGACATCATTTGTTCTGATGAAGTTAAAGAATTAGTTATAAAGGAGTTATAAAATGTATAAGCAACCAAAATTTGAGCAAGAACAACGACTATCAGAGTATTGTATCACTTGCGAAGAACATAAAAACATTGGTTTAGCTGTATGCTGGACATGTTTCAAATATATAGATAACTGCTGGAAAGAAAGCGGTTTAGAACTCCGAGAGTGGGTAGAAAAAGTTAAGCCACAACAACTATACACTAGCTGTACCAGTTGTAATTGGTTTGGTATACCAATATTTGATGGTGATGCAGAAGAACAATGCAAACAGTGTCAAATGGGTGGTACTTATGAATACGGTGAGTACTATACAGCATCAAAGTTTTAATTGTTTTGTACTAGTACTTGTGCTATCATATATATATAACATAAGGCTGGCAACCTACTGCCGGAAAGGTTTCATTATGAACTTATTACTAGAAGTAAAGACCAACGATACAGTTAAAGGCTGTATCAATTGGGGTATAGACAACCTAGACAATATCATTGTTGATGGTAGAGATGATATATACCCTAGCGACTTGCATCATGAGTTATTTAACACTGATTACTTTGTTATTTACACCGGTGAGGCAATTGATGAATTAGAAAGCTACGGCGTTTTTAACGCTATCAATGATGTTGCAGAATGGCAACAAGACAATTTTGGTGAAGTATATTACAAAGATCTTACAGAACCAGTACAGTTGATGAATATGCTTACATACATCATAGGCAGTGATGCACTTAACGAATGCAAAACATTACAAAAAGCCCTTGATGATGATGAGCAGTTGTCATTAAAACAACTAAAAGCTATCAAGAAAGAACTTGAGGCATTAGTAAAATGAGAGAAATATATAACTCACGACTACGCCGAGAGGCAATAGCCTACAAAAAAGCACAACGCAAGCAATTCATCATTGACTTGCTGGAGTTTACAGCCGGAGTGATACTTTTGTACATCACAACAGTTATCCTATTCTTGCTGTAAACTCCGCCGGATTTTTCCGGCTTGAGAGTACTTGCCTTGCCTTTAACAGTAACAGAGTTGTAACAGTTAGAGAAAAATAAGCCAATAAGAGGAGTAGAAAATCAGTATGAAACTTACCACCAAGAGAGCAATTAACTTCTATTTAGAGAAAGGAGAAGTACCATACGAAACACCAAACTTTATTAACTTTAAACGAGGATTAAAAAGAAATGGAATTACAAAGCCTGATAGACGAATATGGCGAATTAAAAAGCAAAGCCAACAAGTTGTACAGCGAATACAAGGATCTTGTAGTAGTTGTGGAAGAAAAGCGATACGAATTGCAGAGAATGCTAGAGGCCACCGGCCTACGATCAGTGAAATCAGCAAATTATGGTGTATCCACTGTATCAAAGAGGAATATAGCCGTTACAAACGAGCATTTAGTGATGGAATGGCTAAAAGACACGCCGGACATAGAGGGCGATCTGTACATAGGAGTAAAACTAACGCAGTTCAAACAACTAGCCGATCAAGTGCTAAAACAAACCGGCGAGATCATACCCGGAACGGAAGTAAGCACCAAAGAAACGATAAGCATCAAAAAGGTATCAAATGAGAAAAAGTAACAAGACTATCAACCAAGTTGAAACGATATTGCAAAAATATCCGCAGACTAGAGATGATGATGTTTTGTTATGGAGTACTCTAGTAGCAGATTATTACCCATTACCGGAACGAATACCTGTTAATTGGTATGAAGTAGCAACGATCATAGCTAGAACGCCGTCAATGGACTACATAGCGAAATGTAGGCGAAACATAATTGAAAAATATAAGTTTACGAAGTTTCTGCCTACGACTTCCTCAATTGCCTCTTTTAGAGGAATTGACAAAGTTTTGTATGAAAGATACGCAAAGGCCAACCCTAATGATGTTGAAGTTGAGCCTATAGCTAGTAATTACCCAAGTCATTTAACGCCAAGCGAGATAGATAGGTTAGATATATGAAACTATCAAAGACAACTGATTGCAGTTTAATACCAATTAAATTCCCCCGGTGGAAAGAAAGAGCAGTAGGTTTACCAACATATAAGATAAAGACACATAACGAGATTACCATTGAGTATACAAAAACTGATGGTACTAAGTTATACCCATATCCGCTATACATCACCGGCGAAAAAGCCAAGCAGTACCCATTACAGCATTTAAAAAATGGTGTTAGTGTACATATAGTGCCAATAAAAGATCTTGAAGTTTTGGAAAGAGTGTAATGGAAAAGAAACCACAAGCCGAAAGAGATAGAGAACTGTTAGCATTTTGGCTACAACGCCGGACTGATGCACAAAAAGCCCTTGAAGTAGCCAATAATCAGATAGAATATTTAACAAACTTTATAATAAGAAAGACTATTGAGGTAGATCCCAATGAGTGAAAAAGAAAAGATGATCAATTTACTAATGAGCGAATTAGCAGTTAGTGCAGTAGAGATTACACACGCCCATATTGGCGAAGAATTGGCCGACAAGCTAAAAGCAGAGGCCGAAAAGTTTTACAATATATATTTAATGTTTGAGGCAGTAGCAGGAACAGTTACGCCACAAGAAAGGCCATTTTAATCATGGAAAAACAGCAAAGAGAATACAAGACACTAGACTTATTGCCATTAACTGTTGTAGACACCGGGGCAAAGACCAGTCAGGGTGCAAGCATATATAATTGTACATTTGAATTGCAAGAGGGTATGCCAGCATGGAACGCATCATCATTCAGCAGTACCATAGCACAAGAACTTGAAAAAGCTATATCTGAAAAGCGTAAGGTTAAAGTTGAATATTATATTGATGTTTACCGAGGCCAACAACAATATAAAATTAAATCTATTGATGGTAAAAGCAATAGTGGATTTCAAAAAGGCAAAGGCTATCAAAAAGACACTGTAAGCATTGAGCGACAAGCTAGTGCCAAACTAGCACTAGATATGCTACAGTTCAGTGATGCAGATAGCTTAAAAGATCCAATTAAAACATGGACTAAATACGCAGATAAAATATATATATGGATTTCAGCCCGGCCAAGCGAACCACAAGCAAGTGGTGGTGCAACCGAGCAAAAAGTAGATCTTAACGACCTACCACCTGAATTCAGATAAAATATATTACAATTAGATAAGCCGGCTACCCTCTTTAGCCGGCTTTTTATTTATCTATCTAATTCTTGACCGGTTAATATCACATCACGATCAACATCATCATTTTGCGACATTGTATTTTCAGTTACGACTTGAGTTGTAGGCCGGCCTGTAACAGCCTCACTAACGCCCTGTACCCCAATGTAACCTAACGCAACAATTACAAATTCATTCCATTGTTCGTTTAAAGCTAGAATTGCCATAGTAAATATAGCGATCCATAGCTTGCGACTTAATAACCGATTGACTATTTCATTTTTCATTATGGTATTACCAAAATCTGTTCCGGGTAGATCCTATTAGGATCAGCCCCTATTACGCCTCTATTGGCATTGTATATAGCTTGCCATGTAGTGCCATATTGGCCAGCAATACCGCTAAGAGTATCACCACTCTTTACTACATGAGTACGATTGCCAGTAATGCCAGTGCCACCAGTAGGTACTCTTAATTCTTGCCCCGGATAAATAGTATTAGGGTTAGCAATACGATCAGCATTCATATTGTATAGCTGTTGCCAAGTAATACCATACCGAGGTGCAATAGCACTTAATGTATCACCAGCCCTTACTACATATACATCACCACCAGTAGGTGGTTTAGGTATAGCAGGTGGTGCAACCGGCTTACTACTTGAGCCAGCCCCATACTTATAGAAAGCATCAACATCACCATTGAATTGATCTAAATCAACCCGGCCAGCTATGCCATTGATTGAGCCAGTAGAGCTATATTGCCACAAAGCCCAAAACGGCCAAATGCCCGGATCAGGATTGCCATCAGGTATTGTATCGTTATTACCCCATTGAGCGATCCAAAGACCATAATTGCCAGCGACAACCGGTTTCCAATCTAAGCCACGAGCCACAGATCCGCTAAGATAGATCAAAGGCTTAACGCCAAAAAGTGCCTCTGCTTTAATAAGAAAACGATTACACCAATCAACAGGATTGTTGTGAGCAGTTTCCCAATCTAAAACAACTATTTCACCTTTTTGTAAACCGCCAACAACATTAGCAAAGTGTTGTGCCTCTTGTTCCGGCGAGTAAACACCACCAGCAAAATGATAAAAACCACGAGGTATACCAAGACGGCGAGCCTCATCACGATTACGGACAAATTGACCATCAGGGTAAAGACCATCATCACCACCACTAGCTTTTATTATGGCAAAATTAACTTGATCCTTAACGGCATTCCAGTTAATAACACCTTGCCAACGGCTAATATCTATACCTTTTAACATTTCTTCTTACCTTTTTTACCCATGATAGCCCCCTTACTTATTATCATCTTTATCATACCCTCTTTTCACATCATTGTATAGCTTGTAGGCATCAACGCCATTCAGGCCACCGATCAATAAATAGACAGCATTAGGTATAGCCTCTGCCTCATGTATATCTACATAAGCCAAAAAAGCCAGTAGACTTAAAGTTGCTAAAAATCTAACAAGGCCATATATATCATAACTTTTTATTTTTTTGGACATACATATCAATTCTTCTTGCTAATAAAAAACCCGATAAAAAACCAAGTAGCCAAATACTTATGTATGTTAGTAGCATAAGTTTATTGTAGCGAACTTTTTATTTACAACAAAATATTTTAAGATAGTTTTTCTATAGTCATTTGAATAGGATCAATAGCAGAACCATACATAGTACCAGAACCAGTACCAACATCACGAGTAACTTTTGCTTGATATGAATGATTACCGGGGGCAGATTGAAAAGTGTAAGCAAAAGTAAGACCGCCACCAATACCGGCAGTAAATATACGCTGATAGCGTGATTTCAAAACAACACCATCTTCATAAAGTGTAATTTTGATACGATCTACTGCTACAGTTGTGTAGAGATCCGAACAATCAAATATAAGTCTTATTAACCCACCCCCTTGATTAGTTATAGTAATAGGAGTAGAAAATATATCTACGGCAGTACCAGTAAATGCAACGCTTGTTGTTTGTTCGTACCTTGCTAAATAACCCATTGTGCCACCAGTTGCACCAACCGGCAAAGCATACCTAATAATATAGTTTACTACCTGATACGGCTGTAAGTTTTCTGCATTACCACCACCAGTAGAACCAGTTGTATTACCAATAACAAAATTACCACCAGTATAGTTTGCTTGAGCCACAAGAGCTATACCACCAGGCGTACCATTACCTACAGCTTCAGCATGAGTATGAGCTTGCAATAGTTTATGGCCACCAGTTTTACCCATAGTGTTAAATTCTGTTTGAGAAGTATCCAAGCCAACCGGTACACGACCTTTTAAGTTAGGTAAATTAAATGTAGTTGATCCATCACCAGTACCATAGGTAGTGCCTATTACAGCAAATAAAGCACTAAATGTAGAACGAGATATAGCAGTACCATCACAAAGCAAAAAACCAGTAGGCGGTAAAGTGCCACCATAAGCCACGATTGCACCAATCTCATTGATAGTGCCAGTTGAATAAAAGTTATTCAAATTTTGTGTCATTGACTGTATAGCAAGTTCAAGACCCTTACTATCAAACTGATTTCTTGCTACATCTACTTGTTGAAAGCCAGCCATTATTTAACTCCTATACTGTATGAATTATACTTCTTTTTCTTAGTTTTCACACCAACCGGCTTTTTACGATACGCCAATCGTAAGCCACGCCGTCTATTCATAGTCTTAACACCAGCACTATCATCACGAGCTATTTTGCTAGTAGCCAAGAACTCTGTTGAGTTTCTTGCTTGCACAGCATACCCAGGAAGATCACGCATAAATAATCTATTGACATCAGTTTCTATCTCATAATCCCACCAAGCCAAAGCCCTATAGCCAAACATCTCATAGACCGCTAATTTAAACGCATCAGCCTCTTGAGTTTTTGCTTGTGTATGCCAGTAGTAACCTTGCACCTCTATAATTACTTTTAGATCCGGCAATAAGAAGTCAGGTGTATAAGTCTGATAAAAATCAACATCAGCATTATTAAACTGAAAAGAGTTCACATAATTAAAGCGAATACCACGAGCGACCAACCCGGCGTAAACCATCTTTTCAGGTACAGTACCTTTAACATTAGGAAAAGGATCAACCCACCTTTTATACCCCTTAACAGTATTCTTTTTTTTATCTATTGTTTTTGAATACTTTGCATAACGAGGCATATTACACCTCTGCAAACTCTAGGCTAACAACACGCTCTGTATTAGAGTACTCACTTGATGAAGTTTGTAGATTATAAGCACCATCTACAATAACCCTTTCACCGATTAGCCGGCTACAAAAAGTCTTTATGGCCGGGGCAACTATAGTGTTTGCATCAACTGTTATAGTTGATCCTAAAGCACCACGCCTTGATACTGTTATTTCAGTTTTTGTACCGGTTGCATCATATACTACAGATGATACCTCTGCTATTTCCCAAGTTACACCATCATCATTTGAAAAACCTATATAGCTTTTTTCATCTATTGTATTAGGTAATGGCGAGAATATAAGATTACCAAGCACCGCCAGCGTACCAGTACCAGTACCAAGTGCTGTATAGCCAGTAAGATATGATGTTGCAAAATCAATACCAATTATATATACCGGTAGTTTTGAATATAGAGAACTCATTAAACCCCTATAAGCATAGGTATGATTAGCATTAGATGTAGAACTATCACTAATACGATTATTCCGGCGATCTTTTGTACCTTGAGCAGTATCAGCCGGTAACACAAAATCTATTTTCATATTTGCCCTTTGACGAGGTTGTAAAGTATACCGCAAAGTAAATGATCGTATAGATAATGTAGCCGATACAGCCGTTGATACAGTACATCTTATCCTTATCATCTTATATAAATAGGTTGATGTATCCGGTAAAGTAATTCTTGTTTGACCATTCTGTAAAGTACCAACACTTTGCCAAGCAGTCCATGTTAAACCATTATGAGTTTGTACTTGTACTGTTACAACTTCAGATGTAGGACTAGCCCAACCATCAGCGTTAATATCTATATACTGCAACGACTTCCAGTTGTTAGGAAAACCATTGTCTATTTCAGATGAATAAATAGCTATAAAGCCTGTTTGTGGCTCTGCTTGATTATGCCGGCGAGCATAACCATAACCACTTGCTACATTACAACCAATTAAAACTATGCCATCTTTTTGCCTTGCCAAACCATACGGCCACGAGGCAAAACCACTTTCAGGATTGCTAGTATAACTCTCATACGCCTCATAAAAAGCAGTACCATTAAAGTAATACAAACGACCCATCAGCGTATCA
>WBZL01002084.1_pt1 | contig 19788 bp, 13 predicted proteins | sample 5204291 | NCBI WGS metagenome assembly WBZL01 (sample SAMN12344345, study PRJNA552823) | activated sludge metagenome | biome: Activated sludge suspended growth; feature: Nitrification reactor; material: Wastewater; isolation source: activated sludge from nitrification reactor of wastewater...
TCACTGCTCAGGCATAATTGGAGAATCCCCGAAAAAAAGGATGGGTGGGGGATGACCATCCCCCACCCATCCTTTTTTTCGGAACTTCTTCTCTTGCTGATTAGTTACCAGAAATATTCAAAAAACCGAATCTTTATACCCTCTCTGAAAATTCCAAAGGCTTGTCATTTTGAGCCGCTTTGGGCGAAGGGGGTACATGGAAGACAAGGAACAGAGCGAGGCCAGGGGGGAATTTAGTATGTTAGGATTGAGACACTAAAGTTTAAGTTCGTCATAAAACTTAAAAGGAACAAGTTGCGGAAGTATTTACTGCGGCATCCCATCACGAAGTTTTGGTGCTGGTGATGCAGATTGCCGTTTTGTTGTTGGTCGCCCGTTTGTTGGGTGAACTTGCTCAACGGCTGGGCCAGCCCTCCGTGGTTGGAGAAATTTTGGCGGGGAGCGTGTTGGGGCCGTCTTTGTTGAGTGGGTTCGTGCCCGCGATTGGAGCGTAGATGGTGCCGCACACCCCGGTGCGGGGGTATCTTCTGGAAGTGGTGAGCCTGCTGGGGGCGATGTTTTTGTTGTTGATCACCGTGCTGTCGGTCATGCTAAAAGGATGTTCATCGTGATGGTCGAAACGGACCGCGGAGGGGGCGACCTGAACGGCTGAAAGGCCCCCGTTGATTTTGGCGATCCCCACAATCCATTACCCAGGATACAACACCCGCCCACTGTCCCGGTCTACCCAGCGGATTTTGTCGGCGGGGAAACGGAGCCAGACCTGGTCTTCGGGGGCGACTTGAAAGGTGGGGTGGGTGGCGACTTTGACGATGTCGGTGCCGATTTCGATGGTGAGGAGGTTTTGCGCGCCGAGGGGTTCGACGACGAGAACTTGCACGGGGAGGGCGTCTTCGGCGGGGTGGTTGAGGGTTTCCATGTTTTCGGCGCGGATGCCAAGGAGGATGGGCTTGCCGTCGTAGGGTTGGAGGAGCGGCTGGAGCGGCGCGGCGGGCGTGAGGTAAAAACCGCCGATGCTGACGCGGGTTTGGCCGTTTTCGCGCTGGACTTGCCCCTGCATGAAGTTCATGGGCGGGTTGCCGATAAAGCCGCCGACGAATTCGTTCGCGGGTTGGTCATAGACGATGGAAGGGTGGTCGCACTGGTGGATGACGCCGTCTTTCATCACGGCGATGCGGTCGCCCATGCTGAGGGCCTCGATCTGGTCGTGGGTGACGTAGATGGTCGTGGCTTTGATCTCGCGGAGCAGGCGTTTGAGTTCTGCGCGCATTTCGAGGCGGAGGAGGGCGTCGAGGTTGCTGAGGGGTTCGTCCATAAGCAGGACTTGCGAACCCATCGCGATCGCGCGGGCCACGGCGACGCGCTGGCGCTGGCCCCCACTCATTTTGGAGGGGAAACGGTCGAGCATCGATTCGATGTGCAGGAGTTCGGCGGCTTGTTTGACGCGGCGCTCGGTTTCGGCTTTGTCCACTTTGTTCATTTTCAACCCAAAGGCGATGTTGTCGTACACGTTCATGTGGGGGAAGATGGCATAACTCTGGAAGACCATCGAGATTTTGCGTTCGCGGGGCGGCAGGTAGGTGACATCTTTCCCGCCGAGGGTGATGCGCCCCTGGTCGGCCATGCCCAACCCGGCGATGGCGCGGAGCAGGGTCGTTTTCCCACACCCGCTGGGGCCAAGCAGGACGACAAATTCCTGATCTTCAATCGTCAGGCTGACATCGTTCACGGCAACAAAATTGCCAAAGCGTTTGGTTACATTTTCGATTTTTATTTCGGCCATAGGTTTTTATTTCGTATTTCGTATTGCGTATCGGTGAAGAGTTTACGGAATACGCAATACGCAATACGCATTACTTCGTCACCTGCCCCCACATGTTGAACAGGTAACGGCGGATGAAGAAGATGAAGATCATCGAGGGGACGAGCATGAAAAAGCCGCCCGCGAACTGGTAGGGTTCGGAGGATTGGCTGAGAGCAGTCAGCACTTGCGCGGGGAGGGTGCGGTTTTGGATCGTCAGCACACTCGCGGCAAAGACTTCGTTCCAGGACATGACGAAGGTAAAAATCGCCGCCGCCGCGATGCCGGGCAAAACAAGGGGCAAAACCACGTACCGGAACGCTTGAAACGGCGTACAGCCAAACACCTGTGCGGCCTCCTCCAACTCGTAGGGGATACTCGCAAACACACTGCCGATGACCAAAATCGTCGTGGGCAGGGCGAGCGCGGTGTGCATCAGCGCGAGGCTGAACACGCTATCAAAAATGCCGACGTTGATGAACACCACCGCCAGCGGGATCGCCAGCACGACAATGGGGAACGCCCGCGTCGCAAGGATCGCCAACCGGAATGTGTCCCGCCCGCGAAAGACAAAGCGCGAGATCGCGTACCCCGCGGGGGCGGCGATGAGCGTTGAAAGTATCAACGTGGTCAGCGCGACCAGCACGCTATTGATGATGCCGGGGATGATGCCGCTCGAATTGAGAAAAAAGCGCAGGGTTTCGGTGGAAAAGGGGATGAACGGCAGGACGCCTTTCGGGTATTCGCGCACCGTCGCGGGGGTGGTCAACGCCATCGAGGCGATGAAAAAGATCGGGATCAAAAACCACAGGGCGATCAAAATTGCGACGAGATAAGTCAGCCCCCGGCTGAGGGCGCGGCGGCGGAGCATTTTCCGGTGGACGGCCCGCACTTCGGGGGACGCGGTGACGGGTTGGGGGATCGTTGTCATGTCGCGGTCTCCTCTTGCGTCGTGACGAGACGCAGATAAATGATCGCACTGAGCATAGATAAAATCAGAATAAACGCCGCATAGGCCGCGGCGACGTTGGAATTGCGTAGCTCGTAATATTGCCGATAAGTTTCATTCGACAGCACGGTGACGACATCTCCCCCACCGAGTGCGATGACGACAGCGAACACTTGCAGGGCCAAAATCGTGCGGAGGATCAACGCCACTTGCAAACTGGGGCGGAGCAAGGGCAGGATCACGTACCGGATCCGTTGCCACAACGTCGCCCCGAACACTTCCGCGGCCTCCAACACTTCTTGGGAAATCGCCTGCAACCCCGACACGACGATCACCATCACAATCGAAGTCGCCCGCCACACTTCCGCCAGCCAGATCGCCACGATGATCCACTGCCGGGAGTCGGCGGAAAGATAGGTGATCGGGGAGTCGATCAGGCCCAGGGTTTGTAAAATCGTGTTCAGATACCCGTTTTGGGTAAATATCGAAAACCACAGAATCCCCACAGCCAGGTCAGACACGCCCAAAGGAATCGCAAAAATATACAGAAAAAAGGTGTTGCCCTTCAACTGTGCCTGCACGACGAGCGCCATCACAATCGCCAGCACAAACTGGACGGGGATGATCAGCACCATCAAAAGCAGAGTCGTTTTCAGCGCGGGCATAAAAAAGCGGTCACTGACCATGTGTTGAAGGTAACGTGTGGTCAGTTCTCCCGTATCCCCCCGATCAATCCGCCCGGTCACTTCGTCCCCAAATACCTGGATATACCGCGACCGTGCCCACCCTTCAACCACATCCCCGGCCGCGTTCTCCCCCCGCACCTGATACCAGACTTCCAGCGTCGCCTGTTCGAGGATGGTCACTTCGACGCGTTGCTCCAGCTTGCCCACCTCTTCACTTTGGGCGTTGGGTTCGGCGTGCAAGGTCGTCAACGGATCGGCGGAGGCCCCCAGGATCGGGCGCACGGTGCCTGCGAGGGGCGTGCCGTCTTCGGCAGTTTCGCGCACCCGGATGCGGGTTTCTGGTGCCCAGCCTTCGACCGGATTTCCATCTACATCCACACTACTCAACTTAAACCAGACTTCGGTCAGTAAGTTTTCCTGCCCCAGTTCTTCCGGGGAGACGGTGTTGCCTTGCCGACTCAGGATTTCAAGTTGTGTGCCCTGTGCCAGGGTGCCGGAAAGGGCGCTGTCCAGGCTCGCCTCGGTGTAAAGCGCCAGCCGCGCCTCGTCATCCCACACCGCCAGGAACAGCCCGCTTGCCATCGGCCAGGCAAAAAACAGGAGCAGGTACAACAGCGAGGGCAGGATGAGCAGGTAGGGTGCCCAGTTGCGTTTGGGTTTGGGGGGAAGTTTTGGAGGAGGGGGTTTGTTCATCCAACGTTCCTATCAAGACACATCGTTGCAAAGTTCTTTGTTTACGCAAAGTCGCAAAGATGCAAAGGCACAAAGGTGTTTTTTGACTCAGGTGATGAAACTTTTCGTTCGTAGTGGGGCTTTAGCCCCTGTCGCCTGGCACTGAAGTGCCTACTACGAACAGAATCTTTCATCTCCTGAGTCTAAAACCCGGGGAAATTTCCGAAGTTTGCATTGGGTCTGAAAATGCCCAGCAAACTTCGGAAATTTTTTCCCCGAAAACTGTAGCGTAGCCCCTTGTGGGGCCTATTCTACAAACAATTTTCGGACAGACTCTTATTCATTCACCTGGCATGGCCCATCGCTGGCGGGATCAGGTGCCCAGCAGGGGGCGCCGGTCTCGTCCATCAGGGCTTGCAGGTTCGCGGCCTCTTCGGCCAGGACGGTATCAATGTCTTCGCCGTTGATCACGATGCGGTCAAACGCGTTGCGGAAAATCTGATTGATCTCGCCGCCGCGTTCGCCCAACCCAACAGGGAGCAACGCGGGCAGAGCGTCCGCCGCGCTGGATTGCGCGGTCACCGCACCCGCCTCAATCGCCACCCCCGCCGGAAGACCGGAGAAGTCCACCCCGCCCACCACCGGGAAGAAGCCGAGGGCGTTCAACACCTGTTCCTGCACAGTAGGCCGGGTCAGGTAATCAATCACATCCATGCCCGCCTCAGGGTTCGCCGCGTCCGCCGGGATGCCGAGGCCGACGACGACAGGCATGAAGCCGCGTCCCGCCGGGCCAGCAGGGGCCGGGAAGGCCACAAATCCTTCGGGATCGGCGTTGAAGGCCTCGATCAGGCGGGCGGTGTGGTCAAACGCCACCCATACCTCGCCGGAGAGCAGGGGTTCTTGCATGAATTCATAGCTGATGGACTGCGGGTGAACGTTGGGCCAAAGGGTATCCCGCATCCAGGTCATCATGTCTACGGCCGCGTCAGACTTGAAGTTCGTGACCATGCCACCGGTGAAGGAGGGCCAGAGATAGCCTTCCAGGAACCGGTGGAACAACCCCGCGTGGGGCAGGCCGCACTTCGGGCCGCCGGTGCCGTCCATCAGGTTTTGGCACCACACTCCGAGTTGTTCCCACGTCAGCGCGTTGAGGTCTGCGCCTTCTGGGAGATATTCCAACGCCTCGGTGTTGGCGGCCATGATGTAGGTCGCTTGCATCCAGGGCACGTAATACAGGAAATCGTCCGAGCCGAGCAACCCGGTTTCGAGAAATGCCGGAGCAAACTCCCGATTGGCGGAAAGGTCATCAGCCAGGTCAATGAGGTTCATCATCGCATCTTCGCGGGCCAACGGGGGATACGTCCCGTGCAGGGCACCGATCACGTCCACCGTGCCCTCGCCGGACTGCGCGCCCGCCAGCACGAGGTCAATCAACGGACCTTCTTCCGAGGCGGTGTAGTCGAAGCCGCCACCCGCGAGAATTTCACGGAATTTGGCTTGTTCTTCCACCGGGGAGAATTGCGTGGAGAAGAACACGGCGTCACTCATCATCGGTTCGGGGGCCGCGCCCATTTCATGCACCGGGCACGGGCCATCGCTGACGGGATCGGGTGCCCAGCACGGCGCACCGGTTTCGCTCATCAGCGCGGCGAGATTGTTGCCTTCTTCGTCCATGACGGTAGCGACATCTTCGCCATTGAGGACGATGCGGTCAAACGCGTTGCGGAAAATCTGGTTGATTTCCCCGCCGCGCTCGCCGAGGCCGACCGGGAGCAGTGCGGGCAGGGCATCCGGCGCACCGGATTGCGCGGTCACCGCGCCCGCTTCAATTGCCACCCCCGCCGGGAGACCGGAGAAGTCCACCCCGTCCACGACGGGGAAGAAGCCGAGGTCGCGTAACACCGCTTCTTGCACATCGGGGCGGGTCAGGAATTCGATCACGTCCGCGCCCGCTTCGGGGTTGGCGGCGTCGGCAGGGATGCCGAGACCGACCACGACGGGCATAAAGCCGCGTCCCGCCGGGCCAGCCGGGGCCGGGAAGGCGATGAAGTTATCGGGTTCGGCGTTGAAGGCTTCGATCAGGCGGGCGGTGTGGTCAAAGGCGACCAGCACTTCGCCGGAGAGCAGGGGTTCCTGCATGAATTCGTAGTTGATGGACTGCGGGTGGATGGTGGGCCACAGGGTATCGCGCACCCAGGTCATCATGTCCATCGCTTCGGTACTGCGGAAGTTGCTGACCATTCCGCCGGTGAAGGAGGGCCAAAGGTAGCCTTCGAGGAAGCGGTGGAATAACCCCGCGTGGGGCAGGCCGCATTTCGGTTCGCCGGTGGCGTCAAGGATGTTCTGGCACCAGGCGCCGAGTTGTTCCCAGGTCAGGTTGCTGGTGTCCGCGCCGTCGGGAAGGTATTGGAGGGCGTCCACATGCGCGGCCATGATGTAGGTCGCTTGCATCCAGGGGATGTAGTAGAGGAAGTCATCCGTGCCGAGCAGACCGGTTTCGAGGAAGGCGGCGGCAAATTCGCGGTCGGCAGAGAGGTCGTCGGCAAGGTCAATGAGGTTGGTCATCGCATCTTCGCGGGCGAGCGGGGGATAGGTCCCGTGCAGGGCACCGATCACGTCCACCGTGCCCTCGCCGGACTGTGCGCCCGCGAGGACCAGGTCAATTAACGGGCCTTCTTCCGAGGCGGTGAGATCGTATCCACCTTCGGCGAGGATGGCGCGGAATTTTTCTTGTTCTTCGACGGGGGAGAATTGGGTAGAGAAGAAGACGCCTTCGCCCATCGTTTCGGTTTCTTCCATGACTTCGGTGGGTTCTTCCATCACCGCTGTCGGTTCTTCCATCGCCTCAGTGGGTTCCGTAGCAGGGGTTTCTGTGGCGGGATTGCTACAGGCCCCCAGGAGCATCGAGAAGATGATCAGGAATGAGAAAAGTTTTAGCAAACGGTTCATTGGGTTAACTCCTTAAGTTGAATTGGGGAAAAAAGAAAAAAATCTGGTCCGACACGCAAAACAGTACCTCCTTGCTCGCTCCTTCCGAATCACACGGGGGCGAGAACACAACATACACTCTCCGTCACATGACCGGGCACGTCCCCCCGTTGAATGGACGATGGACGGTATTACTAACTTGTAATCGCTCACGCCAAATGAGGTGAAAGTCGAAAAAAGGATGAAAGGGGGGATGTACATCCCCCTTTTCATCCCTTTTTTCCGGAACTTCTCTCGGTGAGTATTAACCCTAACTTTGACCCGTACTCGACTGGCGAACCACCAAATCCGGCTTGAGGAGAATCTGGGTTTCGGCAACCGGCTCGTGGAGGATCAGGTGAATGAGCATCTCGCAGAGGATGGTGCCGATTTTGTAAATGGGTTGGTTCACCGTGGTGAGGGGGGGATTGGAATGTTCGGCCATGGGGATGTCGTCAAACCCCGTGATGGCAAGGTCTTTGCCGACGACCAGGCCGATTTCCTGCGCGGCGCGGATCGCGCCAAATGCCATCAAATCGTTACACGCCACAATCGCCGTGGGGCGGTCGGGCAAGTTTAGCAAGCCTTTTGCCTGTTCGTAGCCCCCGCGTTGAGTGAGGTCGCCCGTGACGATCAGGGACGGGTCCACGGTCAGCCCTGCGTCGGCCATCCCTTCGTGGAAGCCGTTCAACCGGTGGTAGGCGAAGGTCAAATCCTGGGGTGGGGCGAGGCAGGCGATCCGGTGGTGGCCCAACCCGGTCAGATGTTCGAGCACGAACCGCATCCCCAGCGCGCTGTCTTCATCCACGAACGGGAACGTCAACCCGTCCCGAGTGCGGCCAAACGCGACGAACGGAAATCCGGCCTCGGACAGGTAGGTGATGCGGGGGTCCTGCTGGCGGGTGCGGAGGAGAATGAAGCCGTCTACGCGCTTGCCCTGTACGATTTCGCGGTAGCTTTGCATTTCTTCTTCCCCCGGCGCGCGCGTGGAGACGAGCAAATCAAACCCAAGCGAGGCGGCTTTGTTGCCAATTCCGGCTAAAAATTCACTAAAAAAAGGGTCGGAAAAGCGCGGGCCAAAGGTGGGGAGGATAAAGCCGAGGGTGTCGGTGCGCTGTTTTTGGAGGCGTTGGGCGACGGTGTTGGGGGTATACCCCATTTCTTGCGCGGCCTGGCGGACAAGCGCTTTTGTTTTCGGACTCACATCGTCGTAATCATCAAGGGCGCGCGAGACGGTGGTGATGGACTTTCCCACTTTATCTGCGATGTCCTTCAGGGTAATGGTCAAGGCGGCCCTCCATTGATGGTACAACATTTAAAATCCAAAACGTTTTGGTTGTCATGAGTATAAACCAAAACGTTTTGGAAATCAATATTCTCTCGCCAAACGTGTGCAAGCAAAGGTTGTCAGATTTGCAAGTGACCCGCACCCTTCGACTACGCAAAGCCTCCGCTCAGGGTGCTACTGACATGTTTTGCATGCACACCGCCAAACTGCGCTTTGGCGAGAGAATTATAGGGAAATTTCGACCCTGCTACATGGTTTGTAAATGGACAAGCCCCCTCTCGTATGATCAATTTATGATAAAGGCTCAAGCGGCGATGCCTGAAGGCGAAAGGGGATGTTCATCTCCCTTCACCCTTTTATTTCCGGTTTAACCTCTTTGACCGTGAGTAATTACATTTTACGAGAAATGCCCTTAGAAACTAATCAGCGGTGCGATCTGTTGCCGATAAACCGCCTCCCAACGGAAGAATGCGCGGGCGCGCATCGACAGGCGCGCGGTGGGGGAAGTTTGAAAATATTCAACAAGCATATTTGCGATCTTCGTCGGGGCTTCATCGGGAGAGAAGAAAACCGCATCCCCCAGGCCCAACTCGCGCAGGGGGGGGATGTCTGTGCAAAAGACGGGCAGATGACTGAACGCGGCTTCGATGATTGGAATTCCAAACCCCTCTTCGCGGCTAGGGAAGAACAGCGCGTCTGCAATGCGATAAAAATCTGCAATAACTTCATCGGGCAAAAAGGAATCGGTGAGTTCCGCGAGGAAGTGCGCTGAACCCTGCAAGCCCAATTGTTCACGCAAGTTGATAAGCGACTCAAAATATTTGATGTTGTTGGCATTGTGCGGACCGAGCGGCCCCGTGACAACAAGGGCCGCTTGCGAGAATTGCTTTCGTAATTCGGCCAGTGTTTCCAAGGCTAGTTCAATATTCTTGCGCGGGGTCACGCGTACAGGGAGAAGTAAGATGGGCGCGGCGTCCAGTAAATGCGTTTGCTCTAGTAAAATTTGCGTTTGTTTTTCCAGTTTATAAAACCGCGCGGGGTCCACTCCGTTTGGGATAACGTACACCGAAGCGGGGTCAAGGTTCATTAAATCAGCCAATTCCTGGCGACGTAATTCAGAAACAACGACATGGGTCGTCTTGCCCCAATCGGTTCGCAACAAATCCCAGGGATACCTGTTGTGCAATTCAGGTTGGTAACGCGGGGTTGTCCACGCGAGATCATGATGCCAGAGAATCAAACGGGGAAGTTTTTGGGAAACATGCAGATGATGCAGGGCGGCAGTGAGGGCGAGATTTTTATTCAACGAGCAAACGTTATGGACGATTAAGACCTCCACCCTTGATAAAGCGGCTTGCAATTCGTTCACCAAATCGTCACGGAGCCATTCAAAATCCTTGGTCACTTCGCCGCGATCCAGTTGCTCTTTCATTTTCGTGACGCGCGCGTGGCGCGAATCGGCGTGTGGAATCGCCACGAAGGGAATCTGCGGGTCGAAAGAAGCGCCGCGTCCCGCAATCAACCGCACGGAATGCCCGTTGACCAACATCAGCCGCGCGTGATGGGCGATGACGCTTTCCACCCCGCCGACGACGGGCGGCACCGAATAATGAAGGATGGCGATGTTCATCCTTGTTGCCCCAAACAGTCTGCGAGGATGGCTTGCAAGCGGCGTTCCAAAACTGTGAAAGAAAAATGCCGTTTGGCAAGTTGATAATTTTCCTCGGCCCATTCCTCTGCCTGTGTGGGGTTATCTAGTAGGTGACGAACCTTCTCAAGGGTTTCTTTGCTGATGAAGCCATCGAACCTTACGGCGTGAAAGCCTTTGGGTTTGATGTCTACTTCGTAGATGGAATAGTTATTGACGAGAATCGGGCGGCGGTAATAGACCGCCTCCAAAAAGGCGTTGCCAAACCCTTCAATGCTTGAGGGATATGTCACCAGATCGGCGTGGGGATAGACATCGCCAAGTGTGTAAATCTTTTTCCCATCTTTTGTGAGGCCCCGGTCATCCTGCACCTGATCCGCTTCAAAACGTACAGTCACATCCAACAAATGTGCGTATTCGCGCACGCGTTGTTCGTAATCGGTGCCTTCATCGCCCGAAGCATGGGAGATGACCAATTTCGCGGGAAGTCCGAGACGGCGTACGAGTTCCACGGCGTGTTCGATGCCTTTGCGTTGAATGACCCGCGTGGGTTGTAAAAAAAGTATTCCCCTGGTTGAATGCCAAAGTCGGTCCGCACGCTGTGCGTGTAGGCATCAGGAGCTGGGGGTGGTGAGTCAAAATCCATCACATTGGGAATCACGCGGGCGGTGCCCCCGTAACGTGAAGCGATCTGTTGGGCTTGTATCGAGTTGATGACCACATGGCGAATCGATGGGAGGGTGGGCGGAAAGGCCGCCGCAAGATAATCGCCGACGCAATTGACTTGAAAACGCTGGCGCTCCCAGTGAAAATCATGATGGTGGGCGATGGTGGGGAACCCCGTCTCCGCAATGAACTCAGTTAACGCCAGTCCCAGCGGTAGATTAAGGGGAATCGTGACCGCGTTTTCGATCACGAGGATTTCTAAGGCAAAACGACGGGCAAATTCATACAAGCACTCTTTGAAATAGTCTTTCAATTCATTTACCCGGCGCGTCATCTGCGGGGGACGGACATAGATGGAGAAAAAATCCTTGAAGAGGGCGATCTCTGGATGTGCCGCACGTGCCTCTCGGGTGACGGTCCAACTGCCCGAATAGGCCTGTTGATTTAATTGGTCAATTGCGGGATGCCGATAAAACGCCTCCGGCACGACCAGGGACTGATTGGGGTTTCGATCACATTCGCCTGCGAAGTAAAAACAAGAGTGGCCGAGCCGTTCGAAGATGGTGGCCCATTTTTGCGCTTCGAGCGAAACGCCATCTGTGCCCGCGAAGCGGGTTGAAATAAAACCGATATGATGGGTAGGGTTTGTCATTGTTTCATCCATAAAATTTGATAAGGGTCAAGCTTGATCGTTGAAGCCTGGATAGGTTGACCCGTGAAAAGGTCTATTGCTGAAGCGCCATTCGTCGTAAACATCGTTTCCTCGGCACTGACATTATGCAAACACATCACGGACGACTTTCCATCGGGCGAAATACGTTCAATGGCGAAGACGGAAGGATGAATATCCAGGATGTTTTGTGTGCCATGCGGATGAAAGGCGGATGAACGGCTCCGTGCTAAAAGCAATTGACGATAGCGCGTGAAGACTCTTGAACGCAAGGAATTTTTATCCTTCAGTTCGTTTTGTAAGTTCTCAAGCTTGCATTTCTCACGGTTAATCGTGCGGTTGCGTCCAGTTTGTTTTACACCGTCCAGCCAACCGCGCGAACCGAATAAACTGTGGAAATAAATCCCAGGCACGCCCAGGAGGGCCAGCATGATCGCTTGTGAGGCGATAAAACGGTTGACTTGCAGTTCCAAAGGTTCATGCCTGTTGGGGTTCGACAACGCGTCGAAATAATTGACGTTTAGTTCATAGGGGCTTTGTGAACCATTCGCATTGTTTTTATAGGAAACCAATCCGCCGTGTTCGAGCGTTTTTTTTACGAGTAAATCTATTTCTTCGTCGGAGAGGATGCCGCGCGCGGGGTTTAATCCAATGCCATCATGTGAGGCCAGGAAGTTGAAAAAAGTCGTTTTATCGGAGGGTAAGGTGAGGGTCTTCGCCCAATTAGAGAGGGGGCGTGCATCCCCTGTATGAAAAGTAAATAAAGTTAATGGCGGTAGAGCAAAGTTGTATATTAGTTGGGCTTCGTCCGTTCCATTGCCAAAATAGGAGAGGTTATCCTCATGTGGCACGTTGGTTTCCGTGATCAAGTGAACGTGTGGGGCAATCTCGTCCAAAACAGTCCGTAGCAATCGAATCACGGCATGTGTTTGCGGCAGGTGAATGCAAGGGGTGCCAATTTCTTTCCAGAGATAGGCAATCGCGTCCAGACGTATAAACGTAGCTCCGCGCGCGACATACATGAGCAGGATGTCGAGGATGTCCAGCAAGACTTCGGGATTTTTGAAATTCAGATCAATCTGGTCGTCGCTGAAGGTCGTCCACACCCGTTTTTCACCAGAAGGGGTGGGGAATGGAGTCAGTAGGGGTAAAGCGCGCGGGCGCACCACTCCCGAAAGGTCAGGAGCGCCATCCACGGTGATAAAGTAATCGCGATACCAGGGATCGTCCTGTAAAAAAGCCTCGAACCACGCGCTTTTCGAGGAGATGTGATTGATTACGGCATCGAACATTAAACGGAAATGGCTTTGGAAGGAAGCAATGTCATCCCAATCTCCCAAATTGGAATCTATCTCGCGATAATTGACAATCGAGAAGCCATCATCGGACGTCCACGGGTAGAACGGCAGGAAGTGAATTCCGCCTATCACCTCTGTCAGATATTGTTTGCAAAACGCGCTCAAAGTCTTTAATGGGATTTCATTTCGAGTTTGAACTTGATCGCCATAGGTGATGAGAATGGAGGCGTGTTCAGTCAACTCGCCGTTGTCCTCTGGGATGTGTAAGCGATAGTTTGTGACCAAGTTTTCAACACGGGCAAGAAGGGATACCGCCCGGTTTTCCCCATAAAGAGAAACAAGAAGATGGAATATGTGGTTCATCTATAAATAATAATATATTTTCCTTAATTATTACTGATTATTCCTTAACTCCCTTTGTGCATCCAACTCAGCCAAGGCTTCTATCTGCATTTCATGGTTCGCGTACCCATTTCATTTCCACGACACATGATATGGTTTTGCATGTTCAGGCATATGATCGTATACCTGGTTCAATGGAATGCCTTGCCCATAACAAAGGATGACGGCTATTGAAACCCCATGCGAAACGATGAGGACAGATTCGCCTCGATGTTTTAATGCGATCTCATTCAGCGTTGCTATCACGCGTTCCGCGACCTCCAAAGGGGCTTCGCCTTGGGGTGCGCGTGTATGAAAAGGATCACGAGTGCGTGCTTCCAGTGCGTGAGGATATTGCCCTTCAATTTCATTGAACAGCAACCCCTCCCATGCGCCAAGATTCATTTCGCGTAAGCGCGGTTCCAAGATGACCTTTAAGCCAAAAGGTTTTGCAATCAACTCGGCTGTTTGTCTGGCGCGGAGCAGATCACTGGAATAAATGGCAGAAAAATGGAATCCCTTCAATCGCTCTTGGGTCGCAAGTGCTTGCGTCCATCCTGTGTCATTTAATCCAGGTGCTTCGGGTGCCTGTCCTTGCCATCGGCCTTTTACATTCCACTCGGTTTGTCCGTGTCGCACGAGCCATAGGTCTACCATCGTTTCCTATCCTGATATTCCTGAATTTCGATCATCGCCGGACGTTCTCGCTCGGCAATCGCTTCTACCTCCAGAAAATACCCCTTGTTGCCATGACGGATCAACTTCATCGATCGGTTGACATCCTCCAACATGGCATGTCCATATCGTGCCTCCAGTTTTCGCATGACGCTTTGAATAATGGCAAAAGACATTTTGCTTAATGCTTCTAAAGGCTGGTTGTGATGGATGCGTTCCAGCAAGTCCACTTGCGCAATGGCTTGCAGGCCGTATTTTTCATAAATGTCAATTAACAAACCCGTTTCGACGCCGTATCCAGAAAAGAAAGGTAATTGTTCCAAGGCATTCCGTCTGCCTGCGTATTCTCCGGAAAGGGGTTGGACGACTCCCGAAAGTTCAGGGAAAAAGAGATTGAGCAAAGGGCGGGCCGTCAACTCGGTGACGCGTCCGCCTCCGCCAGCCTGCATCTTCTCGCCCACTCTCAAGGGGCGGCGATAAAAGCCTTTCACAAATTGCACCTGGGGATTGAGCAACAAAGGCCCAAGAATCCCATACACAAAGCGTGGATGAATGTTGACGATGTCGGTATCAATCCACACAATGATGTCGCCTTGCGTCACGAGCAAACTCTTCCATAACGCCTCCCCTTTCCCGCGCCGCTCGCCCAGACGTTCAAGCAAGTGCTGGTGAATATAAACCGGTACGCCCGTTTGTTCGGCAATTTCGCGTGTGCGATCAGTTGAATTCGAATCGATCAACACGATCTCATCCAGCAACGGCACTTTTTGGAGCAATTCATGTTTCATGACCGTGAGCACTTTCTCCACGGTTTCTTCTTCATTGAGTGCTGGTAAGGCCAGGCTAATCGTTACATTCTGTTGGCGCTTCAATTGGACGAGTTCATGTAATTGAGCAAACTCATCGGCATGAAAGGTGTTTTCGGCAAACCACTTATCGACAAGGATCGAAATGGCTTGCACGCCTACGCTTTCATCATAAGTTGCTTGAGGCCAGGGCCGCCCACTTTTGACGGCAATCACCACGCCTGGTGATTCACATAAAATCCGATCCGCAAATGCGCCAAGCGAAGCCGAACTTGTGATCGGCTGGATAGTTGTTCCCAAAACAATGACTTCTGCTTGCTTGGCATGCTCCAGGATTAATTGCGCCGCGTGATCCGTTACGACAAACTGCTTTTGAACCTCAGGCATTTGTTTCAGGACGCGTTCAAGCCCCTTGAAGGGTGCATCACATCCTGCCTCAGGATCGTCTGAACAGCGAAGATGCAACGCATTTACATTTTTGGGATGTAAGCCCAGGCCTACGCGTAGGGACAACTCAGCATGAGGCCCCCCTCTTACGGGAACGAGGACCTGCTTTGGTTTGCCAGCAAGTTTTCCTCGAATCACAGCGACATCACACGGAGGGCGTGTCAGTACATCACTTACGGTCACGCCCAGTGCCGTGAAATGGGCATCCCATTCAAGGCAAAGCAAATCGGGTTTTTCATCCTGTGTACATTTCACCAATTCCATCCAGGGATGATAAGAGACAATGATCTGTGATTTGCTTGTAATTCGTTCATCTTTCCCATAATGACGTAACTGTTTTCGCAAAGCACGGGCGGCAGGTGTAGCCGTGCTCAACGATTGTTCAAGCGGGACAACCACCACACCGACAAGAATGATCTCCCCTTCAAAATATCGTGCAAGTTCAAGGGCGTTAACGCCTGGGCCTTCATACACAAAGGGGATGAGTATTTTATGGATAGGAATAAATTCGGAACGTGTTCGCATGAGTTCTCCTCTAATCGGTAGCTTGAAAGCGTAATTTAGGCCTTGTACTCGCCCACAAGTGGCTCAATTGATTATGCCTTCTACTGGCCAAAAGATCCCAAAGGTTTGCATCGCAATCGCATGTGCTTTCCAAGTGACAAACCATTCGTTGGACCTTGTCTATTTGCAGATTAACAAATCGCAGGGTAAACTAAAGCAAAACTGCACCAAGAGATTTGCCTATACTCACCCTGTCTGATGAATATAACACACTCTTCCCCCATTTTCGCCCGTTTTTCTCCAAATGGGTCTGGTCGCTGGCCCTGCTGTTGCAGGTTGGGGCGATCCTAGCCTGGGTAAACGCACCGTCATGGCGGTACTGCCCATCATGGGTTTTGAGCCAGGAAGTGCATTTTTAAAATTAGGTTCTACCCGGAATACAGTGAAAGAAACCGAAATTTTGAAGGTGGTGGGGGCTGTACAGCCCCCACCACCTTCAAAATTTCGAACACTTCACACCAAAAACTGTAGAGCCTAAAATTATCAGCAGGGTTGAACATCACGAAGGAAAATTTATTTTATGTTTTTCAATCTTAATTTCGAAACCTCGTCGCGTTTTGCGCCCCTACTCCTTGTCTTGTTCCTGGCTTTTTCTGTCCCTATCCTGCTTGGGCGTTTTCGCCGCGTCCCGGTGGTAGTAGGGGAGATCATCGCCGGGATAATAATCGGGCCATACATTAAAGAATGGATTACGGACGGATCGATTCTGACCTTCATGTCCGATGTGGGTTTGGCTTTTTTGATGTTTCTGGCGGGAATGGAAATTGATTTCAAGTTGATCTTTCCGCGTCAGAATGGGATAGCCAAAGGGAAAGAGCCGGGCATTACTCAACTGGCTTTTTGGGGATATTTGGCGACGCTTGTATTGGCTTTACCCGCGGCGTTCCTCATACGCTGGACGGGCTTGGAAGTCGATACGTGGCTGTTAGTTTTTGTATTAAGCGCTACTTCATTGGGGATTTTGCTCCCAATCTTGAAAGAGCGGAATTTACTTCAGCACCGTTTTGGACAGCTATTATTCGTTTCGGCGATGCTTGCGGATTTTGTGACTGTCATTATGTTGACCGTCTACCTGATTCTATCCAGTGACGGATTCAATTTACACATTTTTTCGGTTGGGTTATTGTTTTTAGCGTTTGGGCTACTTTATCAGCTAACGCCGATTTTCTCCCGACTTGAAGTCGTTAAGGATTTCTTTGAAGAATTTTCACGCTCCACCGTCCAAATCAAAGTCCGCGGAGCCATTTTGCTCCTGATGGCCTTTGTCGTGCTGGCGGAATATGTGGAAGCCGAATTGATCCTGGGAGCGTTTTTGGGAGGGATGGTGATTTCGTTGATGACCAGCCCAGAGGACGAGGGGTTAATCCACAAACTCGAAGCCTTTGGATTTGGCTTTTTCATCCCTGTTTTTTTTATTATGGCTGGAGCCAGTCTCGATTTGGGCGCGTTGATGACGGCTCCCGAAAACCTCTGGTCTTTGATCCCGCTCTTTGGGTTTTCGCTCCTCATCAAAGTGGCCCCTATGTTTTTGTTTCGTAAAATTTTTTCTTGGCGGAATCTATTGGGCGGTGGGTTACTGCTCAACACCCATCTTTCCCTGGAAATTGCCATTGCCATTGTTGGTTTACGCACTGGGTTGATAAGTCCTGCCGCCAGTACGACGATCATCCTGTTTGCCGTGCTGACGGTGCTGACGATGCCCTTATTATGTATCGGCTTATTGCCCCTTGTTCAGGAGAAAGAAAAAACCCCGATCTTGCTCTTGAGAGTGGGGCTATCCGGGATTCAAGTGGCGGAACAATTGCGTGCCCACGGGGATTTGGTTTACATTGCCGATGACGACGCGGATTCTCTCCAAAAGGCACAAGAGGCCGGTTTTCAAGTCTTTCCGGTCTCAAACCTTCACTCCCTATTTGAGAAGTTGCCTCCCAACCAATTTAAAACCGCGCTGGTCTTGAGTGAAAACGATCAGCTTAACCTGGAGACGTCCCGAGAGGTACGGAAGCTCGGGATCCAACATGTGATTGCTCTCGTCAAGGAACCCGGGTTACTGTCTAATTTTCAACGGGCTGGGGTTAAACCGTTCACCCCCGCCATTCAACGGGCGACGATGATCTCAATCATGGCGCGCAACCCGGATGTCCTTACTTTGTTGACCTCCACTTCAGACGCGCGTGATATTCGTGAATTGTCCCTGCAGAATCCGGCCCTGGCGGGAAAAAGTATGCGTGATTTGGCTCTCCCGGGCGATATACTCGTCCTGGCAATCCGACGAAACGGCGAGATGATTTTACCGCGGGGTAGCACTACCCTTGAAATGGCGGATCGTTTGACCATTTTAGGTGATTTGACGATTCTAGATGGGGTTCAAGCCTGGTTAGAAGGAACAATCGCCCAGTTGGATAAACAAAACCTTGTGTAAAGCGAGGGTGGAATTTAGGTTTCCATTGGTGTTTGGCATAATTGGTATATCGTTTCCTGCGCCCCATTCTCGGTGATAACCACCAACACATCTCCTGCGAGTAAAACCGTATCCCCATGAGGAATAAAAACCTGCCTGCCACGCCGCAGGGTAACGAGTATCGCATCGCGGGGCCAAGCCACCTCGCTCACGCGTTTTCCCATGCAAAATGCCCCTGTTTCAATAGTAATTTCTTCTACGCGGACCTGGCTATCAGTCACGGAATCAAGGCGGACTTGATGTGCCCGGTGACGTAAGGCGGCTCGACGGGTCAAGGCGGCATCATATACACGTACAATATCTGTCCGACGTAAAATTCCCAGCAATTGTCGGGGATTCTCGCGTCCGACAACGGGCAGACGACCCACATCTCGTACACTCATCCGCCGCAGGGCTGTACCAATCGTTTCATCTGGATACACTGTTAATAAATCGCGTGTACAAGCTTGTCCAACTGTTGTAACGCTCCCATTTTTCTCGCTTTGGGCGCGATCAATATCTTGTATGGTGAGAATGCCTGCCAACTCTCCGGCGGGATTGAGCACGGGCAACCCGTGATGGCGGGTTTGGAAAAGGGCGGAGGACGCCGCGGTTAAGGATTCCGACTCATGGAGGGTTTTCACCTCAGTTTGCATAACCTCTCCAACGGTCAACCCCTCCATCACTTCTACATCGCGCCCGCGTTCCAGACGAATGCCTTTGCGTGCTAAACCTAAGGCATAAACAGAATCTCGCTGTAAATGTTGGGATACCGCCATCCCAACGCCAACAGCAAACATTAAGGGAAGGATGATGCGATAATCGTGCGTCATCTCAAATAACAGAAGAATAGCTGTGAGGGGCGCGTGAACTGTTCCAGCCAGTACCGCCGCCATCCCTACCATCGCGAATGCAGGTGGGTCAACCAATAAAGATGGAAAAAGTTGCTCTGCGATTAGTCCAACACCCCCACCCAGGGTGGCACCAAGAAAAAGCGCAGGGGCAAATACACCTCCCTGAAAGCCACCGCCGATGCTCAAAGGGGTGAGGATCAGCTTGGCCATTAATAACAAAAAAAGCAAACCTATCGTGAATTTTTCGCCGTTTAAGATGGCTTCAATGGTTTCGTAACCGATGCCAAATACCTGGGGAAGAAAAATACCTACCAATCCAATGGCCAAGCCCGCGAAAGCAGGATGTAGCCAAAAAGGGAACCTTAGCCGCTGGCGGAAAAGGTCCTGCATGGTATACAACAAACGAATATATCCGGCGGCGACAACCCCAGCGAGCAAGCCTAACACTAAATAAAGGGGGAGTTCCCAGACAGAATGAAAGGCATAGGCTGGAATACTAAAAGCGGGTTGAGCGCTTGACACGGCCTGAGTAAATACCGATGAAATGACCGCCGCCAGCATGACCACGCCAAATGCACTCACGCTCAATTCCCCTAGAATGATTTCTAGCGCAAAAAACACGCCTGCGATAGGCGCATTAAATGCCGCCGCGATCCCCCCAGCCACCCCAGCGGCGACCAGTGTTCGTATGCGCTCATCAGAAAGATGGAGCCATTGCCCAAACATCGAACCCAGATTCGCTCCGATTTGTACGGAAGGGTCTTCCGGGCCAACGGAGGCCCCGCTTCCAATGGAGATGGACGCCGCCACCGCTTTGGCGGGCATGCGCACGTAACGCAACCGCCCGCCCGCTAACGCCACCGCTTCCATAATCCCAGCCACTCCATGATGTCGTTCCTGGCCGATAAAAAAGTGTCGTATAACTCCTACCATGAGGCCACCAAGAACGGGAAGCAGGAAGATCGTCCAGCTTCCG
>WBZL01002086.1_pt1 | contig 19779 bp, 22 predicted proteins | sample 5204291 | NCBI WGS metagenome assembly WBZL01 (sample SAMN12344345, study PRJNA552823) | activated sludge metagenome | biome: Activated sludge suspended growth; feature: Nitrification reactor; material: Wastewater; isolation source: activated sludge from nitrification reactor of wastewater...
GCCCGCCACCATCTTCTCGCTGTTCTTCGGGTCGCAGTAGCGCATGAAGTACCACGAGCTGTCCACGAAGGTGTCCATGGTGTCGGTCTCGCGGCGCGCCGACTTGCCGCAACAGGGGCAGGTCACGCCGGCATGGAAGGCCTCGCTCTTGACCAGCGGGTTGCCCGAGCCGTCGGGCACCAGGTCCTGCGGCAGCACCACGGGCAGGTCCTTCTCGGGCACGGGCTGCGGGCCGCAGTCCTGGCAGTGGATGATGGGAATGGGCGTGCCCCAGTAGCGCTGGCGCGAGATGCCCCAATCGCGCAGGCGCCAGGTCGTCTTGAGCTCCCCCAAGCCCTGTTGCGCGAGGGCATGGGCCACGGCGGCAACGGCGTCCTTGTAGGACAGTCCGCTGAAGCTGTCGGAGTTGACTGTCACGCCGCGCTGCTTGTCGGCGTACCAGTCCTGCCACTGGTGGTAGTTGAAGGTTTCGCCATCGACCAGCACCACCTGCTTGATCTCGATGCCGTACTTCAGCGCGAAGGCGAAGTCGCGCTCGTCGTGCGCGGGCACGCCCATCACAGCGCCATCGCCATAGCCCATGAGCACGTAGTTGCCCACCCACACCTCCACCGGCAGGCCGGTGAGCGGGTGCGTCACGCTCAGGCCCGTGCGCATGCCCTCTTTTTCCTTGAGGGCCAGTTCGGCCTCGGTGGTGCCGCCCTTCTTGCATTCCTCAATGAAGGCGGCAAGCTGCGGATTGCCGCGTGCGGCGTGCTGGGCCAGCGGGTGCTCGGGCGCCACGGCGCAGAAGGTCACGCCCATGATGGTGTCGGCGCGCGTGGTGAACACGTACATCTTGCCGTCCTGGATCAGCGCGCCATCGTCGCCCCGGATGTCGTGCGTGAAGGCGAAGCGCACGCCCTCGCTCTTGCCGATCCAGTTTTCCTGCATCAGCCGCACCTTGTCGGGCCAGCCGGTCAGCGTGGCCTTGTCGTTGCCGATCTGGACATGGTCCAGCAGTTCCTGGGCGTAGTCGGAGATCTTGAGGTAGTAACCGGGGATTTCGCGCTTTTCCACCACGGCGCCGGTGCGCCAGCCCTTGCCGTCGATCACCTGCTCGTTGGCCAGCACGGTCTGGTCCACCGGGTCCCAGTTCACCACCTGCGTCTTGCGATAGGCGATGCCCTTCTCCAGCATCTTGAGGAACAGCCACTGGTTCCAGTGGTAGTAGTCGGGGTCGCAGGTGGCGACCTCGCGGCTCCAGTCGATGGCCAGCCCCATCGCCTGCATCTGCTTCTTCATGTAGGCGATGTTCTCGTAGGTCCACTTGGCGGGCGGCACGCCGTTCTTCAGCGCGGCGTTCTCGGCGGGCAGGCCGAAGGCGTCCCAACCCATGGGCATGAGCACGTTGTAGCCGCTCATGCGCAGCTGGCGCGTGAGCATGTCGTTGATGGTGTAGTTGCGCACATGGCCCATGTGCAGCTTGCCGCTGGGGTAAGGCAGCATGGAGCAGGCATAGAACTTCTTCTTGCCCGCGTCCTCGGTCACGCGGTAGGCGTCGTTGGCCGTCCAGTGGGCCTGCGCGGCGCGCTCGACCTCGGTGTGTTGGTATTTGTCTTGCATGGATGCCTGCAACAGAGAGTGAATGACCGCAGCCTGCGGCCCTGCCCGGATTTTAGGCGCTGGAGAGAGACGTCTCAGCGTGCCGGCGCCGAGGGCGCGGGCGCAGCCGCCGGGTCGGCTACAAAACCGATGCGCTGCAGCCCGGCAGCATGTGCCGCGCCCATGACCTCCACCACCCGGCCATAGGGCACAGCAGCGTCGGCGCGCAACTGCAGTTCGGTGTCGGGGGCCGCCTGCGCCACCTCGCCCAGGCGGCGGGCCAACGCAGCCGCCGACGGCACAGGTTGGTCGTCCACGAACAACTGGCCCTGGCGGTCCAGCACCAGGGTGAGCGCACGCGGCGCTGCAGCGGGCGCCGTACCCTCGGCGCGTGGCAGATCGAGCCGGATGGCGCTGGCCAGCAAAGGCGCGGTCAGGATGAAGATGACCACCAGCACCAGCATCACATCGACCAGGGGCGTCATGTTGATGTCGCTCATGGGTTCGGCCCCACGGGTGCGTTCAAGGCGGCCAAATGCCATGGTGCACCCCGCCTTCTCAGGCGTCCTCGGCCGGGGCCTGTGCCGCCGTACCCAGCAGCAGTTCGCGCAAGTCCAGGGCAAAGCCTTCCAGGTCGGCCTCGATGCGGGCCACGGCACGGCCGAAGCCGTTGTAGGCCAGCACCGCCGGAATCGCCACGGCCAGGCCTGCGGCGGTCATGATCAGGGCCTCTCCCACCGGCCCGGCCACGCGGTCGATGCTGATCTGCCCCGCACCGGCAATTTCGGTCAGCGCATGGTAGATGCCCCAGACCGTGCCCAGCAAGCCCACGAAAGGCGCCGTAGAGCCCACGGTGGCCAGCAGCACCTGGCCGAATTGCAGCTTGGCCAACACAATGTGCAGCGCATCACGCAACACCCTCGTGAGCTGCTGGCTGCGGCTGCCCGCCTGGGCCAACGTGCCCGCGCTTTGCGCAGTGGCTACGGATCCAGCGGCATCGACCAGGGGCAGCACCAGGGCTTCGCGGTCGAACGCGGCCAGCGTTCGACGGGCAGCGTCCATGCCTGGCGCCTGCCAGAAGGCCGCCAGGCAGCGCGCCACATCGGTGCGGCCACGGTGCAGCAAGCGGGCCTTCCAGGCAATGACCACCCAGCTTGCCACCGACATGGCCAGCAGCGCCAGCGCCGTGGCCTGGGTCACGGCGTCGCCCTGGCGCCACCAGTGCAGCCAATCCATGTCAGTGATCCATTCCGCGAACGCGAACCCAGCGACGCATGGAACTGGCGCGGCCCACGCCAGTGCTCCCGCGCAAGGGCCGCCAGCAACTCGGCATCCAGGAGCTGGCGTCGTCCCCCTGCCCGCAGCGCACAGCGCTGCGAGAGCGGGGGGAAGCGGCGCAGCCGCTCAGGGGGGTGTTCACGTTCACGCCAAACCCAGCACGTCGAACATGTCGAACATGCCATGGGGCTTGCCGCGCAGGAAGCGCACTGCGCGCAGGCTGCCCTGGGCGTAGGTGGCGCGGCTGGAGGACTTGTGCGTGATCTCGATGCGCTCGCCCGTGCCCGCGAACAGCACCGTGTGGTCGCCGACGATGTCGCCGCCGCGGATGGTGGCAAAGCCGATGCTCGATGGATCGCGCTCGCCGGTGACGCCCTCGCGGGCATAGACAGCGCAGTCCTTGAGGTCACGGCCCAGCGCGCCTGCGATGACCTCGCCCATCTTGAGCGCAGTGCCCGAGGGCGCGTCCACCTTGTGGCGGTGGTGCGCCTCGATGATCTCGATGTCGTAGCCGGTGGACAGGGCCTTGGCCGCCATCTCCAGCAGCTTGAGCGTGACGTTCACGCCCACGCTCATGTTGGGCGCCATGACGATGGCGGTGCGCTGTGCATGGGCGGCGATCTCGGCCTTCTGCGCGTCGGTAAAGCCCGTGGTGCCAATGACGGCCTGTACGCCCAGCTCGCGGCAGATGGCCAAGTGGGCCAGCGTACCCTCAGGGCGGGTGAAGTCGATCAGCACCTCGGCGTTCTGCAGCCCCTGGCGCAGGTCGGCCGTGATGGGCACACCGCTGGCCACGCCCAGGAACGCCGTGGCGTCCGAGCCGATGGCAGGGCTGGAAGGCACGTCCAGCGCGCCGGCCAGCACACAGTCGCCGCTGGCACGCACGGCCTCGATCAACATGCGGCCCATGCGGCCGGAAGCCCCGGCCACCGCCACGCGGTAGGGGGCATGGGAAGTAGCGGGGGAGGAAGTCCCTGTCATAGCGTTCCTTGAATGCGGTTGCACCGGCGCCGCATTCAGCGGGTGCTGGATTCGAGCGGTGGGTAGCGGGTGGCCGTGGGGGCGGGAGCAGGCTGCTGCTCGGTTGCCTTGGAGGGGGCCTGGGGTGCGGGGAACTTGGCGAGCTGCTCCTCGGTGGCTTCGAGTTGCGGCACCTTGCGCTTGCCCTTGCGTGCGTCGAGCGAAGCGACGAATTCGCTCTCGGTGGGCATTTCATCGCCCTCGAAACGCTCCAGGACATCGCCCTTGAAGAACACCGTCAGCTTGCGCGACTGTACCGGCTGCCCGGGCCGCTGGAGGGAAAAAACATACTCCCAGCGATCGGCATGGAACAGGCTGGTGACCAGCGGGGTGCCCAGGATGTCGCGTACCTGCTGGCGGCCCATACCGGCCTGCAAGGCCTCGACCTGCTCACGCGAAATGAAATTGCCCTGCACCACATCCACTTTGTAGGGTGTCACGACGCTGGCAATGCGCGCACTCGCACCGTCGAAGCTGCCACAGGCAGCCAGGCTGGCACCGAGCAGCAGGATCGCCCCCAGGCGGGCACTGTGAAAAGCGTTGGCGGACATGGGAAAAGGCCAGAGGATATGATGCAAGCCATTGTAGCGGCAGGCCCCGCCCAAGCGCGGCGCACCACCCAACCCCAAACCCTTGCCATGTCCAACATCGAAGAACTCAAGAGCACCGGCCTCAAGGCCACGCTTCCCCGGCTCAAGATCCTGGAAATCTTTCAGAAAGGCGCACAGCGCCACATGACGGCTGAAGATGTGTTCCGGGTGCTGCTGCAAGAGCATTCAGACATCGGCCTGGCCACGGTGTACCGCGTGCTGACGCAGTTTGAGCAGGCCGGCATTCTCAGCCGCAGCAACTTCGAGAGCGGCAAGGCCGTTTACGAACTGAACGAAGGCAAGCACCACGATCACTTCATCTGCACCGCCTGCGGCAAGGTGGAAGAGTTCTTCGACGCCGAGATCGAGAAGCGCCAGCAGAGTGTTGCCAAGTCCAAGGGCTGGGTCGTTCAGGACCACTCCATGGCCCTGTATGGGCAGTGCGCGCAGTGTGCCGCGCAGCAACGCAGCAAATAATCAGCCGCCCTTGTCCATGGCGCGGCGGTGGCGCTCGACAAATTCCTGGTAGGTATCAATCCCGCGCAGCTGCAAGATTGTGTTGCGCACGGCAGCCTCCACCAGCACGGCAATGTTGCGCCCCGCCACCACCTGGATCACCACCTTGAGCACCGGAACGCCCAGCACGTCTTGCGTCAACGGTTCGTAGGGTAGCCGCTCGTAGTTGCGTTCCAGCGTTTCCTTGCGCACCAGGTGCACGATGAGCTTGAGGCGCATCTTGCGACGTACTGCTGACTCGCCAAAAATGGCGCGAATGTCCAGCAGACCGATGCCGCGCACCTCCAGCAGGTTCTGCAGCAGCTCCGGGCACTTGCCTTCAATCGTGTTCTGGTTGATGCGGAACAGATCGACCGCATCGTCGGCCACCAGCCCGTTGCCGCGCGAGATCAGCTCCAGCCCCAGCTCGCTCTTGCCAAGGCCCGATTCCCCCGTGATGAGCACGCCAAGACCCAGAATGTCCATGAACACGCCGTGCATGGTGGTGCGATCGGCGAAATGCTTGGACAGGTAGGCGCGCAGCACATCGATGACGAAGGCCGCCGACTCGCGCGTGGCGAACATGGGAATCTGGGCGCGTTCGCACATCGACACCAGTTCGTCGGGCGCCACCTGATCGTCGGCCAGCACCAGCACCGGAGGCTCCAGCGTGACGATGCGCGAAATCCTGCGCTTGCAGTCCTCCACCGTGGCATTGGCCAGGTAAGCGATTTCGCGCTCACCCAGGATCTGCGCCCGGTAGGGATGGATGTAGTTGAGGTAGCCCACCAGGTCAGCGCCAGAGCGCGCCGAGCGCACAGCCACCTCGTCAAAGCGGCGCTCCGAGGCCCCCAGGCCCGCGACCCATTCCCACTTGAGCAGGCCGCGAAACTCCTCGAACAGGACATCGGCGCTGACGACGTTGGGTTTCACGGGGAAGGAGCGCTGCGGAGAGGCGAAGAACTCAGGCCGTCTGCGTGGACTGCCAACCAGCGATCATGCGGTGCAGTTCGACCGCATCGGCGCAGCCCTTGATTCTCTCGCGCAAGGGCCCGTCGCTGAGCAGCTCGGCAATTTCGGAAAGAATCTCCAGGTGTTTCTGCGTGGCCGCTTCGGGCACCAGCAGAAAGATGAGCAGGCCCACAGGCTGCTCGTCCGGCGCGTCGAACCCGATGGGTTGCGCCAGTTGGAACACGGCCGCCATCGGAGCCTTGAGCCCCTTGATGCGTCCGTGTGGAATGGCCACGCCATGCCCCAGGCCGGTGGAACCCAGGCGTTCGCGGGCAAACAGGCTGTCGGTGATCAGCGCCCGCGACAGGCCGTGCAGACTCTCGAACAAGAGGCCTGCTTCTTCAAAAGCACGTTTCTTGCTGGTGGCATCAACGCTCACGAGCACTTGATCGGCAGGCAGGATGGAGGCGAGGCGGTTCATGGCAGTTTCTGGGCGCGATTATGCACCGCTTGGAACAAACGCTCACAATTGGCGCCGCAAAGCCGGTTCGGGCTTGCGGCACCCCCTGTGAAAAAACCGCCCCATCGGGCGGTTGGAGAGGCGGCGGGGCTGCCTGCCCGCCCGTCGCACTGCGTGAAGATCACGCGGCCATCCGGCGACGTGCATCGGAATGGTGGTCCTGGATGCGATCCTTGTGGCGCATCACTTGCCGGTCCATCTTGTCCACGAGTTCATCGACTGCAGCGTACAGGTCAGCATGGGAGCATTCGGCGAACAGGTCGGTCCCTTTGACGTGGATATTGCATTCGGCGCGCTGGCGCTTTTCCTTTTCCTTTTGCTTTTCAACGGTGAGCAGGACCTTGACATCGACCACCTGGTCGAAATGCCGGGTGATCCGATCCAGCTTGGAGGTGACATAACTGCGCAGGGCGGGGGTGACTTCGAGATGATGACCGCTGATCGTCAGGTTCATAAACAGGTCTCCTGTGGCACTCGGAAGATAGGCGCCGCCACAGCACACCCTGTGGCGACCCGGCAGTCGGCTCCAACCGCCCGCCGTGCTTTCACTATGCGCCCGCCAAGTACCAAAAGCAATCCCATTCCGGTGCAGAGCAGCGGGTTTTCCCGCAACAGGTGCCAAACGCCCCAAAACGGCGCACAATGGTTGGGTTCCTCTCCTGCGCCGCCTCCACCTCGCGGACGGAAAGGCACGCCGCATACAATGCGCAGGCCCCCTGGGCCCAGACCGCCGCACGGCGGCATCCATTCGCGCACACTCCCCTGACAGCGTTTTTCCATGAACCTCCCGTCCAACCCCACCGCCCTGCACACCTCTGCCCTCAGCTCCCTGCCCCTGCTGGCGCGCGGCAAGGTGCGCGACAACTACGCCGTGGGCACCGACCGCATCCTGATGGTGGCCAGCGACCGCATTTCGGCGTTCGATGTGATCATGGGTGAGCCCATTCCGGGCAAGGGTGAACTGCTGACCCAGATGGCGCTGTTCTGGTTCGACAAGCTGGGCCACCTGTGCCCCAACCACCTGACCGGCGAAGCCCCCGAGAGCGTGGTCAGCCCGGCCGAGGCAGCGCAGGTGCGTGGCCGCTCCATGCTGGTGCAGCGCCTGCAGCCCATTCCGGTGGAAGCCGTGGTGCGCGGCTACCTGGCCGGCAGCGGCTGGAAGGAGTACCAGGAGAGCCAGTCCGTGTGCGGCGTGCCCCTGCCCGCAGGCCTGACCAACGCAGCCAAGCTGCCCAGCCCCATCTATACCCCAGCGGCCAAGGCCGCCGTGGGTGAGCACGACGAGAACATCACCTTCGAGCGCACGGTGGAGATGATCGGCCCCGAACTGGCCGCCAAGATCCGCGACGTGAGCATTGCCATCTACCAGGCCGCCGCAGACATCGCGCGGACCAAGGGCATGATCATTGCCGACACCAAGTTCGAGTTCGGCCTGGACCCACAGGGCCGCCTGGTGCTGATGGACGAAGTGCTGACCCCCGACAGCTCTCGCTACTGGCCCGTGGAAGGCTACGCAGAGGCCCTGGCCAAGGGCGAAAACCCACCCAGCTACGACAAGCAGTTCCTGCGCGACTGGCTCGAGCAGGCCAAGGTCAACGGCAAGCCCTGGGACAAGACCGCCCCCGCGCCACGCCTGCCGCAGGAGGTCATCGAAAAAACCGCGGCCAAGTACCGCGAAGCCCTGCAACGCCTGACGGGCTGATGCCCCTGGCACCGCCCGGCCGGGCGATGTAGTAACCGGCTAACACCACAGATCGTGCCTGCGCCGCAAGAATGCGGACTCCTCTATCCAACCCCAGGAGACACGCATGGCCGGAAAAAAGATTCTGATGATCTGTGGCGATTACTGCGAGGACTACGAGACCATGGTGCCCTTCCAGGCGCTGCTGGCCGTAGGCCACCAGGTGCACGCCGTGTGCCCCGACAAGAAGGCGGGCGAGCAGATCAAGACCGCCATCCACGACTTCGAGGGTGCCCAGACCTACAGCGAGAAGCCGGGGCACCATTTCACGCTCAACGCCAGCTTTGCCGAAGTGCGGCCCCAGGACTACGATGCCTTGGTGCTGCCCGGCGGGCGCGGACCAGAGTACCTGCGCACCTACCCCGCCGTGGTGGCTGCCGTGCGCCACTTTTTCGAGGCCGACAAGCCCGTGGCGGCCATCTGCCACGCGGCGCAGCTCCTGGCGGGCGCGGGCGTGCTCCAGGGCCGCAGTTGCTCGGCCTACCCAGCCTGCCGTGCCGAGGTGGAACTGGCCGGTGGCCGGTATGCCGACATCGCGGTGGACAAGGCCCACACCGACGGCAAGCTCGTGACTGCCCCGGCCTGGCCCGCACATCCGGACTGGATTGCGCAGTTCCTGGCCGTGCTGGGTACGCGCATCACGCACTGAGTCCTCCGGGCTTGCCCGCTTGCACGCCCCTGTACGGGCGCGCAAGATGGCGGCTGCTTTCAGCCCCCTGGAGATACCCGCCATGTGCCAGGTCTTTATCAGTGCCGACCCCGCCCTGTACAGCTGCCGCGCCCGTTCGGTGCGGCTGCATGGGGTGGCCACCAGCATCCGGCTGGAGAACCTGTTCTGGCAGGTGCTGGAGGAGATTGCCGCGCGCGACGGCATGGGTGTACCCCAGTTGTGCGCGCGGCTGCACGACGAACTGCTGGCCGAGCGCGGCAGCGTGGACAACTTTGCGTCGTTTCTGCGCGTGTGCTGCGGGCGCTATCTGGCGCTGCAGCTCTCGGGCGGCATTCCGCAAGACCGCTCGATTCCCATTCGCAGCCTCAACCCCAGCCGGGTGCTGGCTACGGAGGGCGTGCCCGCCGCGCAGCCTGTGGTGCAGTCACGCCGGGCTGCGTGAAGGCGGCAGGCGTTCAGCTCAGCACCACCGAACTCAAGCGCCGGCGGTAGCTGGCCACCACGGGGTCTTCGGGCGGGATCTGGCCTTCGGCGACCTTGGGCTTGGGCGGCTCGATGATTTCCAGGATGGAGACATACGTCTTGCGCGCAGCCTCGTCGTTCCAGCCCTTGTCGCGCATGAGGATTTCGAGCAACTCGTCCATGGCCTCCGTCCAGCGCTGGTGGGCCATCAGCCAGCGTGCGCGGCCGAAGCGCGCTTCAAAGTCACGCCGGTTGGCAGCAATCTTTGCATCAAATTCGGCAATGGCGCCTTCTGGATTTGCGCCAATAGCTACAAAATCTATAGCATCCATCCACACCTTGAGCGCCCCCAGGCGGCGCGAGCCAGCGGCCTTGGCGATGACCGGAGCGAAGGCCACCTTGGCATCATCGTCGCGACCCAGTTGCAGCAGCAGCTTGACGTAGTCGAAGCGCGCATCGTCGTTGGCCGGGTCGGTGGCCACCGCGTGCTGGAGCTTTTCGAGTGCAGCATCGGTGTCGCCGCTGGCCAGAGCATCCTGGGCTTCCTCTTCCTCGGCTTCAGCGAGGGCTTCTTCGGCGCTGGGCACGTGGCGATCCAGAAACTCGCGCACCTTGCCCTCGGGCAGCGCGCCCGTGAAGCCATCCACGGGCTGACCGTTCATCAGCAGCACGCAGGTGGGGATGCTGCGAATGCCGAACATGGCGGCAATTTGCTGCTCGGTATCGGAGTTGATCTTGGCCAGCACAAAACGGCCTGCGTACTCGGTTTCCAGCTTTTCGAGCACGGGCCCCAGGGTCTTGCACGGGCCGCACCAGGGCGCCCAGAAATCCACCAGCACGGGCACATTCATGGAGGCAGCGATGACCTCGGCTTCAAAGTTTTCTACGGTGATGTCGATCATGTGGCAATGGCCCTTCCCCGGCACCGGGTGGCAAAAAGTAAAATCTCGGGTTCACACTCTGCAACAGGCGGCCAGCGCGGCGCTCTGCACCTCACACTATGACACCCATCCAGATCGGTGTGGTCATGGGCTCCAGCAGCGACTGGGACACCATGCAGCACGCAGTCGAGATTCTCCAGCAATTTGGCATCGCGCATGAGGCCCGCGTGGTCTCGGCCCACCGCATGCCCGACGATATGTTCGCCTACGCCGAGGCCGCCGCCGGCCGCGGCCTCAAGGCCATCATCGCGGGCGCGGGCGGCGCGGCTCACCTGCCGGGCATGATCGCGGCCAAGACCACCGTGCCCGTGCTGGGCGTGCCGGTGGCCAGCCGCCACCTGCAGGGCGTGGATTCGCTGCACAGCATCGTGCAGATGCCCAAGGGCATCCCCGTGGCCACCTTCGCCATCGGCACGGCGGGCGCGGCCAACGCGGCGCTGTTCGCCGTCGCGCTGCTGGCGGGCGAGAACCCCGCGCTGCGCCAGCAGCTCGAAGCCTTCCGCGCCGCCCAGACCGAGGTGGCGCGCAACATGACCTTGCCCCCCGCTGCCCGATGAGCGCCCACCCCATCCGCTATTTGCCCCCCGGCAGCACGCTCGGCGTGTTGGGTGGTGGCCAGCTCGGCCGCATGTTCGCGCACGCGGCGCAGGCCATGGGCTATTTCACCGCCGTGCTCGATGCCGACGTGGAGAGCCCCGCCGGACGGGTGAGCCACCACCACATCCAGACCGGCTACGAAGACCCCGACGGCCTGGCGCGGCTGGCGGCGCTCAGCGACGCCGTCACCACCGAGTTCGAGAACGTGCCCGCCGTCTCCCTGGCCGCGCTGGCCGGGCAGTGCCCCGTGGCCCCGGCCGCGCGCGCCGTGGCCGTGGCGCAGGACCGCGCCCAGGAGAAAGCCCATTTCGTGCGCTGCGGCGTGCCCTGCGCGCCCTATGCGGTGATCGAGACGGCCGAACAGCTGGCCGCCGTGTCCACCGATCTGCTGCCCGGGATTCTGAAAACCGCCCGCCTGGGCTACGACGGCAAGGGCCAGGTGCGCGTGAAGACCGCCGCCGAGCTGGCCGCCGCTTGGGGCTCGGTCGGCCAGGTGCCCTGCGTGCTCGAAAAAATGCTGCCGCTGCAGCTCGAATGCTCGGTGATCGTGGCGCGCGGCGCCGACGGCGCCACCGTGCACCTTCCGGTGCAGCGCAATTTGCACCGCGACGGCATCCTGGCCGTGACCGAGGTGCATGAAGGAAATCTGCCTCCAGCGCTTGCCAGTCAAGCGGCAAATGCTGCAATTTCCATAGCACAAGGCCTCGATTACGTGGGCGTGCTGTGCGTGGAGTTCTTCGTTCTGCAGGACGGCAGCCTGGTGGTCAACGAGATCGCGCCGCGCCCGCACAACAGCGGCCACTACAGCCAGAACGCCTGCGACGTCTCGCAGTTCGAGCTGCAGGTGCGCACCATGGCCGGCCTTCCACTGACGCAGCCGCGCCAGCACAGCGCCGCCGTCATGCTCAACCTGCTGGGCGACCTGTGGTTCGCCCACGGCGAGACGGCGCAGACACCGCCCTGGGCCGAGGTGCTGCGTCTGCCCGGCACGCACCTGCACCTGTACGGCAAGACGCTGGCCAAGCACGGCCGCAAGATGGGGCACCTGAATATCACCGCCCCCACGGCGCAGCAGGCGCGCGCCACGGCGCTGCAGGCGGCTGCCATCCTGGGCATCGCGCCTTTCTGAGCCGCCCCATGATCCTCGACGGCAACGATCCCTCGGCCATCGCCGCTGCGGCACGCGCGCTGCGCGGCGGCGCGCTGCTGGGCCTGCCCACCGAAACGGTGTACGGACTGGCGGCCGATGCCAGCAGCGACGCCGCCGTGGCGCAGATCTTCGCCGCCAAGGGCCGGCCCAGCGACCACCCGCTGATCGTGCACGTGGCCGACGCATCGGGCATCACGCACTTCGCGCGCGAGGTGCCGGCCTTCGCCCAGGCCCTGGTCGATGCGTTCTGGCCCGGCCCGCTGACGCTCATCCTGCCGCGCTTAAGTGGCGTGGCAACGGCCGCCACCGGCGGCCAGGACAGCGTGGGCCTGCGCTGCCCGGCCCACCCCGTGGCCCATGCCGTGCTGCAGGCCTGCGCCGCGCCCGGCGACGGCCCCGAGCTCGGCGGACCACCCGTGTGGGGCCTGGCCGCGCCCAGCGCCAACCGCTTCGGCCGCGTGAGCCCCACCACGGCGCAGCATGTGCAGGACGAGCTGGGCGAGGCCCTGCTGGTGCTCGACGGAGGCCCCTGCGGCGTGGGCATCGAATCGACCATCGTGGATTGCACGCGCGGCGTGCCCGTGCTGCTGCGCCCCGGCGCCATCACGCGCGCCCAGATCGCGGCGGCCTGCGGCATCGAACCGCTCTCGAAAGAGGAGCTGCCCGCGCAGACCCCGCGCGCTTCAGGCACCCTGGAGGCCCATTACGCACCCAACGCCAAGGTGCGCCTCATGGACGCCAAGGCGCTACAGACCGGCCTGGACCTGCTCGGCGCCGAGGCAGCGCACCTGGCGGTGTACGCGCGCACGCCGCTGCGCAGCGCATCGCCCCACGTCCTGCTGCGGCGCATGCCCGACGACGCCGAGGCCACGGCCCAGCAGCTGTTTGCCGCGCTGCGCAGTTTCGACGACGCCGGTGCACGGCTCATCTGGATCGAAACACCGCCCAATACCCCCGACTGGGAAGGTGTACGCGACCGCTTGCAACGTGCCGCCGCGGCCTGAGGCCCGGCGCCACGCCACTCGTTAAACTACCGAACCCTTACCGGAGAACACAACATGGCAGCAAATTGGATGCGCCGCACCGCCCTGGTCGCCGCATGTGCGTCGGCAATGCTTCTGGCGGCCTGCGGCTCCAGCACCACAGAGTCGGCGATCACGCCCAACCGTTTCATTGCCTTTGGCGACGCCTTCAGCGATGCGGGACAAACGGGCTCGCGCTACACCGTCAACAACGGCACGGTGAACAACTGGACGGTCCAGCTCGCTTCGCGCTACGGCAAGACCGTTGCCCCGGTTTCCACAGGCGGCCTGAGCTATGCCCAGGGCAATGCACGCGTCTCCAGCAAGCCCGATGCCGCGGGCAACGCGAGCACCCCGACCATCACCGAGCAAATCGACAGTTTTCTGGCAAGCAAGGCTTTTGAGCCCAACGACATCACCGTGGTCAACGGCGGCATCAGCGACCTGATCGTCGGCATGGCCGCCGTGCAGGCGGGCACGCTCAGCAGCGCCGATTTCGTGGCGCAGGCCAAACAGAGCGGCCAGGCCCTGGCGGCACAGGTGCGCAGGCTCGTGAATGCCGGAGCCCCCCACGTGGTGGTGGCCGGCACCTACGATCTGAGCAAAACGCCTTGGGCGGTCGGCATCAAGCAGGAATCGCTGCTGGCCGATGCCAGCCTGCGCTTCAATGAGGGGCTGCTGATTGCCCTCAACGACCTGGGCAACAAGGTGCTGTACGTGGATGCGGCGTACTACGTCAACCTCTACACGTCGGTGCCGGGGGCCTATTTCTTCACCAACGCCGCCGACCCGGTGTGCACCTCGGTGGACGCAGGCAATGGCATTGGCATCGGTACCGGCCAGGTGAACTCGGCACTGTGCACCGCTTCCACCCTGGTGTCCGGCGCCAACGTGGACGCCTATGTGTTTGCCGACAAGGTGTATCTCAGCCCATCGGCCCATCGCCAGTTTGGCAATTACGCCTACGACAAGTTGCGCGCCCGCTGGTAGCCCGGCGACCCTCCGCTCCACCGGCGGAGACAGGCTCCCAAACCAAACGCCCCGGCCAAGGCCGGGGCGTTTTTCATGGTGCCTGCGTGTCCGCAGTCACTTCACTGCATCGAACAGGCCTCGCGCCTGGGCATGGCAGAACGGCGGCGTGTACGTGCCGTGGTACGAGCCGTAATACGTGGCAAAGGCGGCCGAGGTGGGATCGGTCGGGGCCTTGCCGCCGGGGCCATAAGTGGCCTGGATCATGGGATCCACATCCACCGAACTGACGTTCTTCAAGCCACGGCTATCGAAATCTGCCTTCATCACCACCTGGTGTACGGCAGGAGGTACGGTCGGATCGCCCGCACCGCCACACAGCAGCACCTGCGCCTTGGGGTTCCAGCCCAGCAGGTCGTTCTTCTTGGCGGCTACCGCCAGAGGATGGGTGCTGCTGGTGCGCGCACCTTCCAGAAACTCGGATTGGAACAGTGCATCGCGCGCCTGGTTGGGCGTGCCGCCCGGCAGCATGCCGCTGGTCACCAAGGTGGTGTAGTTGAGCGTGGGGTTGGGCAGCAGGTTCTCGATGTAGTTCGAATACGGCGCCTTGAACACGGCCTTGACGTCCGTGTACACCGTGCCATAGACCTTTTGCCACGCGGTGACGAGATAGGGCACAAAGAACTGGAAGCCCGCGATCGCATCGGGCAATTTGAGCGATCCCGACAGGTTGTAAGGACCCGACAGGTGGGCGCCAGCAACCACGTTGAATTCCGTGGGGTGGTCGCGCTCGGCGGCACGTTGCGCCGCCATGGACGCATGCCCCCCCTGCGAATAACCCGTGAACATGACCTTGCCCGACAACGTGGCGCCGACCGCGCCCGCAGCGTTGCGCGCGGCACGCACCGAGTCGATGACGGTAGTGGCTTCGGAATCGGCATGCAGATAGGGGTGGTAGGTGTACTGCGACTTGGCGAAACCCAGGTAGTCGGAAGCCACCACGGCATAGCCCTGGGCCGCGTACATGGCCGCCAGCAGGAAGGTTTCCTTGTCCTGCGGGTTGGCCAGGGTGCGGGGCTTCTCCAGATCGGTTCCCTTGGCATAGGCCACGAGTGCAGCGGGCGCCGTACAGGCCGCTCCGGCAGGCACCAGCATCACGCCTGAGGCGTTGCTGCTGTCGTTGCCCTTGGCGCCCACGGTGTTGTAGTTGAGTGCCACCACCTTGACGTCGCACTTGGCCTGGCCACTGAGCGCCTGCAGGCCACTGGCGGCCGTCGCTGCATTGATCTGTGCGGCACTCAGCGTGGTCACCACAACGGGCGTATCGATGAGCGAGCCCCGCACAGGATCGTCGGACCCGCCACAGGCCACCAGCAACAAGGCCGCACCAGCCACACAGGAGAGACGGAAAGCATTCATGGATTGATACCTCTGGTCACAAAAGCCCGATGGTGCCCAGCCGCAGGAACTCGGACATCGGGAATTACGCGAACCCGGTCTCACCAAAGACGCGTCTGCGACACATTTTTGACCCAAACCTCAACGGCTGCGCCCGTAACGCAGCTTCATGGCCAGAATGGCCGCCGCCAGGCACAGGGTGACCGCGTTGGCCACCACAATGGGCCAGGCCCGCAGCGCCACGCCATAGGCCAGCCACAAGGCAACCCCCAGCGTGAATGCGCTGTACATGCCCAGGGAGATGCCGCGCACGTCGCGCGTACGGAAGGTGTGCAGTGCCTGCGGCACAAAGCTCAAGGTGGTCAGGCAAGCGGCCAGGTAGCCGATCCAGTCGATCCAGGGCATGGTCAGAATGCAGCTTGGTGGTGTTATTGGTCGCGTCCAGTCCAGTCCACCAGCGCATCGAGCACTGGCCGTGCCGCCGCAGCCGAAGGGTGGTTGACAATGGCCACCAGCACATAGCGGCGCCCGCTGGCGGCATGCACATACCCGGCCACGGCCAGCACATCGCGCAGACTGCCGCTCTTGAGGTGGGCCGCACCCGCCCTGCTCTTGCTGCGGCGCAAGGTGCCGTCGATGCCGACAATGGGCAGCGAGGACACCAGCTCGGGCATCACGGGCGACACCCAGGCCTGTTGCAGCATCCGCCCCAGGCCCAGCGCGCTGACCCGCGCCTCACGGCTGAGGCCCGCACCGTTATCGACCACTGGAGGCGCCTGATCACCCAGGCGCGCGCGCCACCATTGCAGCAGCACCTCTTGCGCGCCCTCGAAGCTGGCCACCGGGTTTTTCTGCAAGGCCAAGGACAAGAACACATGCTGCGCCATGACGTTGTTGCTGTACTTGTTCACGTCGCGCACCACCTCGGCCAGCGCAGGGGAGGTGGACTGGAACGCGGGGCGCAGCCCCGCAGGCACCTGGCCATCGCGCACGCGCCCGGTGAGCTTGCCGCCCAGCTCGCGCCACATGCCCTCCACGGCACGCGCGGCAAAGCCTGCCGGGTCGGCATAGGCGACGGCCCAGACACGCTCTGCGCAGCGGGCGGAATAGCTGCCTTGGAACACCGTGCGCTCGGGGTTGCCCAGGTCGGCGCGCAAACCTGCCCGCCAATCACCACACTCTGCCGTCGCAGGGGCCAGCGGCACGGTGGGCTGCAACTGCACGCCCGCCAACGGCGGGTCGTACTGCACGCGCGCCACGCCCGCCACAGGGTCTGGCACAAAAGTCATGACCACCGACTTGTAGTTGAGCAGCAGCGCATCCGGCGCCGCGTTGTAGGGGCGCAGCGGCTCGCCGTCAAAGCGTCCGGGGTCGTGTGCAGGCACGGTGAACGCACTGCGGTCCAGCACGATATCGCCCACGATGACCTGGACACCCTGCGCCTGCAGGCGCCGCAGCAGCAACCAAAGACGCTCGAGCACCAGCTTGGGGTCGCCCTGGCCCTGGATGTACACATTGCCCTTGAGGCTGCCGCCCTGCACCACGCCATCGATATACACCGGCGTGCTCCAGGTGTAGGCAGGCCCCAGCAGATCCAGCGCCGCATAGGTGGTGACCAGTTTCATCACCGATGCGGGGTTGACCGGCTCCTGGGCCCGGTAAGCCAGGCGCGCGTTCGCACGGGCGTCCTGTGCATCGGCCACATACACCGACAGCGCCTCGCGCGGCAGCTTGGCGCGCGCCAGCGCCGCATCCACTTCAGCGGGCCAGGACATGCCCGGATTCGCCCAGGCGGCGGTGGCACCAACGGCCAGCACCGCACCGAGCATGCGGCGCAGGCACCGCAGGTCGAAAGCAGGAAACAGCATGCGGCGAGTCTAAGGGCTTGCCAAGCGGCCCTCGACAGCCCTGGATCACCGGTGCGGAAAGCGCATGGCAAAGCGTTCGGCCAGGGCCGTGACCGTGAGGCTTGGATTGACCCCCACGTTGGCCGGAATGGCACTGGCGTCCACCACGTACAGACCGGGACACCCAAAACCTGGTGGTCTGCATCGACCACGCCCTGCTCCGGGCGGCTGGCAATGACAGCACCGCCCAGCACATGCGCCGTCACCGACAGATTGCCCAGGCTCTCGAACAGCACATTCATGGCCTGGCCACCGCTGGCCTGCGCAAAATGCCGCGCGGCGGCGTTGGCCTGCGGCAGGTAGGACGGCGGTCTTGCTCCGCCGGGCACGTGTGAGCGCAAACCCCAGCGCCCACCGCGCAGCAAGGTGCGCCCATAGCCAAAGGCCATGGCATTGTCTGCATGCTGCATCACGGTCAGCACCGACATGCGCCGATACCAGTGGCGCGCAAAGAAGGAGCGTGTGGAGCGCACGGGCCGCGCCACAAAGGCCCACAGCACCTGCGCCCCCCGCCGCCAGGGCCGCGCTCCATCGACCAAGGGCCCCATGTACATGCGCATGAAGCCATAGCTCGGGGGAAAGCGGTTCTGCGTGATGTGGGTGTGCGCATCCGGGTGGAAGTGGGTCGAGATGGTGGTGCCCTGCAAGATGTTGGTTTGTGCATCCTGCGCCAGGATGCCCACCACGGCCTCGCTGTTGGTGCGCACATGCTGGCCCAGGGAAGCGGGCACATCCGGCAGGGTGCGGTAGCGGTCGCGCGAGGCGAACAAAATGTCCAGCGTCCCCAGCACCCCGGCAGACAGCACCACTCGGCGTGCACGGATCGGCGGCAGGCTCACGCTGCGCTGCCATGGGTGGCGCAGGTGCAACCGGTAGCCCTCTCCCGGCAGTTTCTCCAGATGGGTGACCTGGCATTCCACCCGAACCGCCACTCCGGCCTTCTCAGCCAGGTGAAGGTAGTTCTTGTCCAACGAGTTTTTGGCGCCCACCGCACAGCCGGTGATGCAGCGGCCACAACGCTCGCACCCCTTGCGTGCCGGCCCTTGCCCCGCAAAAAAGGGATCGGCATGTGCGCGGCCCGGTGCACCAAAGAAAATGCCTTGTGGCACAGGCCCGAAGCTGGGCTCCGCCCCCATCCGGCGGGCCGTTTCGCGCAGCCATTCATCCTGCAGTCCTGGGTAGGGATTGGTGGCCAAACCCAGCATGCGCTCTGCGGTAGCGTAATGTGGCGCCAGCTCGGCCTGCCAGCTGCCCTCGGCGTCGGGCCAGGCGGGGTCGGTGAAAAACGCTTCCTGCGGACGCAGCAGCACGGCCGCATAGACCAGGCTGCCACCGCCCAACCCAATGCCACGCACGATGCCCACATGCTGAAAGACCTCCTGCGCCAGCGGTCCGTTACGACCCAGGCTGGGCAATCCAGGCCAGGGCGCGGGCATCGGTTCCAGCGCGTTCCAGGTCTTCGGGCGACAGGCGGCGCCCCTGCTCCAGCAAGGCCACCTTCCAGCCTTTTTCTGCCAGACGCAAGGCGCTGACGCTGCCACCGAAGCCGGAACCCACCACCACCACATCGTGGTCGAAGTCATCCGCAGAAGGCGTCATGCCTGGCGTTCCAGCAGGAAGGGAAAGGCCTGCCCGCGCAATCCTGGCAGGTCGATCACCGTCATGCCCAGCAGATGGCTGGCATCCAGCGCGCGCAGCTCATCGCGCACCCAGCGCCAAGGTCGCGGCGCCTGGGCGCCGTAGTGCAGCAGGACGCTCGGCCGACCATCCATGGGCGATGGACCCTCTGAGCAATGCATGTGCAGGCACTCGGTCTGCACCCCGCGGCGCGCAAGCACATTGGTGGCGCGATCTGGTGACAGAAAGCGTTTGCCCTGCCAACCTGGCAGCCCACCCAACGCCACACCCACAGGCCCCGACCAACGCAGCCACCAGGGGCCGATGAACCGCACCTGGTAGAAGCCTGCCCGCATGGCTGGCGCAGGCGCCGGCAGGTCCTGAAACAAACGGCGCAGCTCGTTCAACGACAGGCTCGCAGGCACTGCCGCGTGGGCCGAAAGCGGCTCAGAAGGCATAGCCCGCGGTCAGGGTGAAGACGGCCGGCCGGAACCGGATGTCCATGGTGCGCGGCACGCCAGCGGTGGTGGCGGTCAGGCGGCTCTTCACCCGCGCCGTCATCAGAGCGCCCTGGATCGACCAGCGTTCATCGATGCGATAGCTCAGCCCCACCTGCGCGGCCAGGCCCCAGGAGTCGCTCATCGAGATATGGGTCGGCCCGCCGTTCAGCGCATTGCCCGCCGCCGTCGAAGTGCGCTTGTCAAAGTTGGTGTAGTTGATGCCCAAGCCCACCGAGGGACGCCACCGGCTCGTGGGCTCGCCGAACTTGTAGTTCAGGAACACGGTGGGCGCAATCTGCCGCACCCGGGCCAGCACCTGCCCCTGGTACGCCAGCACATGCGCTGGCAGTGCGGGCGAGAGCTTGGC
>WBZL01002087.1_pt1 | contig 19778 bp, 14 predicted proteins | sample 5204291 | NCBI WGS metagenome assembly WBZL01 (sample SAMN12344345, study PRJNA552823) | activated sludge metagenome | biome: Activated sludge suspended growth; feature: Nitrification reactor; material: Wastewater; isolation source: activated sludge from nitrification reactor of wastewater...
GCTCATGGATCCTACCAATCTGGCTGTCCTGGACAACATCCGCGCGGCGGACATGAGCGCCACGAACCGGCTCACCCAGTGGAACGACAGCCTCCATCACGGCACCTGGGGCGGCCTCCCGACCCAGCTCATGTGGGTGTTCTGCGGCCTGATGGCGACGGCGCTCTCGTTCGCCGGGGCCATGGTTTACGCCTCGCGCGTGGCGCAGCCGGACGACCGCCGGAGAGCGATCCGCCGCATCTGGTCCGGCACGGTCCTGGTGAAGTTCGGCTATCCGCTGTTCGTGATGGCGCTGGTCGCCATCGGCATCATGCGGTTCGCCTGACCCTGCGCGGGTCGCAGCCCAGGCGTCACTTCAGGTCGTCCATGCCGATCGGGCCCGCGACGACCGTGGCGTGGGGATACCGTTCCGAACGCCCCTCGACGAGGAAAATCCTCCGATCGGGATAGGCCGCGGCGACCTTGCGATTGACCTCGGTCCCGAGGTCGACCGCGAAGAGCGGGGTATCGGCGTCGTCGCTGAAATCGTTTAGCCAGAACGCGCTGCCGTAACGTTCGGGTTTCTCGATGTGGACGAAGACAAGCGCGTTCCTGAGCTCAGCCCGCCGCGAGAGGTCGAGATAGTCGGCGTGGTAGTTGTTGATGTCGGGATACTTGTTGAAGGCGAGCCAGCTTTCGAAGACCGCGATCGAGGTCACGCCCAGCATCAGGAGGAGTGCGGTGATCCTCTCGGCGGCCTGGCCATGCGGATAGAGGGCGTGCATCCGCGCGACGAATTCCCGGATGCCGAGGGCGGAGAAGAGAAGCATCGGAATGAGTGCCATGAACCAATAGCGCGGTCCGGCGTAGAATCCGCCCACATACCAGTAGAGCGCATAGAGCAGGACCGTCACGCCGGTGATCACCGCCATTGCTGCCGCCAGGCGGCTCCAGCGCCCCCAGATGAGGAATACGAGCGCAAAGAAGAGTGACGCGCCCGCCCAGCCGAAGAGGTCGAAGTTGAGTTCGTAGAGGCTTTGCTGGAAGTTGATCAGCGCTTCCGCAGGCGTGTGACCGGGAAATACGTCCACATTGCCCCAGTCGGGCGGCCCGCGGTCAGGGCCGAAGCCGATGGCATTCGCTCCGGGACCCCAGAACGCGTCGAGATAGACGGTCATCGGCAGGGTCATCGGCGACCCGGTCAGCGCGGTATTGTACGCGAAGAGGAGGATCCCCACCGCGATGCAGCCCAGCCCGTACATGACCACAGTGCGCCACTGCCGCCGGTCGGTCAGGAAACCCAGCGTCCAGAGCCCGGTCAGGACGCCCATGTAGACCCCCTCGAGCGGCCGGCTGAGAAAGAGCCAGCCCATCAGGGCGCCGGCAAGAAACGGCAAGAGGAAGCTTGGCGCCTCGCGCGACTTCTGAAGCAGCACCCACGCCCCGAGAACGAGCGCGGCGGTGAAGGTGTGCAGGAGATAGGTGGACGAGATCGACAGGAACCAGGGCGAGACGGCGAGAAGCATCACGACGAGGTCGGCGGTGCGCCGGTCGGTCGCAGTCCGCACGAAACGGTGCAGGAGGACGACACAGATCGCGGCCAGAACCGGATTGAGAAGCCACGGCACCCCCGACCAGATCGCCGGGACGAGCGCGGCCGGCCAGCCCGGAAGATTGACGGAGAACCAGCGGTTGCCATTGGCATCCATGAGGTAGTGGCCGAACGCCTCGACCACGGCCGGCACCGGAACGGAAAGCTGGCCTTCGGCGAAATAGCGAGCATGGAAGAGATAGACGATCCCATCCAGGTGCGGCACTCCGTCGAAGGACCATAGGCTGATCATGGCGCAGATAACCAGGACGAAGAGCGCGGCGAGCCAGGGAAGGCTCCGGCCGGCAGGTGTCGCTCCGGTGTCGGCGCCTGGCGGCGCCACCAGCGGCGCGATCCGCCCCACCGCGGTGCTCAGCGCCGGGCCGGGCAGCGCCACGGCGAAAGCGGCGAGGGCAAGAAGGTTGCAGCCGAGGAAAGCCAACGCGATGGCAAGCTGCTTGACGTACCGGGAGGGGTTGTCCGAGGCGATGAAGTCCATCGCGGCCTTCGACGCGACCACGAGGACGAACGCCAGAAGGGCAAGGCGGGCCCAGCCCATTGCGCGACCGATCCGCCGGAGATGCCCCAGCCCGCCGTTCCGCAGCAGGTAGGCCGCAGCCACGACGCCCTGCGCGCCGACAGCGGCCAGCATGGCGGGGGACAGCCCGCCCGCCGACAGCCGGAAGTGCTGGAACCACAACGGATCCTTCAGCGCGAGCTGGGCGGCGAAACCCGCCAGGAAGAGCGCGGCCATGAGACCAGCCGATTGCCAGCGGGTCCAGAGACCGAGTCCGAAGGGCAGGATTGCGAGGCCGAGCGTGGCAATCCACCAGTACTCGATGCCGCGCAGCGCACCGCCGTTCAGATAGCCCGACGCCCCGATGGCGAGGACGGCCAGCGACACCGCGATCGCCAGGACGCGGCTCGTCGCCCGAAGAAGGTCCGACCCGGCGAGACTGCGTGCCTGCATGTTCTGTTCACCCCGTTCCGTCTTTCGCGTGCTTCAAGGGCATCGGCCGTCCCCTGACCCCGTGGATCGATCCGAGATCTACCGGCCGACCCTCACGACCACGAAGAGCTTGCGGATCAGCGGTCGCTCACCCCAGGAGAAGAGTTGCGCGCAGGCGACGTCGTACTTCTCCATGATCTCCTTGTGCGCGCGGCTTTCGCCGGCCGTCCAGAGTTCGGTGTCGCCCCAGTCGTCGTAGCCGATCAGCGTTCCGGGGCCGATCAGCTTGTGCGAGAAGAGGAAATTCAGGACATCCATCGTGCTGTTGTAGAGATCGGCGTCAATGTCCACATAGGCCGCCGGCTTGAACGTGCCGTTCGCGACAAGTTCGGGCTTCAGCGTCTCGGAGAACCAGCCGGGATGGATCATCCGCTGGTCCTCGGTCACGCCAAGCTCGCCGAGCCGCCGCTCCAGCCCCGAGAGCGGCGAGGCGAAGGCGCCCACGTCCCAGACCGCCGGGACCTCGATGCCGGGGTCCTCGGGCGGAAGACCCTGGAAGGAATCGAAGAGGTGCAGGTACGGCATCTTGCTCGTCAGGCTCTGATATCCTTCGAGCAGGCCGTGAACTGTGCCGCCATGTGCGACGCCGAAACAGTAGGCCTGCTTGCCGCCAGCCGCCGAGTCAAAGCGCTCCAGGTAACGCGGAACGAGATAGCGCCAGGAATGGATGCCGTTGACCATCTCCGCCTTCTCGGAAGGGCTGAGGTCGATGTCGATCGTTTCAAGAAGCCGCTCCAGCGGCCAGCGGCGGGCGACGGCGACCCATTTCACCAGGAATGACTTCTTGCGAATCCAATGAAGCATCGTCTCTCGTCCTTCTCGCGGACGCGTGCGCCGGTCAATCCGGCGCCGCGATCCCCGTGTTTCAAATCGCAACGGCGCGGTCCGGCATGGGCCCGCAAATCCACGGATCGGCCATAGCAGATTTATCGCGTCAGGCCTATCGGCAGGAAACACTGTCGCCGTTCGGGAAGCAGTGCGCGGCGTCAGGCAGGATCATGCCCGCACGTAGCTCTTCAGCCGCGCGAAGGTGCCCGGCATGAAACCGACGACGGCGATCAGCGCCATGGCCACGCCGATCAGGACGGCCAGTGCGACGTAGGCGATATCGTCGATCCGCCCGAGGGCGAGCAGGCGCCAGAGTGCCACGACGAGGCCCATCGCCACGGTCACGATTGCGGGCGACCGGAGCGCATGGGCGAACCCCCGGGCAGGTATCGCTTCCGGCGCAAGCGCCGCGCGCGTGCAGAGCGGCAGCACAAGCACGGCGCGCAATGCGACGGCCGCGGCCGCCGCGACCGCCCCGAAGGGGCTGGCCAACCCGACCAGGATGATGCCGAGAGCAGCCTCGATCGCAATCACGCCGAGGTATGCGTCCACCCGGTCGAGCGCCAGGAGATATGCTTCCTGCGTTGCCGTCAGCGCCATCGCGGCGCCCGCGACGCAAAGGAACGGAATGATGTGGCCGGCGGCGTCCCATTCCGGTCCGAGAAGCACCCGTGTCAGCGGGAAGGCGACCAGCGCCAGTCCGGCGAGCGAGACGAAGCCGGCGAAGGCCGAAAGCTCCGTCAGGTCGAGGAAGAAGCCAGAGGTGCGGCCCGTCTGGCGGCGCAGTTCGGCGATCGCAGATTGCGCGACACCCTGGATGACCCTGACCGAGACCTTGATCACGATCTCGACGAGTCGGGCCGAGAAGGCAAAGAGACCCGCGGCCCGCGGATCGGCGAATATGCCCAGCATGACGGTCGGGGTCTGGTTCACCACGAGCGTCCAGGTCCTGAGCTTGAGCACGCGCGGGCCGAGACCGCGGATGAGGCCGAACTCGGCGCGGGTGGGAAGGCGGCGCGGCCACCAGCGCGCGCCGAGGATCGCGAGGACGCTGTTGATGCCAAGCTCCGCAAGGCGCTGGCCGACGAGGCTCCAGGCGCCGTAGCCGTTCATGGCCATCGCGATTCCCACGAGCCCGCCGAGCGTCACGCCGACAATGGTCCGGATTGCGAGGGTTTTGTATTCCATTCGGCGACGCAGCAATGCGGTCGAGACCCCACCGAGGCCGATCATCAGCACGGCCGGACTGACAGTTGTCAGCAGTGGCGCGACGGAGGGCTGCCCGTAGAGTTTCGCCACGACCTGCGCCAGGCCCATAAGCGCGACCATGATGGCGGTGGCGATGCCCGTCAGCGCGAAGAACGTCGCCTCGAGCCGACCGTCTTCGAGCGATTCCCGCTCGATGATGGCCTCGGTGATCGTGTCGCGGACAAGAAATTCTCCAAGGAAAAGAAAGGCAAAGGCCATTGATGCGATGCCGAAGCTTTCGACGCCGATGATCCGTGCGATGACGAGGAAGATCAGGGCCGCTGCCGCCTGTTCCATCCAGGCCGCGGCTGCGCTCCAGGCTGCGGCGGTGGAGAATTCTCGTTTCATCGGGCGCTTCTCACCAGCATCTTGACGGGTTCGGTCCGGCGGCTTCCTGTGCGAACCGGGTGTGAACGCCCGTTCTCCGGCATCAGTCGAAAGCCGAATGCACCCTTGCCTGTCAACCAGAATCGTTGACGAATAGCCGAGGCCACGAGAAACATGTCGCCGCATTGGCCGGACTCCCGGCGTGCTGCGCGGTTTGAAATCAAGACCCTGACCGAGGCGCCAACCAAGTCGCGCCATCGGTCTATTGAACAGATTGGAGAGGATACGTTGGACTGGTCTTCAAAGAACGTACTCGTCACGGGCGGCTGCTCCTTCATCGGCTCGCACCTGGTCGAGGGCCTCGTGCGCCGCGGGGCGCGGGTAAGGGTTGCCGACGATCTCTCCAGCGGTATCCGGGAGAACATCGATCAGGTGATGAAGACCGGCAAGGTCGAGTTCGACGAGGTCGATCTGCTCGACCCGCGCACGGCTGCGAAGGCCGTCGCCGACATGCAGGTGGTCTTTCACCTCGCCGCCACCCATGGCGGGCGGGGCTACATCAGCACGCATCAGGCGGCCTGCTCGACCAACCTCGCGCTGGACAGCATCATGACCCGCGAGGCGTATCGGGCCGGCGTGGAGCATTTCACCTTCGCATCGTCGGGTTGCGTCTACCCGACCAGCCTGCAGAGCGATCCGAGCGAGATCCTCTACCTTACCGAGGATCTGGTGAAACCGCCCTACGAGGCCGACGACCTTTATGGTTGGGCCAAGCTGATGGCGGAGCTGGCGCTCAGGGCCTATCACGAGGAATACGGCATGAAGTGCGCCTCCGTGCGCTACTTCACCGCCTACGGTCCGCGCTGCCCCACGAACCACGCGGTCGTCGCGATGATCGCCCGCGCGTTCCTGCGGCAGGACCCCTTCGTCGTCTGGGGCACCGGCGAACAGATCCGCAACTGGACCTATGTCAGCGACATCGTGGAGGGCACGATCCGCGCCGCCGAACGCATCGAGGACGGCACCGCGGTCAACCTCGGCACGATGGAGCGCACATCGGTCATCCAGTGCGCCCAGATGATCCTTGAGCGCACCGGACTGAAAGCCGGGATCGAGCGTGACCTGAGCAAGCCGACCGGCCCCTACAACCGGGTCTGCGACAACAGCCTGGCAAAGAAGCTGCTGGGATGGGAGCCGGAGGTGCCGTTCTCCGAGGGGCTGGACCGGACCATCCGCTGGTATTTCGACTATCACGACCGCGACGACGTGGCCTCGGATTTCGAGCAGTCGCTGACCGGCCGCGGCTTCGAGAAGACCAGCAAGAAGGCGGCAAGCGCGGCCTAGGCGAGCCGCCGGCGGACCGCCTGCTTCCCGAGCGGCCCGAACGCCCTTCGCCGGCGTTGCGGGCCGCGTGCTTCTGCTGTGCCCGGGACGTGGCCGCGTGCGGCTAGTTGCATTTCGCAGCCTTCCACCGCGTCTTCAGCCTGTCGCCTTCCGCGCGTGTCAGGTAGCGGCTCCATCCCAGATGGTAGATCAACCCGTTCTTTTTCGCGCGGTTGATGTGCTCGACGGCCAGTTCGCCCTTGGGCGTAAAGATCAGGGTCCGGCCCGACTCGGACTCGTCCACGTAGTAGTGCCCGTCCGGCAGGACGGTGAAAAGGCCGCCCGCTTCGTTCCTGAAGTCGTTCGCCGCCAGAACCTTTGCATAGGGGCTGGAAACCGTGTCGGTGGCGAAGTCGTAGTAGATGATGTCGCTGCGGCCGTTGACGAATTCCCCGTCGCCGAAGTTCAGCGCGTTGTTGTTGAAGACGGCGATGGTGGTGCTGTCGATCACGTCGACGTCATGCTGCGAGACCCAGGGCCCCGACTTCCACCACAGGATCTTGTCCGTGGAGGGGCGGATGAGCATGATCGTCGAAGGATGGCGCAGGCTGACGAAGATGTCGCCGCGCTTCCAGTAGGGTCCGTCCTCGAATACCGGCTGAACGTCGTTGAGGTGGAGAGGGTCGCCATAGAACTTGTGTGCCCCTAGGATCAGGAACCCGAGCCCCTGGTCGAGCATCATCTTCGTCACCGAGCGATGGTAAAGCACCTTGCCCTCGGCAGAGAACTCCACGATCGAGGGATCGTAGAAGGTTGGAGCCAATCCCCGGACCTCCTGCGGACGGACGAAACCCGATGTCCAGAAATTGCCGTCCGGTCCGGGTTCGGTCGTGTGATGATAGAATTCGTCGTCGAGAATCCACACCGGATCGCCGCACGGAGTCATCCTGACCATCGGGCTTTCCTGGGCTTTCACGAGCAGATCGCCGTTGTCGAGCGGCACGGGGTGGACGGCCTGGAAGCGCCGCGGGTTCAGCCAGCTGCTGACGGACCGGCCGGACGACGAAGATGCACCCGCGAAAAGCCTTTCGGGGTCGACATCTATGCGGTGCACCGTCTCGCCGGCCTTGAGGTCCACGAGTTCGAAGACATGGTGGCCGACATCGCCATCGTGACGGCTGAACAGGAGATATCCGTCCAGCCCGCTTTCGAGCCGCACGTCGAAGAACGTCCATCCCTGCTTTCCGGGAAAGCGGTCGGAATGCTCGGTCGCCATCCCGGCCAGGTCGTCCTGCATCATCATCCGGAATGCACGCGCCGCCTCGGACGGCAGGGCCGCCAGACCGTAGGCGAGATTACCCATCCGTCCGAACTGATCTCTCCCGAGCGCGCGCTCGCGCACGATGGCGCCGAACGACCAGCCGCCAAGCAAGAGTGCCGCGACCAGAAGCACGACGACCCGGACCGCGATGCGCCGCGAGGCAATTGCCTCGATGCGCCGGCCGATCGATCCCAGGACAGAATCCATGCCGAAGTCCCTTCTCCCGCTGCGTTGTGCCGTCAATCCGTTGTCATGGCGCAACCGGACGACTGGCGCAGCTTCGCCCAAGCTCCGCAATCCGCTGTCGGTCGAGGCCGGCGGGAAGCCGCAGGCCGCCGAGCACCATGCCAAGCAGGCCCTCGGCGATTCCCCTGTCGAGGACGTTGTTGTATTCCCAGGCCAGTTTTCCGTCGGGGGTCAGTTCGAAGACGCGCCCCCAGCGCGCCTCCGTCACGAGAAGATTGCCGTTCGGCAGCCATTGATGCTTGCCCATGATGTCGCTGAAGAAAGGCACCTCCTTGCTGCCCTGGAAGAAGACCCTTTCGCTCTTGTCCCGCGCGTTCAGGATGACGATCCTGCTGAACACGTCCGCCGGTCGCTCGCGCCTGTTCATGTCGCTTTTGACGACCGCATGGTTGTCGAAGAGCGAGATTTCGTCCCCGCTGATGAAATCGGGATCGTGCTGCATCACGAAGGATCCGGTATAGGCGTACTTGATCTTCCGTGTCGCCCTGTTGAACACGATGACCGTGTTCAGGTTGCGGAGCGAGACGAGGATGTCGCCTGGCCCGAAGACCCCCGGCTTCAAGTCGGCAGGAAAGATTTCGGCATCGTTCAAGTGGAGCAGGTCGTTGTCGCCGAAATGCAGTCCGAACGGCGCGTGCGCGGCCAGATAATAAAGACCGCCCAGCCCGTTTTCGAGCAGAAGGTCGTTGACGGAAATGCGTTCCAGCACCTTGCCCTGGGCGCTGACGAACGTCACGTACTCGCGGAAGGTCTCCACGTTGCCGAATTCGTCCTTATGGCCGGGTTCGGCCACGTAGTCCTGTTCGGAGACGATGAATCCCCCGTCTCCGTCTCGCTCCACCGAGTGATGCGTGAAGGCCGGCAAGCGCCAGACCGGATTGCCGCAGTAATCGAGGCGGATGAGTCCGAACGGCTCGAAGTTGAACACGATGTCACCCTTCGAAGTGATCACCAGACCGTGGATCTCGCCGCCCGGGTCGGCCTTTGGGCGGTCGCGTTCAGGGATGTGGTCCGTCTCCGGCCAAAGCGCAAAGATGTCGATCACCCACTGGTGCAGGACGGTGCCTTCATTGTCGATGATGCGGATAGCCATCTTCCGGTCTTCATCGATGCCGTAGACGAGAACCGGCGCCTTGCTGACGGCACCGGGCAGGTAGGTATGGGTCTCGGGCACGCTTTCGGCCGGACGCCGGTAGAAGAACCAGCCGTCCTCGGGCTTGACCTGGCCGCGAATGAGGGTGAGGCCCTTTTGCGCCTGGATCAGGACGGCGTGCAACTGCGGATAGGGGAAAAGGTCGTTGCGATGCGCAAGGACGCCGTAGAGCCAGATCGCGAAGCCGACGGCGACCGCGAACAGGATTGCAGCGATGCGGTCCGAGTTCAGTGCCTTAAACCTCTGCATCACCCGTGGCATCATTTCGGTCCTTCCGTCAACTTCCGCGCGGCGCGTAGCCGAAGCACAGTCCGCCGAGTTTCCGCAACAGCCAGTCGAACCCGTCGGATACGAACCGCTTGCTGAATACCGGCGCGCGCGCTGCGAATTCGGTGGCGCCGGTCCTCGTGTTGATCGACCGTCCCTTCCCCTTGCCGACCCTGATCTCGCTCCCGTCGATGGACACCACCGGATCGAGCGCGAGACCTTTGCGCGCGACGATACTCCAGATTCTCGCAGCCAGCCATATCAGCGGCGCCGCGATCAGCCGGGCCGGCCGGCTCCTGGCGATCATCGGCTGCTCTGCGTAGTTGAGGTCGAGGAACGGCAGGTCCCGGTTCAGCACCAGCGCCATCTCGCCCACTGCCGCGTGGCACTTGATGAGGTGGCGGCACCGCGACAGGAGCAGCATGTCGCACAGCACCTCGCCGCCGCGCGCCGCCTTCTTGTCCTGACGGTTGAAACTGTTGTCGTCGGAATCGCTCAGCGATATCTCCGAGTACGAGATGACGTGATCGGGATAGGCCGCCTCGAGAACCTTCAGCCATTGCCGCTGATCGGTGGCCACGAAGATCCGCGTGCAGTCTGGATGGGCAGCCAGATAGCGGTCGATGTGCGGGAAATACTCCTCGGGCACGATCTTGCGGGAAAGGTTGGGCCCGACGCCGAAATCGAACTTGTCCGAGCCGCGCAGCTGCAGGCCGAGCGTATGATCGGCGAACTTCGCCGCGGCGAAGGCTTCCACCTGCGCCAGGATCGAACGGCGGAAGCGGATCGTGCCGTCGGACAGGAACGGCCGCGCGCGGTCCCTTTGCTCCTGCCACCAGGTTTCGGGATAGGGGCCGTCGGCCCGGTTCACGACGCTGCGGTAATAGCCGAAGGGGTTCATGTACCAGCTTTCCGGCTCCCAGCGAAAGAGGCGCTGAAGTTCGGACGCGGTGGACAGCGTCAGGACCCGGCCGCCGGCGACGAGCCTTTCGAGGTCCTGCCCGGACACGCCGATCGGCTCGAAGTAGTAGTCCCACACATTGCCGCCCTGTTCGGCATCGAAATACGGGTTGGGCCCGCCGAACATGTTGCTGCGCTGGTGCAGGTACACGATGGGAACCAGGCCCGTGCGGCGGGCGAACTGCAATTGCGTCACGACGCCGTTGATTTGCGCGATCAAGCCGTCGGACGTATTGCAGATCAGGAGATAGCGCTCTTCGGTCATCTGGCTTTCATATGCTCCAAGGCCTGGCGGCACGCTCGTCGGCTGGATCGAGTCAATCGGCCGGGCGGTTGATCACGCGCATATCCCGATGCCCGTAAGTGGCTGCATTCAGCGCGGAAAAATATCGTGGGCAGAGGGACTTGCCGTCAAGCCCGAAACGGAGGGCCGGGTTAAGGCGCGGCCGGACCGATGCGCGCGGGCCGCATCGGGTCCGGTGCGCGGGCGTGGAGGTCCCTCCGCCTGCGGCATCCGTCATCGTTCCGCGCCGCCACCGCGACGCAGTTCGGGGACCGCGCGGCGGGTAGCGCAGCGGTCGCGGATGACCTGCGTCAATGACCTGGTCGGACTTTGTGTCCACTCTGATCCGGGCAGCGCCCGGTGCGGAGGAGGACGAGATGTGCCACGACGTCATCCGCAAGACGCCGACCGACACTCCGTCGCTCCGGATGCAGACCGGCTGGGTTGCTGCGCGTGCGCGTCTCGAGGGCCTGCCAGGCGGCGGCATCAACATCGCTCACGAGGCGGTCGACCGACACGTTGCAGCAGGCCATGGGGAGCAGCCGGCGCTCGTCTGGCTCGGCCGCGAGGGCGAACGGCGTGTCCTCAGCTACGCGGACCTAGCGGCTCAGGCAGCGCGTTTTGCCCATGTGCTTCGGCAAAACGGCATCGGCCGGGGCGAGCGGATCTTCTTGCTTGCCGGCCGGGTGCCGGACATCTACGCCGCGACACTCGGGGCCTTGAAGGCGGGGGCGGTGGTCAGCCCGCTGTTCGCCGCCTTCGGGCCCGAACCCGTTCGGGCACGGATGGAAATCGGCGGGGCGAGCGTTCTTGTCACGACCGAGGTGCAGTATCGCCGGAAGGTGGCCGAATGGCGCGCGACGATGCCGTCGCTGAAGCTCATCCTCATCCTCGGCGACACGGCGCCCGAGGGTTGCGTCGCGCTCGGCCCCGCGATGGCCGCCATGCCCGATGTGTTCGAGACCGTGCGGACGGGCTCCGAGGACATGGCGCTGCTGCATTTCACGTCCGGAACGACAGGGCTGCCGAAGGGCGTGGTGCATGTCCACGATGCGGTGGTCGCCCATGCCGAGACCGGGCGCATCGCGCTCGACCTCAGGCCCGGCGACATCTACTGGTGCACCGCCGATCCGGGCTGGGTGACGGGGATGAGCTACGGCATCGTCTCGCCCCTCTGCAACCGGGTGACGATGGTCGTGGACGAGGCCGAGTTCGAGCTCGACCGATGGTACGCGATCCTGGAACGCGAGCGCGTCGCGGTGTGGTACACCGCGCCGACGGCGATCCGCATGATGATGCGGGCGGGGGGCGAGGCCGCGCGGGGGCGCGACTTTTCGGCCCTGCGGTTCCTCGCCAGCGTCGGCGAGCCACTGAACGCCGAATGCGTGATCTGGGGACAGGAGATATTCGGCCGCCCGTTCCACGACAACTGGTGGCAGTCGGAAACCGGCGGCATCATGATCGCCAACACCGCCCCCATGGACATAAAGCCGGGCTCGATGGGCAAGCCCCTGCCGGGGGTCGAGGCCGGCATCGTCTCGCACGAGGACGGAGAGGTGAGGGTGCTGCCCGACGGCGCGATCGGCGAGCTGGCCCTCAGGCCCGGCTGGCCGTCGATGATGCGCGCCTATCTGGGCCAGCCCGAGCGCTATGCGAAGTGCTTCGCGGGGGGGTGGTATCTGACCGGCGATCTGGCGATGCGGGATTCCGACGGCTACTACTGGTTCGTCGGCCGTGCTGATGACCTCATCAAGTCCTCCGGCCACCTGATCGGACCCTTCGAGGTTGAAAGCGCGCTGATCGAACACCCCGCGGTCGCAGAGGCCGCGGTGATCGGCATCCCCGACGAGACCGCCGGCGAGGTGGTGAAGGCCTTTGTCACGCTGAAGGCCGGGTTCGAGCCGGACGAGGCGCTCGAACGCGAGCTTCGCGGCCATGCGCGCAAGCGGCTTGGTCCCGCTGTCGCGCCGCGCGAGATCGTCTTCCGCGAAAGCCTTCCGCGCACCCGCTCTGGCAAGATCATGCGGCGGCTCTTGCGCGCGCGGGAACTCGGCCTGCCCGAGGGCGATCTGTCCACGTTGGAGGGGAACGCCAGATGACCGGCAAGGTGAAACTGGACCATGACCATGTCCGTGCGCTCCTGCGCGGGATGATCCGCATCCGCCGCTTCGAGGAAAAGTGCTACGAACTCTACACGCAGGAGAAAATCCGCGGCTTCCTGCATCTTTACGACGGCGAGGAGGCCGTGGCCGTGGGCGTCGCCGCGGCGCTGGAACCGCGCGACCGCGTCGTGTCCACCTACCGCGAGCACGGCCATGCCCTTGCCCGCGGCGTCAGCATGGAATCCGCGCTGGCCGAGATGTACGGCAAGGCGACCGGCTGCGCCGGCGGTCGCGGCGGGTCGATGCATTTCTTCGATGCCGAGACCAACCTCTACGGCGGCAACGCGATCGTCGGTGGCGGTCTGCCACTTGCGGCGGGGCTGGGGCTCGGCGACAGGATGCAGGGGCGGGACTGCGTGACGGCCTGCTTCTTCGGCGAAGGCGCACTGGCCGAAGGCGAGTTCCACGAAGCGATGAACCTCGCCGCGCTCTGGAAGCTGCCGGTCCTCTTCGTGCTGGAAAACAACCTCTACGCCATGGGCTCGGCGGTGGCGCGGGTGCAGGCGAACACCGATTTCGTGCCCCGCGCCGCCAGCTACGGACTGCCGGCCGAAAGCGTCGACGGCAACGATGTGGTGGCAGTCGAAGCGGCGGCCCGGCGGCTGGTCGGGGCGATCCGGACGGGCGGCGGCCCGCAGTTCCTGGAATGCCGAACCTACCGCACGCGGCCCCATTCGATGTTCGACGCCGAGAAATACCGCGACAAGGCCGAGGTGGCGGAGTGGCGCAAGCGCTCTCCAATCACGCGGTTCCAGGGCTGGCTTCTCGACAACGGCCTGATGCATCAGGAGCAGATCGACGCCATCGAGGCCGAGGTCGAGGCGCAGGTCCGCAACGCCGTCGCGGCGTGCGAGCAGGCGCCGTGGGAGCCGGTCGAGGACCTTGCCCGCCATGTCGTCGCCGAGGTCCGCCCGGCGCCGCCCGTGCCGGTGGCACCCGGCAAGCTCGTGGAAAGCACCTATCGCGACTGCTGCCGGCAGGCCGTGACCGACGCGCTCCTGCGCGACGAGCGGGTGTTCATGATGGGCGAGGATATCGGCGCCTATGGCGGCTGCTACGCCGTGTCGATGGGCCTCCTTCAGGAATTCGGCCCCGAACGGATCCGCGACACTCCGCTTTCCGAAGGGGGGTTCACCGGGGCGGGGATCGGAGCGGCGCTGGCCGGGATGCGGCCGATCGTGGAGATCATGACGGTCAACTTCTCGCTCCTCGCGCTCGACCAGATCCTCAACACCGCTGCAACCCTTCGCCACATGTCGGGCGGTCAGTTCGGCGTACCTCTCGTGATCCGCATGGCGACGGGGGCCGGGCGGCAGCTTGCCGCCCAGCATTCGCACAGCCTCGAGAATTTCTATGCACATATTCCCGGGCTCCGGGTCGTCGCCCCGGCGACGCTCGAGGATGCGCGGGGGATGCTCTGGACCGCCCTGGAGGAACCCGACCCGGTGATCGTCTTCGAACATGTCATGCTTTACAACATGGCGGGACGGCTGCCGGACAATGCAGGCCCCGTCGATATAGACCGCGCGGCGGTCCGCCGCCCGGGCCGGGACGTGACCCTGATCGCCTGGTCCTACAGCCTGTGGAAGGCGCTCGAGGCCGCCGAGGCGCTGGCGAAGGACGGGATCGAGGCCGAGGTCATCGACCTGCGCTCCCTCCGTCCGATCGACGACGAAACCGTCTTCGCGTCGATCCGGCGCACCCGGCGGGCCGTCGTGGTGGACGAGGGCTGGCGGACGGGGTCGCTTTCGGGCGAAATTGCCGCGCGGGTGCAGGAAGCGTGTTTCTGGCACCTCGACGCGCCGGTCGCCCGCGTCTGTTCGGCCGAGGTGCCGGTGCCCTATCCGAAGCACCTCGAGACCGCGGTCCTGCCGCAACCCGCCGGCATCGTCGCGGCGGTGAAGTCGCTGCCCGGGATCGCGCGATGACTGATTTCAAGATGCCTTCGCTCGGTGCCGACATGGAGGCGGGCAAGCTTGCCCAATGGCTGGTCGCCCCGGGCGACAAGGTCGCGCGCGGCGATGTCGTGGCGGTGGTCGAGACCCAGAAGGGCGCGATCGAGATCGAATGTTTCGATGCGGGCGAGGTCGCCGAACTGGTGGCCAAGGTTGGACAGACCCTGCCCGTCGGTGCGCTTCTGGCGCGGATCGGTTCGCCTGGCGCGGCGGAAGCCGGCACTGTGCCGCCCGCCGCGCCTGCACCGACCGGGCAAGCGGCACCGATCCCTGGCCCGGAGCCGGTGTTTGCCCAGGCACCCCAACCCAGCGTCGAACCGGGCGCCATCCTCGCCTCGCCGGCCGCCAAGGCACGCGCCGCAGAGGCTCGCGTCGCGCTCTCCGAGGTCGCAGGTTCGGGGCCTGGCGGCGCGGTGCTGCTGGCCGATGTCGATCGTCACATCGCCGCCCGGCCCGCCGCGCCGCCAACGGCCAAGCCGGGGCTCGACATGGCAGAGATGCGCCGTGCAATCGCCGCCGCCATGACACGGTCCAAGCGCGAGATCCCGCATTACTACCTGAGCCACGAGATCGACCTTCAGACGGCACAGGACGGGCTTGCCGCGCTGAACGCCACCCGGACACCCGACCGCCGGCTGCTGATGGGTGCGCTACTGGTTCGCGCCGCCGTGCGTGCGTTGGACAAGGTCCCCGAGCTGAATGGCCGCTACGAGGCAGGGACGGCCCCGGCCCGGTCTGAGGCGGTGCATTGCGGGGTCGCCGTATCCCTGCGCGGCGGCGGTCTCATCGCCCCCGCCATCCTTGACGCGGCGACGAAGGATACCGACGCGCTCATGGCGGCGATGCGCGATCTCGTCGCGCGGGCGCGCGCGGGGCGTCTCAGGATGAGCGAGATAACGCAGGGAACGATCACGGTCTCGAGCCTCGGCGAGAGCGGCGTTGACGCGCTCTTCGGCGTGATCTTTCCGCCGCAGGTGGCGCTCGTGGGTTTCGGCACGCCGAGGGTGCGGCCGATGATAAGGGACGGCGGGGTGGCGGCGCGTCTCGCGGTGACCGTCAGCCTCGCCGCCGACCACCGCGTGAGCGACGGCCGCCGCGGCGCGCTGTTCCTTGCCGAGATCGACCGCCTTCTGCAGGAGCCGCTGACCCCATGACCCGGAACGAAATCCGCGCCGCATTCCTCGCCGATATGACCGAAGTCGCGCCGGATCTCGATCCCGCGGCGATCGGTGAGACGGATCGGTTTCAGGACGATCTCGGCCTCGACTCGATGGACTTCCTGAACCTCGTCAGCGCACTGCACAAGCGCTTCGGCCTGCCGATCCCCGAGGCGGACTATTCGCGGCTCGTGACCCTAGCCATGGCTCTGGACTATCTGGAGGAGGCGCTGGGACCGTGAGCGGTCGCGCGCCGCGCCGGGGTGGGACACGCAGCTTGCAGGTATCGCCTCCGGCGGCCCACATGTTTGACCGGCGCCGGTGGCTGCGCTATGGCGCGGCAAACGGGGGCGGCGATGATCTTCACGGTGGCGATCGACGGACCGGCGGCGGCGGGGAAGGGGACGATTTCCCGCGCGGTCGCGGCGCATTTCGGCTTTGCCCATCTCGATACCGGGCTACTTTACCGCGCGGTCGGAGCGAAGGGCGGCGATCCGGTGGAGGCCGCGCGAAACCTGACCGAAGGCGATCTTGGGCGCGATGATCTGAGGACGCTGGAAGCCGGACAGGCCGCAAGCCGGGTCGCCGTCATCCCCGAGGTGCGCGCCGCACTCGTCACCTTTCAGCGGGGCTTCGCCCGGCGCGAGGGTGGCGCGGTGCTCGACGGGCGCGACATCGGCACGGTGATCTGCCCCGAGGCGGAGGTGAAGCTTTTCGTCACCGCCAGCGCGCAAGTCCGTGCCCACCGCCGCTGGCTGGAAGTGGGCGGCGACGAGGCGCAGGTGCTGGCCGAGGTGATCGAGCGGGACAAGCGGGACGCGGATCGGGCGGTGTCGCCGTTGAAGGCGGCCGAGGATGCGTTGGTGCTCGACACGAGCGCGATGACAATCGACGCGGCGGTGGCGGCGGCGGTCGCCGAAGTGCGCCGCAGACTCGCAAAGGAGTGATCCGGCGCGGCGCCCTGGACGTAGTATCTTCAAACGGAGGTTGCGATGCTGCGTTTCATCCTTGCGACACTGACAACGTCCCTGACGGCCCTCGGTCCGGCCCTCGCCGCTCCGCCCGATGTCCCTTTCGCCTCGATCGATGGTGGCGACCTTTCGCTGAGCGACTGGGCGGGCAAGCCGGTCCTGGTGGTCAATACCGCGTCGCTCTGCGGATTCACCCCTCAGTACGAGGGCTTGCAGAAGCTCTACGACACCTACCGCGATCGCGGGCTCGTCGTTCTCTCGGTGCCGTCCGACGATTTCAGGCAGGAACTCGGCTCCAACGGTGAGGTGAAGGATTTCTGCGAGCTGACCTACGGGCTCGACCTGCCGATGACCGAGATAACCCATGTGCGGGGTGCCGCGGCGCATCCGTTCTACGCGTGGTTGCGCGACAAGGAGGGCTTTGTCCCGGCCTGGAACTTCAACAAGGTGCTGATCTCCGGCGAGGGCGAGGTGGTGGCGACCTACGGGTCGACAGTGACCCCCCTGTCGCGCAAGCTCACGGGCGACATCGAGGCGCTGCTCGACTGACTTTCAGACCAATGCGCCCGTCGCGCTTGCAAACCGGGCGAGGGGGCACTATACGCCGCCTGTCGAACGGGCCGTGAGAGCCAGGGACATCCGAGGACGCGCAGGGTCGGGATCACGCCGGCCCTTTGCTGTTTTCGGCCGCCTCTGCCCCGCGCGACGGAGAAAAGACCGGCGGAGCCAACCGCATGGCCAGAAACACGTTGCAAAGGAAACTGAACACGCATGTGCGCTAAAGCCACGATGGAGGAATTCGAAGCCCTCCTCAAAGAAAGCTTCGAGATCGACACCCCGGACGAGGGGTCTGTCGTCAAGGGCAAGGTCATCGCCATCGAGGCGGGCCAGGCCATCATCGACGTCGGCTACAAGATGGAAGGCCGTGTCGATCTCAAGGAATTCGCAAATCCCGGCGAACAGCCCGACATCGCGGTCGGCGATGAGGTCGAGGTCTATCTCGACCGCGTCGAGAACGTCCGCGGCGAAGCGGTGCTGAGCCGCGAGAAGGCCCGCCGCGAAGAGGCCTGGGACCGTCTCGAAGAGGCCTATGCCAAGGAAGAGCGCGTCGATGGCGCCATCTTCGGTCGCGTCAAGGGCGGCTTCACGGTCGATCTCGGCGGTGCGGTCGCGTTCCTGCCCGGTTCGCAGGTCGATGTCCGGCCGGTGCGCGACGCCGGCCCGCTCATGGGGCTCAAGCAGCCGTTCCAGATCCTCAAGATGGACCGCCGCCGCGGCAACATTGTCGTGTCGCGTCGTGCGATCCTCGAAGAGTCCCGGGCCGAGCAGCGCGCCGAAGTCATCGGCAATCTCTACGAGGGCCAGGTGGTCGACGGCGTGGTCAAGAACATCACCGAATACGGTGCGTTCGTCGATCTCGGCGGCGTCGACGGTCTTCTCCACGTCACCGACATGGCGTGGCGCCGCGTGAACCATCCTTCGGAAATCCTGAACATCGGCGAGACCGTGAAGGTCCAGGTGATCAAGATCAACAAGGAAACCCACCGCATCTCGCTCGGCATGAAACAGCTTCTCTCCGACCCGTGGGATTCGGTCGAGGCGAAGTTCCCGATCGGCTCGGTCCACAAGGGCCGCGTCACCAACATCACCGACTACGGCGCCTTCGTGGAGCTGGAGCCGGGGGTCGAGGGGCTCGTCCACGTCTCGGAAATGTCCTGGACCAAGAAGAACGTCCATCCCGGCAAGATCGTCTCCACGAGCCAGGAAGTCGACGTCATGGTGCTGGAGATCGACCAGTCCAAGCGCCGCGTGTCGCTCGGCCTGAAGCAGACCATGCGCAACCCGTGGGAAGTCTTCGCGGAAACCCACCCCGTCGGCAAAGTCATCGAGGGCGAAGTCAAGAACATCACCGAATTCGGTCTGTTCGTCGGCCTCGAGAACGATATCGACGGGATGGTGCACCTCTCCGACCTCAGCTGGGACCAGCGCGGCGAAGAGGCGATCCAGAACTACCGCAAGGGCGACGTGGTCAAGGCCGCCGTCACCGAGGTGGACACCGAGAAGGAGCGCATCTCGCTCTCCATCAAGGCGCTCGATGCCGACACCTTCTCGGACGCCGTCGACGGCGTTAAGCGCGGCTCGGTCATCACCGTGACCGTTACCGCGATCGAGGACGGCGGGATCGAGGTGGAGTACAGCGGCGCGAAGTCGTTCATCCGCCGCTCGGACCTCGCCCGCGACCGCGCCGACCAGCGGCCCGAGCGTTTCCAGGTGGGCGACCATGTGGACGTGCGGGTGACCAACATCGATCCGAAGACCCGCAAGCTGGGCCTGTCGATCAAGGCGCGCGAGATCGCCGAAGAGAAGGAGGCCGTGGAACAGTACGGCTCGTCCGACTCCGGCGCCTCGCTCGGCGACATCCTCGGCGCCGCGCTGAAGGGCTCGAAGAGCTGAGATCGCGACATGCGGTCCGGAACGGCCCCGCCCTGTGCGGGGCCGTTCTGCCTTTGCCGAATCGCTCCTGCGCCGCCGGTCGCGGGGCGCGATCGGAACCCGCAGCCCCCGGCGATGCTGCGTTGCAGTATCCCGGATGCTGCGCAAAGCGCCGGTCCGGCCGCCCCTCTCACGCAGAATTCCCCGCCTTTCCAATGGCTTTCCTGTTTGAGGCCGCGCCGAATGCGCCTATAGTCGTCGCACAACAACGCGGCCGCCATCCGGGGACGGCACGCACAGGGGGGCTCCGAATGATCCGGTCCGAACTCATTCAGAAGATCGCCGACGAGAATCCGCACCTTTACCAGCGCGACGTCGAGCGGATCGTGAACACGATCTTCGAAGAGATCATCGAGTCGCTGGCGCGCGGCGACCGGGTCGAGCTCAGGGGGTTCGGCGCGTTTTCGGTGAAGCATCGCGCCGCGCGCGCGGGACGTAATCCGCGCACCGGCGAGCATGTGCCGGTGGAGCAAAAGTGCGTGCCGTTTTTCAAGACCGGCAAGGA
>WBZL01002090.1_pt1 | contig 19741 bp, 19 predicted proteins | sample 5204291 | NCBI WGS metagenome assembly WBZL01 (sample SAMN12344345, study PRJNA552823) | activated sludge metagenome | biome: Activated sludge suspended growth; feature: Nitrification reactor; material: Wastewater; isolation source: activated sludge from nitrification reactor of wastewater...
GGTACCCAGAGCGCCTGCATCGTCTCGGCCTTGATCTGGTCGACAATGTCCCGCTCGCCCTTTACTTCAACGATGAGATTGAGCGGGTCGTCCGGTCCGTGCCCGTCGAGCCGCCAGGCAAGCGCGCGGGAATCGCGGTGGATCTGGTCCCAGGAGACGTGGAAGCCCTTCTCGTGGGGAAGCCGTTCCTTCATCGCGATCCTCGTTCAGTGCTGGATGATCAACATCAGACCAAGCAGGGCCATCGCCACGGCGCAGGCCCGGTCGATCCAGAATTTGGCGGCAAAGTAGCGCGAACGCATCCGCGCTGTCGACATCAGAACCGCAACCAGCGCATACCAGAAAAGCTCCGTCCCGAGGCAGAGCGCATAGAGCAGAGCCTGCCCCGAGGGAGCGAGCGGCTCGGGGAAGACCGAGAGGATCAGCGTCGCATAGAAGAGCGCGGGCTTGGGGTTGGAGAGATTGAGCGCGATGCCCCCCGCGAATCCGCGCAAGGCACCCCTTTCCGGACCCTCGGCCGCCTCCGGCAGGGGCGCGGTGGAGGCCTTCCAGAGCCCCCGGGCGAACCACAGCAGGTAGAATCCGCCGAAGACCTTCAGCGCCGCGAAGAGGAGCGGGTTGAGCTTGAACACCAGCGCCAGCCCGAAAAGCGCCATCAGGCACCAGAGCGAGGCACCCGTCGCAAGGCCGAGCCCGTAGGGCAGGGCCCGTTCACGGCCATGCGCGAAGGCGGTCTGGACGGTGGCGATGATCGCCGGACCCGGCGTCAGGATGGCGAGCGACAGCGCGGTGAAAAGGGCGGCGGCCTGGGGCAGGGCGATGGCGGCCATCGCCTGGGCCTACTCCTTGCCGTTGCCGTTTCGCCCGGTCACCGCGTCGATGTCCGGTGCATCGACCGCCTTCATGCCGACGATGTGGTAGCCGCAATCGACATGGTGCGTCTCGCCCGTCACGCCTGAGCCGAGGTCGGAGAGAAGGTAGAGCGCCGACTTGCCGACCTCCTCCTGGTTGACGTTACGGCGGAGCGGCGAGTTCAGTTCGTTCCATTTCAGGATGTAGCGGAAGTCGCCGATGCCGGAGGCCGCGAGCGTCTTGATCGGTCCGGCCGAGATCGCGTTGCAGCGGATACCGTCCTTGCCGAGGTCCTCGGCGATGTAGCGCACCGAGGCCTCCAGCGCGGCCTTCGCCACGCCCATGACGTTGTAATGCGGCATCACCCGTTCGGCGCCGTAATAGGTCAGCGTCAGAAGCGACCCCCCGTCCGGCATCATCGCCGCGGCGCGGCGGCAGACGGCGGTGAAGGAATAGACCGAGATGTCCATCGTCATGCGGAAGTTGTCGATGCCGGTATCGACATAGCGGCCCCGGAGTTCGTTCTTGTCGGAAAAGCCGATGGCGTGGACGACGAAGTCGAGCTTTCCCCAGACGGCCTTCAGGCGCCCGAACAACCCGTCGAGTGAGGCCGGATCGGAGACGTCGCACTCGATCACCTCGGTCGCACCGACCTCGGCGGCAAGCGGCTCCACGCGCTTCTTCAGCGCCTCGCCCTGGTAGGAGAAGGCAAGCTCGGCACCCGCGTCGGCGCAGGCGCGGGCTATCCCCCAGGCGATCGACTTGTCATTCGCAACGCCCATGATGAGGCCGCGCTTGCCGGCCATCAAATTGGTTGCCATATCTGCCCCCGCGCCACTTTCTTATCGAGTTCCGAAGCATTAGGCTAAGTTCCGACCTGCTTCAAGGGTGAGAGGCGCTAAATGGCGAGCCTGTTGCGTCGCTTGCAATCAGAACGAGAAACTGCGGGAATCAAAGAAGAATGTCTGATCGCAGCGGCATATTCTCCGGCACCGACCCGTTCGAGATCGCGCGAGCATGGCTTGCCGAGGCGGAAACGAGCGAGTCCAACGATCCCAATGCGATCGCGCTGGCCACGGTTGACTCCGATGGGTTGCCGAACGCGCGGATGGTGCTTCTGAAAGAGATTGAGGCCGACGCCTTTCTATTTTACACAAACTACGGATCGGCCAAGGGACGCGAAATTGCGGCTTCCGGCAAGGCGGCCTTCGTGCTGCACTGGAAGTCGCTCAGGCGGCAGATCCGGGTCAGGGGTGTAACCAGTCGCGAAGAAGGGCCGAAGGCGGACGAGTACTACGCCTCGCGGTCGCTTCAAAGCCGCCTTGGCGCCTGGGCGTCGAAGCAGTCCGAGCCGCTCGCTTCGCGCGCGAGGTTGATGGCGGAAGTGGCACGAGTTACGGCGGCGCATGGTATCGCGCCGGGACGTCCTCCCTTCTGGGGGGGGATCAGGATCAGGCCGCTGGAGATCGAGTTCTGGGCTGACGGGGCCTTTCGACTGCACGACCGGTTCCAATGGCGTCGCGCGACGCTGGCGGACGATTGGACGATCGCGCGATTGAACCCCTAACTTTCGCGCAGGTGGTGACCAGTTTCTCCAGGTGGTAGCTGAGTATCAATCCACTCTCCGCCGGTCGGTTCCGGCGGGGGCGGGAATGGGAAACGACGAACAATGACAGAAGAACAACAGAACCAGCACGAGGTCTCGGGCCGCGTGAAATGGTTCGATCCTGCCAAGGGTTTCGGTTTCATCGTCGCCGATGCCAGCGGCGGGGACATCCTGCTGCACGCCAACGTCCTGCGAAACTTCGGCCAGAGCTCCGTTGCCGACAACGCGCGAATCAGGGTCCTGGTGCAGCAGACGGCGCGCGGCGCCCAGGCCGTCGAGGTGCGCGAGATCCTTCCTCCCGAGACCGAGGAGGGCGCCCCGATGGAGGATCTCGGTGACAGCGACGCCGCCGAGATCGCGGCCCTGCCGCTGGAGCCGGCCCGGGTGAAGTGGTTCGACAAGACCAAGGGCTTCGGTTTCGCCAATGTCTACAGCCGCCCCGAGGATGTATTCATCCACATCGAGGTCCTGCGCCGGTCCGGCTTTGCCGATCTGCAACCCGGCGAGGCCGTCTGTCTCAGGGTGATCGAGGGCAAGCGCGGCCGCATGGCCGCCCAGGTCACCTCATGGGAAGCCGCGGTGCGGGACCGGAAATGATCCGCGCGGGCGGCCTTGCGGTCCTGCTTTTCGCCGTTGCCGGGCAGGGCGCCTTCGCTGGCTGTTCCGACGGCCGGGCCGAGTTTCGCTGGGACGGCGGGCACGCGCGCTTCTCGGTCGAGATCGCGGACGACGAGGCCGAGCGCGCCCAAGGGCTGATGTTCCGGCAGGAGTTGCGGCCGAGCGCCGGGATGCTCTTCATCTACGAGCGCCCTCAGGCGGTGTCGTTCTGGATGAAGAACACGCTCATTCCGCTCGACATGGTGTTCATCGGCGCCGACGGCCGGGTAAACGGGGTCCATGCCAATGCGGTGCCGGGCGATGTCACGCCGATCCCCGGGCCTGCGGCGACGCTGATGGTCCTCGAGATACAGGGCGGGCTTGCGTCGCGACTCGGGCTGGCCGAGGGGGCGGAGCTGCGCCACCCGCGCCTTGCCCAGGCCGGCGCGCTCTGGCCCTGCGACTAGCTTGGGTCTTTCCCTCGGACGGGCGAGCGGCTAGGAACGAAACGTCGGGGCGTAGCGCAGTCTGGTAGCGCGACGGTTTTGGGTACCGTAGGTCGTGAGTTCGAATCTCGCCGCCCCGACCAGTTCCGACCAAGTCCCGCCCCCCCGACCCGTCCCCCGGGCCTTGCGCGCCCGGCTCCGGCCGGTCGGCACCTTGCCCTGTCCGCGGCCCCTCTGCCGCCCCTGTCTGTGGACGGTTTTCACCCGGGATCGCAGGAGGCGCGGCCAACCCGGCGCGGGGCAAGCAAATTTGCAGGCCGTCTCCGGGGGCGGGGGTCTGTGCATGAATCGATGTGCTCCGCCGGCGATTTCCCGCCTTGCCGCGTCAAGCTGAAATCTCTGCACGGAAACGTGAAAAATCTGTTGACCGGCCCCCCGTTCCTACGTCAATTTGTGCGGGCCGAAGAAAAAGCCACAAGATTTAGTGGCGGCGGGACGGGAGACCACCCCAAGACTAGTCCGGCGGCGACAACGCCGGAACGCGGTGCGCGCACACACCGCGGGCGGGGATGTTTGAACGATCACGCCTCAACGGCACCTGCGCGGCAAGACGTTCTCTGAAGGGGCGCGCCGCATAACGCTGGAACGATGGGGCAGAAATGAAGATCGAACGCAGATTCACCCGGGCCGGGCAGGATGCCTACGCAAGCATCGCCTTCGCGACGACCACCTCGGAAATCCGAAATCCCGACGGCAAGATCGTGTTCCGCAACGACGCCGTCGAGGTGCCGGAGGGCTGGAGCCAGGTTGCGTCCGACGTGCTCGCCCAGAAGTATTTCCGCAAGGCGGGCGTGCCGGCGCGGCTTCGCCGTGTGAAGGAAAAGGGCGTGCCGCACTTCCTCTGGCGTTCGGTCGCGGACGAGGCCGCGCTGGCCGACCTGCCGGAGGGTGAGCGTTTTGTCGGCGAGACCTCGGCCCGTCAGGTCTTCGACCGCCTCGCCGGCGCCTGGGCCTATTGGGGCTGGAAGGGCGGCTACTTCACCTCCGAAGGCGACGCGCAGGCCTATTACGACGAGATGCGCTTCATGCTGGCCGAACAGATGGCCGCGCCGAACTCGCCCCAGTGGTTCAACACCGGCCTCCATTGGGCCTATGGCATCGACGGGCCGAGCCAGGGCCACTTCTACGTCGATCACGTCACCGGCAAGCTGGTGAAGTCCGAGAGCGCCTACGAGCATCCGCAGCCGCACGCCTGCTTCATCCAGTCGGTCTCGGACGACCTGGTGAATGACGGCGGCATCATGGACCTCTGGGTCCGTGAGGCGCGGCTCTTCAAATACGGGTCGGGCACCGGCACCAACTTCTCCTCGCTCCGGGGCGAGGGCGAGAAGCTGTCGGGTGGCGGCAAGTCCAGCGGTTTGATGGGCTTTCTCAAGATCGGCGACCGCGCGGCGGGGGCGATCAAGTCGGGCGGCACCACGCGGCGCGCCGCCAAGATGGTGATCTGCGACATGGATCACCCGGACATCGAACAGTTCATCAACTGGAAGGTCATCGAGGAGCAGAAGGTGGCCTCGCTGGTGGCCGGCTCCAAGGTCCATGAAAGGCAGTTGAATGAGATCTTCGCGGCGATCCGCCAGTGGGACGGCGCAAGCGAGGATTCGGTCGATCCGGCCAGGAACGCGGCGCTGAAGGCGGCGATCCGGGGCGCCAAGAAGGCAATGATCCCCGAGACTTACGTCAAGCGCGTGCTCGATTACGCGAAGCAGGGCTACGGGAGCATCGAATTCCCGACCTACGACACGGATTGGGACAGCGAAGCCTATGCATCGGTCTCCGGCCAGAATTCCAACAACTCCGTCCGCGTCACCGACGCCTTCCTCAGGGCGGTGAAGGACGACGCCGACTGGGAACTGATCCGCCGGACCGACGGCAAGGTCGCCAAGACCGTGAAGGCCCGCGATCTCTGGCAGCAGGTCGGCCACGCCGCCTGGGCCTGCGCCGACCCCGGCATCCAGTTCCACGATACCGTCAACGCCTGGCACACCTGCCCGGAGGATGGCGCGATCCGGGGCTCCAACCCCTGTTCGGAATACATGTTCCTCGACGACACCGCCTGCAACCTTGCGTCGATGAACCTCCTGACCTTCCACAAGGACGGCAGGTTCGACGCCGAAGCCTATGTCCATGCCACGCGACTCTGGACCGTGACGCTGGAAATCTCCGTCCTCATGGCGCAGTTCCCGTCGAGGGAGATCGCCCAGCGGTCCTACGACTTCCGCACGCTCGGCCTCGGCTACGCCAATATCGGCGGCCTCCTGATGAACATGGGGCTCGGCTATGACTCGGACGCGGGCCGCGCGCTTTGCGGCGCGCTGACGGCGGTGATGACCGGCGTAAGCTACGCCACCTCGGCCGAAATGGCCGGCGAACTGGGCGCTTTCCCCGGCTATGCCAGGAACGCCGCGCACATGCTCCGCGTGATCCGCAACCACCGCAACGCCGCCTATGGCAAGACCGACGGCTACGAGGCGCTGGCGGTGAAACCCGTGCCGCTCGATCACGCGAGCTGCCCGGACCAGGGCCTTGTCGCGCTTGCGAAATCCGCCTGGGACGAGGCGCTGGCGCTGGGCGAGAAGCACGGCTACCGCAACGCGCAGGCGACGGTGATCGCGCCCACCGGCACGATCGGCCTTGTCATGGACTGCGACACCACCGGGATCGAGCCGGATTTCGCGCTCGTCAAGTTCAAGAAGCTCGCCGGCGGCGGTTACTTCAAGATCATCAACCGCTCGGTTCCCGCGGCGCTGGAAACGCTAGGCTACGGCTCGGCCCAGATCGAGGAGATCATCGCCTATGCCGTGGGTCACGCCAGCCTTGGCAACTGCCCCGGCATCAACCACACGTCCCTCATCGGCCACGGCTTCGGCCAGGCGGAGCTTGAGAAGATCGAGGCGGCGCTGCCCTCGGCCTTCGACATCCGCTTCGTCTTCAACCAGTGGACGCTGGGCGAGAGCTTCTGCCGCGAAACCCTTGGCATTCCTGCCGAAAAGCTCGCCGACCCGACCTTCGACCTCCTGCGCCACCTCGGCTTCACCAAGGCGCAGGTCGAGGCCGCGAACGATCATGTCTGCGGGACGATGACGCTGGAGGGCGCGCCGCACCTCAAGCCCGAGCACTATGCGGTCTTCGACTGCGCCAATGCCTGCGGCAAGACCGGCAAGCGCTTCCTCTCGGTCGACAGCCACATCACCATGATGGCGGCGGCGCAGAGCTTCATCTCGGGCGCCATCTCCAAGACCATCAACATGCCGAACAACGCCACCATCGAGGAGACGCTCGCCGCCTACGAGCTTTCCTGGTCGCTCGGCATCAAGGCCAACGCGCTTTACCGGGACGGCTCGAAGCTCAGCCAGCCGCTCGCCGCGGCGCTGGTGGAGGATGACGAGGAGGCGGAGGAGATCCTTGCCTCCGGCTCCGCCCAGGAAAAGGCCGCCGTGCTGGCCGAGAAGATCGTCGAGAAGATCATCGTCAAGGAAATCGTCCGCAGCCACCGCGAAAAGCTGCCGGAACGCCGCAAGGGCTATACCCAGAAGGCGATCGTCGGCGGCCACAAGGTCTACCTCAGGACCGGCGAATACAAGGACGGCCAGCTCGGCGAGATCTTCATCGACATGCACAAGGAGGGTGCGGGCTTCCGGGCGATGATGAACAACTTCGCAATCGCGGTGAGCGTCGGCCTGCAATACGGTGTTCCGCTTGAGGAATTCGTCGATGCCTTCACCTTCACCAAGTTCGAGCCGGCGGGCATGGTTCAGGGCAACGACTCGATCAAGTCGGCGACCTCGATCCTCGACTACATCTTCCGCGAACTGGCGGTTTCCTACCTCGACCGCACCGATCTGGCGCATGTAAAGCCTGTGGGCGCGAGCTTCGACGATCTCGGCGGCGGCGCCTACGAGGCGCAGGCGAATGTCGCCGAGCCGAGCGAGCGGACGGCGTCGAAATCGCTCGAAGTGCTGAAGCAGGTCGCCTCCACCGGCTACATGCGCAAGCGCCTGCCGCAGGAACTCGTGGTCCTGCAGGGCGGGATGGGGGCGATGGCGCTGTCGGGCGACCCGGTCGCGGCACTCAACACGCTCGTTCCTGTGACGGCGCAGGCGGCCTTCGGCGGCGGCGCCACCGCGCTCGCCTCCGGCACGGTCACGATGGACGCCCGCGCCAAGGCGAAGATGCAGGGCTACGAGGGCGAGGCCTGCGGCGAATGCGGCAACTACACGCTGGTGCGCAACGGCACCTGCATGAAGTGCAACACCTGCGGCGCGACGAGCGGGTGCAGCTGAGATACCGGCCCCCGCTTGCGCGGGGGCGGGGTTCCGGGGCGGGTGCGCTCGCCCCCGACGACGTTCAGGCCGCAGGCAGAAACCGAGCGGTAACAATGACGAGCCTGAACGGCGAAACTGGGGGGCAACGGCCCCCCTTCTTCTTTTCGCGCGGCGTCTTTCTGCCGGAACCGGCGGAAACCCCCCGATGTTATTGCCTAACGGGGGAGAAAAAGGCGACTTCTCCCCCTGCAACGGTCCTTGCGCCCGGCGGCCCCGCCCCCCAGATTCAGGGCAAGCGCGCCGGGCGATCCGGGACCGCGAAAAAGGAGAGACGGATGAACAGGACGATTTCGGCCCTCGTGTTCGGCCTCGCGCTCGCCGGTGCGGCACAGGCGCAGACGGTCGTGACCGATACCGACGGCAACGGCAGCTACTCGATCGAGGAACTGACGGCGGCCTACCCGGACATGACGCCCGACGTGTTCGCCCAGGTCGACGTGAACGGCGACGGTTCGGTGGATGCCGACGAGCTTGCGGCGGCGCGCGAACAGGGTGTGCTCGCCAACTGATCCCACACTCACGGGACCCTCGGAAGCGGGCGCCACGCAAAGGGCGCCCGTTTCGCATCCGGGGCTCAGGCGCCGCGCGACAGCGCCGCGACGCCGGTGCGCGCGACGTCGCAAAGGCCGAGCGGCCGCATGAGTTCGGCGAAGGCGTCGATCTTCTCCGACGTGCCGGTCATCTCGAAGACGAAGCTCTGCAGAGTGGAGTCGACGACATTGGCGCGGAAGATCTCGGCCAGCCTCAGTGCCTCGATGCGCTTCTCTCCGGTGCCCGTGACCTTGAAGAGCGCGAGTTCCCGCTCCACCGCCGGGCCTTCCACTGTCAGGTCGTGGACGTCGTGAACGGGAACCAGCCGGCCGAGCTGCGCCTTGATCTGCTCGATCACTGCGGGCGTGCCGCGCGTGACCACGGTGATGCGCGAGCGGTGGCCCTGGTGGTCCACCTCGGCGACCGTGAGGCTGTCGATATTGTAGCCGCGCCCCGAGAAGAGACCGATGACACGGGCAAGCACGCCCGCCTCGTTGTCCACGAGCACGGCGAGCGTGTGGCGCTCGATCGCCTGCGCGTTGGGGTCGCGCAGGTCGTAGGCGGAATGGCTGGTGGAGCCCTTCTTGATGTTGAGCGGCGACATCTCTCTTCCTTCCTCTTCGGCCTGGCCGCCGTCCCGTCAGGGCGCCGGGCAGGACCAGTCGGTCACGGTAAAATAGGAGGCGGGGTAGGACCGCGCCTCGGTGATCTCGGCCACGCGGGTGCCGTCGTAGTGGTTGACGTATTCCCAGACGATCATTCCGTCCGCATCGGTCTCGAAGGCCCGTCCGGCCTCGAACTCTGTCACGAGGAAGCCGCCGCTCGCCAGCGGTTCCTGCTTGCCGCGGATCACGCTCAGCATCGCCTGGCCCGGACGGTTGCCCCAGAGGTCTTCATAGGCGCCGGTCCGTGGGTCTACGCGCCCGATCTCGGACACGAAGGGCCCGTCGACGGGACTCGTGTCGCGCTCGCCGAGGAGGGTCCGGTATGCGTTGTTGTTGAAAAGCGCGATCGTCCCGTCGGGCATGAACTCCGGGTCGTGCTGGCGCCGCCAGGGGCCGACCTGATGCCACTTCACCCGCCAGTCGCCGGGGCTGACGACGAGAAGCATGTTCTGCTCGCGCAGCGAGAGCAGCAGGTCGCCCGGCGCGAACTGGGGGAAGGCAGCGGCCATCGCCGCCGGCAGCTCGGCGATCTTGTTCATATGGACGATCTCGTCGTTCCAGCGTCCGGTGGCGAAGAAGCTCATCCCGTTCGCAGTCAGGATCGGCTCCATGCCGTTGTCAAAAAGGATGCGCGGCACCGACTTCGCTTGCGTGATCTCCCCGTCCTCGCTCACCTTCAGGATCAGGTTGTCGAGGATGTAGGGCACGCCCTTCATGTCGGTGAAGGGCGGGAACGCGTCCTCCATCCGGCCGGGGTGAAGAAGCCGGAGCCCCGGCACCCAGTAGCCGCCGCCCTCGGCCTTCTCGACCGAGTGGTGCGTGGCGTGCTCCAGCGTCCATTCCCTGCGCCCGCAGCGGTCGAGCTTGATGAGGCCGGCGTATTCGTAGTTGACCACCACCGACCCGTCGGGGTTCACGACCAGCCCGTGGAGATCGACGTTCCAGTCGGTCTGCGGCGCGCGGTCCTCGAGATAGGCCGTCTCGGGGAAGTCGCGCGAGAATTGCAACGTCCACGCGGCAACGAGGGTCCCGTCCCGTCGCATCAGCCGGATGCCGTTCTGTCCGTCGAAGAAGCCCGCGATCGCGATGAGCCGGTCATCGGCGACCACGTTCAGCGTCACGCCTTGCCCGGCGTGGCGCGCCGGCTGGAGGAAATCGACCGGCTCGCTTCCGACGAGGTTCGGCACTTCGGAAAGCGCGAGTCCCGCGGTGTCGAGAAGCGACATGACCGCCCGGTAGGCCCAGCCCCCCGTCGCCCCGGACCAGAGCCCGTAGCCGAACGCCCCCGCCGCGAGGAGTGCGATCCCCGCGACGGCCGAAACGGTCCTGCTGCCGTCGCGCTGCCCGTCGCCCATGACCCGCCCTGTCCGACGCCCCCCGCGTGCGCCCCTATACCAGCACCGCGCCGCCCGCCTGGATCGCGCCTTCGGTCGAGGCGTCGCCCAGGAGCATCTCGTTGTGCGGCTTGCCCGACGGGATCATCGGGAAGCAGTTCTCGTGCTTCTCGACCAGAACGTCGAGGATATAGGGCCCGTCATACTCGATCATCGCCATGATCGCGTCATCCATGTCCTTCGGGCTGTCGACCTTCGCCCCCTTGCAGCCGAAGGCTTCGGCGAGCTTGACGAAATCGGGCAGGCTTTCGGACCAGGACTGCGAGTAGCGCTCGCCATGCAGCAACTGCTGCCACTGGCGCACCATGCCGAGCCGTTCGTTGTTCAGGATGAACTGCTTCACGGGCGCGCGGAACTGCACGGCCGTGCCCATCTCCTGCATGTTCATCAGCCACGACGCCTCGCCCGCGACGTTGATGACGAGGGCATCCGGGTGGGCGATCTGCACGCCGATGGAGGCGGGCAGGCCGTAGCCCATCGTGCCGAGGCCTCCGCTCGTCATCCAGCGGTTCGGCGCCTCGAAGCCGAGGAACTGCGCCGCCCACATCTGGTGCTGGCCGACCTCGGTCGTGACGTAGCGGTCGCGGCCCCTGGTCAGTGCCTCCAACCGCTCAAGCGCATATTGCGGCTTGATGGTCTTCTGCGAGTTCCTGTAGCTGAGGCACTTCTTCAGCTTCCACTGTTCGATCTGGCCCCACCACTTCGCGAGACCCTCCTTGTTCACCTTGCGCCCGCGCGCCTTCCAGACCTTCAGCAGGTCTTCCAGCACATGACCGACGTCGCCCGTGATGGCGACATCGACATGGATTACCTTGTTGATCGAGGAAGGGTCGATGTCGACATGCGCCTTCTTCGAGCGCGGCGAGAAATCCGGGATGCGGCCGGTGATGCGGTCGTCGAAGCGCGCCCCGAGGTTGATCATCAGGTCACAGCCATGCATGGCAAGATTGGCCTCGTAGAGCCCGTGCATCCCGAGCATCCCGAGCCAGTTCTTCCCGCTCGCCGGGTAGGCGCCGAGGCCCATCAGCGTCGACGTCACCGGGAAGCCCGTCGCGTCCACGAGTTCGCGCAGAAGCTGGCTCGCGGCCGGGCCGGAGTTGATGACGCCGCCGCCGGTGTAGAAGATCGGGCGTTCCGCCTTCTCCATAAGCTCCACCAGCGCGGTGATCGCCGCGATGTCGCCCTTCATCTTCGGCTGGTAGTGGCTGACCTTCGCCTCGCGCGGGGCGCGGTAAGTGCCGGTCGCGAACTGCACGTCCTTCGGGATGTCGATCAGCACCGGCCCGGGGCGGCCGGAACGGGCGACGTGGAAGGCCTGGTGGATCGTCTCGGCCAGCTGCTCGGTGTCCTTCACCAGCCAGTTGTGCTTGGTGCAGGGGCGGGTGATGCCGACCGTGTCGGCCTCCTGGAAGCCGTCGGTGCCGATCATGAAGGTGGGCACCTGTCCGGTGAGGCAGACGAGGGGGATCGAATCCATCAGGGCGTCGGTCAGGCCGGTGACGGCGTTGGTGGCGCCGGGGCCCGAGGTCACGAGGACGCAGCCGACCTTGCCCGTCGAGCGGGCGTAGCCTTCGGCCATGTGGACCGCGCCCTGTTCGTGGCGGACGAGGATGTGGCGGATGTCGTTCTGCTGGAAAATCTCGTCATAGATCGGCAGCACCGCGCCGCCGGGGTAGCCGAAGACCACCTCGACGCCCTGGTCCTTGAGCGCCTGAACCACCATCTTCGCACCGGTCATCTGCCGCGACATCTTCGTCTCTCCGTCCGTGCCGTAACTTGCACAAGAAAAAGCCCCCGAGGGCCGTTCGGGGGCGCATGGGAACCATCATGGTCAACCGTCACCGGCCCATGCGCCAAACCTCAAGCTCTACGAGGATCGGGGTCATCGCCCACGAGGCTCCCTTGCTGCTGTGCGGCGGACATTATTTGCGTGCGCGGGGGGCGTCAACCGGCAAAATCCGGAATAAAGTGTCGCAGACGCCCATTCTCGGCACATTTTCTTTCGCCGTCCCGCGCAATCCGGACAGATTCCGCATTCCGGGGGGCTCTGCGCTAGGGTTGCCCCACGAGCGCGAGGTATCCGGCGTAGCCGGCCAGAAGTCCCGCGCCGCCGAACCGGCCGACCTTTCCCCGCATCGCAGCAAGTGCCAGCATCGCAAGCGCGGCGGCCAGGGCAACCACCATGTCGAGTCGCGCGAAGCGCGGATCGGCCGGGATGGGCGCAATCAGCGCCGTCACGCCGAGGATGCAGAAGACGTTGAAGATGTTCGAGCCGAGTATGTTGCCCACGGAGATCTCGGGCTGACGGCGGATCGCCGCGAGAATCGAGGTCGCAAGCTCCGGCAGCGAGGTTCCGATGGCGACGATGGTCAGGCCGATCACCGCCTCGCTGACCCCGAAAGCGCGCGCGATCTCGGTCGCGCTGTCGACCAGGAGCCGGGCGCCGACCATGAGGATGACAAGGCCCGCGAGCACGGCGGGAAGGCTTTTCCAGAGCGGCGGGGCCACCGCGGCCGCGGCAATCGCCGGATCGATGTCCGGTTCCTTCGCGCCGGGAGCCCTGGTCCCTGTCAGCGCCTTCCAGAGGTAGAGCCCGAGCCCCGCGACAAGCAAGGCGCCGAAACCGCGCGTCACGGTTCCGGACAGGAGCATCGCCCAGAGGATAAGCGTCGCCGCGATCATCACGGCATAGTCCCGACGCATCGGTGCCAGCGGGATCGGCACCACGATGATGAGCGCGGAAAGGCCGAGGATCAGCAGGATGTTCGCGATGTTCGAGCCGACGACGTTGCCGATGGCGATGGCCGGCGATCCGGCGAGTGCCGCCTGAACCGAGACCAGAAGTTCCGGCGAGGAGGTGCCGAAGCCGACGATCGTCAGCCCGATGACGAGCGGCGGGACCATCAGGCGCTGCGCGACCGCGACCGACCCCCGGATCAGGAACTCGCCACCGACGAAGAGGCCGACGAGCCCCGCCGCGAACATCAGATAGACCACGATCCCCTCCGCACTGCTGTCGGACCTAGATCGGTGCCGCGGGCGGTTTTGCAAGGGGGAGGGGCGGTGCCGGGGCAACGCCGGCGGCGCGCTGTTGCCGGGCGGGATCAGGCGGCGTTTGCGGCGCTGCGCGCCTTCAGCCTCATGCCGACATCGGCGATGGCGCGGATCGCCGGCAGAAGCTCCGCCCCAAGCGGGGTCAGTTCGTACTCGACCGAAGGCGGCGAGGTGGGCACGACCCGGCGCGAGACGATGCCATTTTCCTCCATCTCGCGCAGGCGCTGGGTCAGCATCTTGGCCGAGACCGGCGCCATGTCGGTCTTGAGTTCGGAGAACCGGCGCGGCCCGCCGGACAGGTACCAGATCGCGTTCGGCGTCCAGGCGCCGCCGATGAGCGCCATGCAGGCGGCGAGGGGGCACTGGGGATTCGGGGCTGCGTTCCTGCGGCGTTTCAGGGCCATGGCGGTCTCCGGGTTACCGGGGAGTTACCACCAAATTGCGGTTACATCAAGTAAGGTGGTTTCCAAATGTTACCATTGTGCGCTATCCGTCCCCGCACCGACCAACGATATGGAGACTGCGATGAAACTCTACTACTCCCCCGGTGCCTGCTCGATGGCCTCGCACATCGTGCTGACCGAGATCGGCCGCCCGTTCGAGACCGAGCGCGTCGACACGCGGTCGAAGAAGACCGCGGACGGCACCGACTTCCTTTCGGTGAACCCCAAGGGCAAGGTGCCGGCGCTGGCGCTCGACGGCGAGGTGCTGACCGAAGGTCCGGCGATACTGCAGTTCGTGGCCGATGCCGCGGGGGCCGAGACGCTCGCGCCGCGGGCGGGCACGCTGGCACGGGCGCGCGTGAACGAGGTGCTGACCTACACGAGTTCCGAACTGCACCCGGCCTTCAGCCCGCTCTTCAATCCCGCCCTGGACGAGGCCGGCCAGGCTGCCGCGCGCAGGACCGTGGCGGCGAAGCTCGACTGGCTCGAGGCGCGGCTGGCCGACGGCCGGGCCTATCTCACCGGCGGCGATTTCACAATTGCCGACGCCTATGCCTTCGTCGTTGCCAACTGGGCGAACTTCACCGGCATCGCGCTCGACGGCTGGCCGCGGCTGAAGGACTACGTGGCGCGCGTCGCGGCCCGCCCGGCGACGCAGGCGACGCTGAAGGCCGAAGGCCTGATCTGAGAAGGGGAAGGCACATGAGCGACTTCGCCGCCGTGACCGAGGTGCTGGGCACCTATTTCGACGGACTCCACCATTCGGATACCGCGCGGCTTGCCCGCGTGTTCCACCCGCAGGCGCTCTATGCCTCGGCCAGCGACGGGACGCTCCTGCACCGGACGATGGGGGAGTATTTCCCCGTCGTCGACGCCCGGCCTTCGCCGGCTTCGCGGGGGGAACCCCGGGCGGACCGGATCGTCTCCATCGCCTTCGCCGGCCCGGTGACGGCGACGGCGGTGGTGACCTGCGCCATCGGCGGGACCTACTTCACCGACTGCCTCACGCTTGTCCTTCTCGACGGCCGCTGGCAGATCATCGCCAAGGTCTTTCATGCCGAGGCGCGCACCCGCTGACAGGGAGGATGGACAATGCCATACGTCAACATCAGGATCACCCGCGAGGGCGCCACGCCGGCGCAGAAGGCCGACCTGATCCGCGGCACGACCGAGCTTCTGGTCCGCGTGCTGGGGAGATCCCCCGCGACGACGCATGTCGTCATCGACGAGGTCGCGCTGGAGGACTGGGGCGTGGGCGGCCTGCCGGTGACGGAATTCCGCGCGCTTGCGCGGCAGAAAGACGAGGCAAGATGACATCCGAAAACCTGCGCTACGCAGCCGTGATGGCCCTGGCGGGGATCGGCATTCCGGTCCTGGCCGCCCTCAACGCGCGGCTTGGATCGCGCCTCGGCTCGCCCGCGGCGGCCGCGACGATCCTCTTCGTGGTGGCGTTTCTCGGCGCCGCGCTGACGATGTTCGCGACGCGGGGGACCGCGGCACTGTCGGCTGCGGCGGACCAGCCGAAACACCTCTTCCTCGCGGGCCTTCTCGTCGCCTTCTACGTGCTTTCCATCACCTGGGTCGCGCCGCGCTTCGGTCTGGGTAACGCGATCATGTGGGTGCTTCTGGGGCAACTCCTCTCGGCCGCGGTCATCGACCAGTGGGGGCTGATGGGGGCGATGGTGCGCGACGTCACGCCGGTGCGGGCCGCCGGCCTCGCCTTCATGGCGATCGGCGTCATCCTGACCCAGCGCGGCTGACACCTGACGCCCGGTAACCTGCGCTTGCGTGGCTTATCCATGCTGGACAGGACCTTAGGGGCGTGTAAAGTCCTTCCGTCACCGGCCCCCGGAGGGAGTGCCGCTGGTCAAGATCACACCGAAAGGGAGGTTTCCATGGATCGTCGTTCATTCCTGACGAAAGCCGCCGTCGGCGGCACGGCGGCCGCGGCGGGCGCCACGCTCGCGGCGCCCGCCATCGCCCAGTCTACCCCGAAGGTCACCTGGCGCCTGACCTCGTCCTTCCCGAAATCGCTCGACACGATCTACGGCGGCGCCGAGGTCCTGTCGCAGCGCATCACGGAAGCGACCGACGGCAACTTCCAGATCCAGGTCTTCGCCGCGGGCGAGATCGTCCCGGGCCTTGAGGCCGCAAACGAGGTCGGCGCCGGGAACGTCGAGGCCTGCCATACGGTCGGCTACTACTACTTCGGCAAGGACCCGGCCTTCGCCGTCGCCGCGGCCGTGCCGTTCTCGCTGTCGGCGCGCGGCATCAATGCCTGGCACTACCACGGCGGCGGCATCGACCTTTACAACGAATACCTCGCGCAGCACAGCCTCTATGCCCTTCCGGGCGGCAATACCGGCGTCCAGATGGGCGGCTGGTTCCGCAAGGAAATCAACACGGTCGCCGACATGCAGGGCCTGAAGATGCGGGTCGGCGGTTTCGCCGGCAGGGTCATGTCGAAGCTCGGCGTCGTGCCGCAGCAGATCGCCGGCGGCGACATCTATCCCGCGCTCGAAAAGGGCACCATCGACGCCGCCGAATGGGTCGGCCCCTATGACGACGAAAAGCTCGGCTTCTACAAGGTCGCGCCCTACTACTACTATCCCGGCTGGTGGGAAGGCGGTCCGACCGTCCACTTCATGTTCAACAAGGCGAAGTTCGAGGAACTGCCGCCGACGTACCAGTCGCTTCTGAAGTCGGTCAGCCAGGGTGTCGACGCCGACATGCTGCAGAAGTACGACTACAAGAACCCGGCGGCGATCAAGTCGCTGGTGGCCAACGGGGCGCAGCTGCGCCCGTTTTCGCCCGAGATCCTCGAAGCCTGCTTCAACGCTGCCAACGAGGTCTACGCCGAGATGGAGGCGACCAACCCGGCCTTCGCCAAGCTCTGGCAGTCGATCAAGGCCTTCCGGTCGGAGTACTACACCTGGGCGCAGGTCGCCGAATACAACTATGACACCTTCATGATGCTCCAGCAGAACGCCGGCAAGCTCTGAGAAGGGCGCAAGGCCCGCAAATGGCAACACCCCGCGGAGCGATCCGCGGGGTGTTTTCCGTTTCCGGGGGCGTCCTTGCTTCGCCGCTCAGTTGGACGCCGGAGGCTGGCCGATCTGCGGTTGCCCCAGAGGAGGTTGCCCCAGAGACGGCTGGCCGATCTGCGGTTGGCCCAGAGGCGGCTGACCCGGGGCGGCGGGCGACGGAGTGCCGCCGCCGAGACCGCCACCCAGCCCTCCGCCCAATCCGCCACCCAGCCCTCCGCCGAGGCCGCCGCCCAGCCCTCCGCCCAACCCCCCGCCCAGTCCGCCGCCGATGCCGGGAATCTGGATCGTCACATTCGATGTGTCGACCGGCTTGCCCTTGTAGTGCATCACCAGCTGCGGGAAGGCGATCACGACCCCGATCATGACGACCTGGATGCAGACGAAGGGCACGGCGCCCCAGTAGATCTGGCCCGTCGTCACGGGCGCCATCTGCCGGCCCGTGACCTTGTCGAGATAGGGCGCCTTCGCCGCGACGGACCGCAGGTAGAAGAGCGCGAAGCCGAAAGGCGGGTGCATGAACGAGGTCTGCATGTTCACCCCGAGGATGACGCCGAACCAGATCAGGTCGATGCCCAGCCGTTCCGCCGCAGGGGCGAGAAGCGGCACGATGATGAAGGCGAGTTCGAAGAAATCGAGGAAGAAGGCGAGGAGGAAGACCAGGATCGACACCGCGATCAGGAAGCCGGTCTCGCCGCCCGGCAGCGAGGTGAGGAGGTGCTCGACCCAGATATGGCCGTTGACGCCGTAGAAGGTGAGGGAGAACACCCGCGCGCCGACCAGGATGAACATGACGAAGGCCGAGAGCCGCGTGGTCGACGTCAGCGCCTGGCTGATGACCGACAGGCTCAGCCGCCGTTTCATCGCCGCCAGCACCAGCGCGCCGACGGCGCCCATGGCCCCGCCTTCGGTCGGGGTGGCGATGCCGAGGAAGATCGTGCCGAGCACGAGGAAGATCAGCGCGAGTGGCGGGATGAGGACGATCACGACCTGCTGGGCCAGCCGCGACATCAGGTTCAGGCCGAGTGTCCGGTCGAGAAGCGCCGCGACATAGACGGCCACCACGCCGAGGGTCGCCGCGAGAATGTCGGCGTTGGCGCCATGCGTCGGTTCGAGCCAGAGGTAGGCGGCATAGCCGACGCCGACACTGGCGGCGAGAGCGATGAGAAGCGACAGGACTCCGCTGCCAAGCGTTCGCGCCTCGGGCGGCAGGGCCGGAACCCAGCTTGGCCGGATGATCGAGACGAGCAGCACGTAAGACATGTAGATGCCGGTCAGCACGAGGCCCGGGATCAGCGCGCCCTTGTACATGTCGCCGACCGAGCGGCCGAGCTGGTCGGCGAGCACGATGAGGACGAGCGAGGGCGGGATGATCTGCGCCAGCGTGCCCGAGGCTGCGATCACCCCGGATGCGACCCGCCGGTCGTATCCGTAGCGGAGCATGATCGGGAGCGAGATGAGCCCCATGGCAATGACGCTCGCCGCGACGACGCCGGTCGTGGCGGCGAGCAGGGCGCCGACGATGATCACCGCATAGGCAAGGCCGCCGCGCACCGGCCCGAAGAGCTGGCCCACGGTGTCGAGCAGGTCCTCGGCCATGCCCGAGCGTTCGAGGACGATTCCCATGAAGGTGAAGAACGGGATGGCCAGCAGCGTCTCGTTGGACAGGAGCCCCCAGAGCCGGCCCGGCATCGTGTTCAGCAGCGGCCAGGACAGGTTGATCGCGCCTTCCGAAAGGGGGGCAAGCTCCACGCCGATGAAGAAGAACAGGAGCCCGTTCGCGGCCAGTGCGAAGGCCACCGGATAGCCGAGCAGAAGGAAGATCACGAGCGAGGCGAACATGATGGGCGCCATGTTCAGGGCGATGAATTCCATCATTTGCGGATCTCCGAGACCAGAGTCTCGCCTTCCCGTTCTGCCGCCTCATGGGCGGAGACGAAGGGGTGGGGATCCTCGATCAGGCCGCGCATGACGGCGATCTTCTTGATGATTTCCGAAAACCCCTGAAGGGAGAGCTGGGCGAAGCCGATCAGCAGCAGCGCCTTCGCCGGCCAGATGATCAGCCCGCCGGCGTTGGTGGACACCTCCTGCGAACGGAACGACTGCAGGACGTAGGGGGTGAAGAACCAGGTCATCAGGAGCACGAACGGCATCAGGAAGAAGACATGCCCGAAGAGGTCGATCCAGTGCTGCGTGCGCCGGGACCAGCGGCCGTAGACGATGTCGATGCGGATGTGCTCGTTCTGCTTCAGCGTGTAGGCGGCCGCCAGCATGAAGGCCGCGCCGTAGAGATACCACTGCAGTTCGAGCCAGGCATTGGACGAGGTGTTGAAGAGTTTCCGGACACTCGCGTTCACCGCCGAGACGAAGATCGCGATCAGGATGAGCCAGGCGACGGACTTGCCTATCGTCTCGTTGATGCGGTCGATCAGGCGCGACAGCGCCAGCAATACTTGCATGTGGCCTCCCCGTTTTTTCCGGATTCGACGGTCCGGTCCGGTTTTTATAGAACGTCCCGCCGGATCGGTCTAACCACGAGTGCCCAAAGCCGGCATCTGCCGCGAGGGAAATTCTCGGCCGGGGCCGCATCGCGCCGCGGGGGGGGCGACTGCGGCCCGCCGTCAGCCGCGGGTCGGGCGTGCCTCCGGAAGCGCGATGCGCGCGACCTGTTCGGCGATCGGATCGACGGAAAGGGGATGGGTGTCGCCGGAATGGTCGGCCGGG
>WBZL01002091.1_pt1 | contig 19730 bp, 20 predicted proteins | sample 5204291 | NCBI WGS metagenome assembly WBZL01 (sample SAMN12344345, study PRJNA552823) | activated sludge metagenome | biome: Activated sludge suspended growth; feature: Nitrification reactor; material: Wastewater; isolation source: activated sludge from nitrification reactor of wastewater...
ACCGGATCGGCCGTCAGCAATGCATCAATCCGCAATCCTCCTTTTTGTCCTCAACCTCGATCGTCGCGTGGTGGATATGAAAATCGTCGCAGATCGAACGAATGCTGGATTTAAGTGCGGAGGGATCGCAATGACCTCTATCGGGATCGACAACGGCGTGCAGCGACAATACATGGAAATCGCCGTCGAGGCTCCAGAGGTGAAAATCGTGGAGGGAAGCTACCGGTCCCAGGGCGGAGATCTCCGCTTTCAGGCCATCGACGTCCATGCCTTTGGGCGTCCCCTGCAGCAGGATGCGGAACGTGGCGCGCAGGTTCCTGGCGGCATTGTACAGGACCCAACCGCTGATGGCCAGCGACAGGATCGGGTCGAGCACCGGCCAGTCGGCAAATTTCATCACGACGCTGCCGATGAATACGGCGATCCAACCCAGCACATCTTCCATAAGGTGCAGATAAACCGCCCGTTCATTAAAACTCCTTCCTCTTTTCAGGCGGAATACCGCAAGGCCGTTCACGGCAATTCCGGCAACAGCCAGCACCAACATACCGGTCGTATCCACCGGCTGGGGCGTCACAATACGCTGCACGCCTTCCAGGATCACAAAACAGGAACCGCCGATCAGGACAGCAGAGATCAACACGGCGCCCAACAGGGAAAAGCGCTTGTAACCGTAAGTGAAATCTGCGTCCCGCTTCTTTTTGGAAAGGCCTTGCAGGTACCAGGTAACGCCCAGCGACAAGCTGTCGCCGAAATCGTGCAGCGCATCAGAGAGGATAGCGATGCTGTTGGTAAAAAAGCCGCCGATGAGTTCGACGACGGCAAAGGCCAGGTTCAGAAAAAAAGCAAGCCGGATATTTTTTCCGGAATCCGGGTGATGGTGGTGATGATGGTGATGCATAATTATTATTGAGGAATTGAGGAATTGAGGAACTGAGGAATTGAGGAATTGAGGAACTGAGGAACTGAGGAACTGAGGAATTGAGCCTGCCTGCGTGCCGTCGCCATAGGCTTTGGCCGCCGGAGACCGGCAAGGCAGGGAATCAAACAAACAGTAAATTGAGTCGAATGGTCCGATTGAACCAATCGGGAAACTATGCACTCAATAAATAACCGTTTAACGATTACATTGAGGATGCCCGGTAAAGGTAGGACCTTTGACGATGCAACCCGGTTGCAAAGTCAACCGGCGCATTCGTCGCACCGGCCCTTCAGGATCAGATTCACTTCGTGAAGGTCAAAACCTTCAGGCAGGTCAAAACGCGGCATTTTAGTTTGAGAAAGGCAAATCGTTTTTGCGCAACCCGTGCAGAAGAAGTGGGGATGGACGTCGAAATGGCCTTCTTCGGAACAGTTTTCCCGGCACAACAGGTAGACGGTAGTGCCGCCGACATTGACGCCATGGATCAGGCCTTTTTTCTCGAACGTTTTGAGGGTGCGGTAGAGGGTGGCTTTGTCGGAGCGATAGAATTCCCGCTCCAGTTGCCCAAGGCTGGCTGCCGTCCGGTTGTCCAACAGGTATTCCAGCACCAGGAGCCGCATGGCGGTCGGATGGATCCCGTGTTGAGCCAGGTGTTTTTCCGATGAATGTTTCATGATCTCCCGGTCAGTACGCCATTTCAACGATCCTGGCCGCCACCTCCGGCGTGATGTCCTTGTGTTCGCCGAGGTGGGTCATGCCGTGGCTGACCAGCGCATCTGCCACGGTTTGCGCAAACCCCGGGTATTGATCGGTATACTCGCTCAACCGGGTATCGATCCCGAGGGAATGGAAAAAGGATTCGGTCCGGTCGATGGCCTGGCGGGCTTTTTCTTCCACCGTACCCGTATGCATATCCAGTACCCTTTCGGCGTATTGGGCCAGTTTTTCTTTTTTCTTTTCAAACTGGTGGGTATAAGCGCTGGGCAGGATCACGGCCAGGGTCCGGGCGTGATCAATGCCGAAATGGGCGGTCAGTTCGTGCGCGATCATATGAACGCTCCAGTCGGTTGGCACGCCTTTCTGGATATAGCCGTTGAGGGCCATGGTGCACGACCACATGAAATTGGCGGCCGCCGCATAATCCGTTGGGTCGGCCATGATCCGCGGGGCCACTTCCATCAGGGTTTTGAGGATTCCCTCCGAGATCCGGTCCTGCAGCCAGGCGTCGGCCGGATAGGTCATATACTGCTCCATCACGTGGGTAAACGCGTCGACGATCCCGTTGGCGATCTGCCGGGGCGGCAGGCTGCGGACCACCGAAGGGTCGCAGATGGAAAATTGCGGGAACAGGCCGGGGCCGCCCATCGAGAGTTTCTCCCGGGTTTCCGAGCGGTTCACCACGGCGCCGCTGTTCATTTCGCTTCCGGTGGCGGGCAGGGTGAGGACCGCCCCGAACGGCAACCCGACATGGGTGCGGATCTTCTTTGCCAGGATTTCCCAGGGGTCGTCGCCCTCGTATAAGGCCGCTGACGACAGGAACTTGACCCCGTCGATCACCGAGCCGCCGCCGACCGCCAGCATGAAACCGATCTTTTCCCGTTTGATCACCTCCAGGGCGCGCATCAGCGTGGTATACTCCGGGTTGGGTTCGATGCCGCCGAACTCGGTCACTTCAAATCCGGCGAGCGCCTCCATGACCTGATCGTAGATCCCGTTTTTCTTGATGCTGCCGCCGCCGTACAGCATCAGGATTTGCTGATCTTTCGGGACCAGCGCGGATAATTTCCGGATCTCGCCCTGGCCGAAAACGATTTTGGTGGGCACGTACAGTTCGAAATTTCTCATATGGGTCGCAATTGAAGTCTTCAGGTCATAGAACAAGACCGGAACAGGAAAGTTTGAGCTGACGATCGCTGTATTGGAGGAGCTATTTCTTTTGGGCCAGCAGGATGATCCTCGGCGACATTTCCCGGTCGTAGCCGTTCAACGCGTAATCACCGAATATTTTCAGGATCTCCAGCCCATTGTTGCTGCACAGGCGGATGAAATCCCCTGCCGAGAATTTTTCCACCTGTTCGGTAAATTCCATCGGACGACCTGCCCCGGCATTCTCAATCCGGATGGTTTTGTAAAATCGCCTTTCATCCGACCACCTGGAGATCCGGTAAATCACCCCGTCAAGCGCTTTTTCCTCTTCCGGCAACAGGCATTTTTCAGCACAAACCGCGTTGAGGTAGTCCATCAGCAGGTAGCCTCCGGGTTTCAGGGCACGGGAAATATTGTGCATCACCAGGTCATTCTCCTCCGGTTGGTCAAAATACCCGAAGCTGGTAAAGAAGTTGAACACGTAATCATACCGGCCTTGTCCGAACGGGGTGCGCATATCCTGGCGAACAAAGCGAAGGCCCGGCGATTCGGATCTTCCGGCGATCCGGATGCTGTAAGCGGAAAGATCCAGTCCGGTAACATTGAGCCCTTTCGATGCCAGGTATTTGCTGTGGCGACCGGCGCCGCAACCCAGATCCAGTGCGGCAGCTTGGGCATCAGGTTTCAGCATTTCCAATAACCGGTCGATGAAACCGGCTGCTTCCCGCTCGTCGCGATTGGCGTACAGGCTATGGTAGAAAGCGGAATCGAACCAGGATTTGAACCAGTCTGATGGGTTCAGGATCACATTTTTCATTTGGATTTTTTTTGAGGGTTTCAGGAATTTCAGGCGACTCCTTCAAATGCAGTTTGGCGCCCATTGTCTTCATCAGCCGCTCCGAAGATGAAAGGGTCGCGGAGATAGACGGAGACCCAGATCACGGCAAGGATGGCGGCGGGAAGGGCAAAAAAGCCGCCGGTTGCGAGCTCCACTGCGGTTGCGCCGCCGTAGTAGCAACACAGCAGAAGGAACCCGACCCGCATGGTTGGGCGCCACCAGAACAGGCAGACAAAAACCAGCTCTGCGATCCCGAAATACCGGATAACCCAGACCAGGCCGGTTTTGGCGAAAACGCTGACCACCTCAGGGTTGCCGGTGATCTTCATTGCGGCGCTCATGCAAATGGCCAGGCCGATGACAACTGCCGGCGCAAGGCGGATGATTTGATTTGTTTTGCTTTTCATTTTCATTTGATTTTTGATACAGCAAAACTACGGCCGCCAGGCAGGCCCGTTCATTGATCTAGATCAAGAAAGCTGGAAAGGATTATTTTTTTTGGGTAGCTTTTTTGCGGATCCGGCTCAGGGTTTCCGGGGTGACGCCGAGGTAGGAAGCTAGCATATGCTGGGGCACCCGCTGAACGATGGAGGGATAGGTTTCCATAAAATCGCGGTACCGCTCTTCGGCGTCGGCCGACAGGGATTGGACGATCCGTTTGTCCTTCGCAGCAACTTTTCTTTGTGTGCCTTCCCCGAAAGAGGCCGCATAAACCGGAGAGCCGGCCATCAGGGTTTTGTGGCCCGCCAGGTCGATCATGAGGGCGTCGGTATATTCCAGGGCATCGATGAAATAAGGCGCACGTTGGTCGGTGGAAATACCAGGGCTTTCGCTGATCCACCAGTTTTCGGGGGCAAACTGAACGATATGCTCCTTTCCTTTTTCATCGATGACATAGGCCCGCAAAAAACCGCGGACAACAAAAGCTGCATGACGGCTTATCTCACCCGCGCGGATCATGAATTCTCCTTTTTTCAGTTGGCGCGGCCGAAGGGTGGATTTCAGCAATTCGACTTCCGCCGCCGGCATCGGGGCGATGCGCTCCAGATAGGTTTGCAGGGCTTCAATCATGCCATGATGGTTTTGCACCAAATTTAACCGATTAAATTGAATACAGGCCGGCAAAGCAGTCCGGATTCAACTTAGGGAAATAAAAAAATACAAAGGGATTTCATATAATTTGATTTTTGTTGTTTATATCCTATTGATCAGGCGTCCTGCCGTCAACCTGCCCCAAGGCCCCCTCCTTTTCAACCAATTCATACCTGCGGATCACCTTATCATTGCGCACCAGGTCAAGCCGGTTATCCTGCAACCGGATCAGCATGCCGTGTTTTTTACGGTTATAGACCAGCAAGGTATTTTCGGTCCGCTCCAGGGTATAGAGTAGGCGTTGCTTCCCCCTTCGGCCGGCATAGATCTCCAGTTTCCGGCCGTCATCCGACGCTTTGATCAGGTACCAGTTGTTGAGATTAACGCCATTTTCATCAAGGCTGAAGGCGCTTTTTCGCTTTTGAGGGATTTCATACCGGTCTTCTCCTGCTGTTACGATCTCCCGGATCTGCTTGTCTTTGGCCGGCCGGCCGGAATAGACCAGGGCCGTATCCCGGCGTTCAATGTAAAAAACCGGGCCCCGCCTGTTTCCCATGGTGATCCGGTGTCCTTCTTCTTCAATCGAATAGCAGTAATCGGCGCCGTCCTTGGGTGGGATATGACTGTTGCGGCAAAACTCACCGGCCTCGAAGGCATAGGTATTGCCCCTGCCTTTCGGCACATTGAAGATCTCCCTGAGCGTATAGGATTTTCCGGGTTCAACCGCCAGCAACCGGTCGATGCGCAGGCCGAGATTGGAGTTATAATCGAAAAAGAGCCCGTTCCCCAGGTCAAAACCCAGTTGATGATACGGATCATCCTCCGTAGTGGAAGTAGAGTCCGTCTCGGATTCATCATGCGTCTGCCGGATAATGTCAATGCGCAGACCGTAGAGGTCGTAATCGGGCCGGAGGATTGGGTCCTCAAACGGCGCATTTTTCAATCCGTGCAGGTTGAGGGGGCGGGAAATCGTACAGGCGGTCAGCAAAAAGACCAGAAGGAGGCCGGGTAAAAAACGGATTTTCATATGCTAAAGGTTATCCTTAAAATGGTTGAATCCCAATTTAAGCGATAACCAGTTCGCCTGTTCTTAAGCAAAAGTTAAATTCTGTTTTTTAAGTCCAAAATGCATAAAGCCCGGTCTCTTCATCCAAGCTTTTAGCCGAATTCCAGGCTTCGGCCCCCGTAGCTTTGGTTGCGATCCGGTAATAAAAATGGATGACAAAAACCAAGGTTGCATTGCCTTCTATATACCCTTGGGGAGCAATATATTCCCGGCAGCCGCCGTCCAGAAATGCGCGGGCCATCGCTTCATCGCCCAGGGTGCACCCGGTGGTCAACACCCTGAAATCCGGGAGCCGTACAAAATTCCGAACCAAATCAGCATCCCAGTTCCCGCGCGGTTCGTCCGGTCTGTAAACGCTATCATGCAATTCCGGCATGATGATTTCCCCTTCGTCGCCATGCGCGCAAAGGATCAGGTCTGAAACGTCCGGATACAAAGCCGAACGATTCAAAACCGCGATCAGGTCATCGGGCCGGGCAATGGGGATGAAAAGCACCCTGAAGCCGAAATATTCGAGCGCTGCGCGAATAGCCGCAGGTTCGCCGCCGGTTTCACCGACGATCGCCATGGCTATTGTCCGCGGTATAGGGGCCCTTTGCATCTATTTTTCCATTTTCTTGGCCGGCAATTCCTGGCCGCCCTGGAACAGGGTCAGGCTTTCGACCTGGCCGTCTTTGGTATTGAAAACCACCTGTGCCGCGACCACCTTCAGGTAAAATTCCGTTTCGGACTTTGGAAACAGTTCAAACCGCCCCTGGCCGGTAGCCTGCCCATAAAGCCGGGTTCCTTCCCGCGTGATCTCGATATCGAACCCCGGAGCCAGGTTGTACGTACCGACGTAGGTTTCCAGCACATCCGCGGACAATTCAGGCATTTCAACGGCATGGGTCACGCCCATTTTTTCCAGCATTTGCACGGCGTTGTCATTTCCGGGGTTGAGCTCCAGCGATTTTTTGTAGTTCTCAACTGCCGCCTCTTTCTGCCCGTCTGCCATCAGGGCCTCGCCGTAGCTGTCGAATACGTTGGAGGAATTGGGATAGGCCTCCGTGTTGATCCTAAATACGGTCAGCGCCGCTTTGGTATTTCCGGCAGTCAGATAAGTGTAGCCGAGGGTATTCATTTGATCTTCGTCCAATTCGTAATCGTCCGCATGGTCCTTTTTCAATGCAGCCCAGGCGTTCAGACCGGCTTCAGCGCCCTCTGCTTCAATGGCTTTGCGGATCACTGCCACGGCCGATTTTTTGACTTTGATCAGATTGACGTCCGGGTTGAGCAAATGGTACCCGATGTCATCCGCGCCTTTGGTGGAATTGGTCAATACGACTACCCCCATGCCGGTTTCCCTGACAAACCCGGCAAAGGTCCGGTATCCGCCGGTGCCGCCTGAATGCGAGATCACATCCCCGTCAGGTCCGTTGGCGATATGCCAGGCCAGACCCACCCGGTTATTTCCGGCTTTGTCGTGGCGCACCTGTTGAGCCAGCTGCATGGCCGGGTAGAGATCACTCTTGATCAGGCCCAGGTTGGCGCCGACGTACCGGAGCATGTCATGCAGCGAGCTGCGAATAGCCCCTGCGCCGGCCAGGGAGGGCAGATCCCAATTGGATACCTGCATCCCCTGGCTGTACCCCATGGCCAGGTTCTTTTTCATCTGCTCGTCGAAGGTGATCCTGGTTTCCGGCATGCCCAGGGGCTTTGTAATGTTGTTGATGACCAGTTCCTCGTAAGATTTTCCGGCCTGGAGCCCGAGGATATGGCCGAGCAATCCCTGGGCCAGATTGGAATACTCGTATTCCGACCCGATATCGCGGGGCAACTGGTACCCGGACAGGAAAGCGTACATCAGCTCAACGGTATAATCCGCATACGGGTTGGACGGGTCGGCCGGATTCAGATTCCCCGGCAGCCGGGGCAGACCGGAGGTATGGTCGGACAATTCCCCCAGGGTGATCTGGCGGCCGTTCCGGGTGGGCATGGTCACCGACTTGGGCAGGTATTGCTGCGCCGGGTCGTCGGCTTTCATTTTCCCGTTCAGGATATTTTGCGCCAGCAGCGTGGCCGTAAACGTCTTGGAAATGGACCCAATCTCGTAGATGGAATGTTCATCAACCGGCTCGCCGCCGATGGTCTTGGTACCGAATGCGTAGTATTGCGGGCCGTCCTTGTCGATGATTCCCACGACAATGCTGGGGCTGTGGCCGTTCTCAATGCGTTCCAGGATACTGGCGACTACATCTTCCGGAAGCTGCTTCTTCTGAGCTGCAACGATGGAAATGGAAACAACCAGAAGGAAAAGGGTATTGAATAATTTCATAACGGCAGTTTTGTCAAATATAATGACGGATAGCTCCTTATCCAATTAATAATTCGACGAAAGGTTTGAATATCACCTCAAAACATCCCGGATCTCCTCCGTTTTCTTAAAAACGCTCATCGCATACGGGCACAGCGGCATGATCTTGACCTCCTGCTCACGGGCAAATTTCACGGCTTCCATGACCAGTTTTTTGCCCACCCCCTGACCGGAAAAATCGGGATTGACCTCCGTATGGTCGATGATGAATACTTTGGGGCCTGCCCAGGTATAGGTCATCCGGCCGGCTTCCACGCCGTTTTCCACAGCTTTGAAATACCCTTTTTTATCTTCGTTGAATTGTTCGATGGTCATGGCATGGATTTTATTCAGGCAGAATCGCCGGCAGGTTCAAAGGTAGGCTTATTTACATTTTGAATTCATCATTTTGAATCTTAACTTTCGGCATGAACCTGTTGGAAGACATACCGCAAGACCTGGTCAATTTCCTGCTGGTGACCCTTTTCTCGCTGATCATCGGGTTGGAACAGCGCCGGCACCATGAAACGGAAAAGATCAAATACCTGTTCGGCACCGACCGTACGTTCGCGCTGATCGGCATCCTGGGTTTTATCCTGTATGTGCTGGACAAGGACCGTCTGTGGCTCTTTGCGGGCGGCGGGGCGGTGGTCACCGTTTTCCTCACCGTTGCCTACGCCGGAAAGGTCCGGATGGAGGGGCAATTCGGCATGACCTCAGTCATTGTTGCCCTGACCACTTACTGCCTGGCGCCCTTGATTTACACCCAGCCGCCGTGGCTGACGCTGCTGATCCTGATCACCATTCTGGTCCTGGTTGAGATCAAGGAAGTCCTGATCGAATTTTCGGAGAAGTTCAACAAGAACGAATTCATCACCCTGGCCAAATTCATCGCTATCGCCGGGGTCATCCTCCCGCTGACGCCGCACGACCAGATCATCGAGGACCTCAACCTTACGCCTTATAATTTCTGGCTGGCGGTGGTTGCCGTCAGCGCGATTTCATACGTCAGTTACCTCCTGAAAAAATTCGTTTTCCCCAGGGCCGGTCTTTTCCTCACCGGGGTTCTGGGCGGCCTGTACAGCAGTACGGCCACCACCTTCACCCTCGCCCGGAAAACGGCCAGTGCAGGCTATCCGGTTATTTTGACGGCGGCGTCCATACTCGTAGCGACCGCCATGATGTACCTGCGCATCCTGGTGCTGGCTTTCCTCTTCAATCCCTCCCTGGGCAACAGGCTCCTGGTTCCGCTGCTGGTTCTCGCCGCTGCTTCGGCAGGCGTCGCATCCTATTTCTATTGGCGCAGCAGGAAGGAGGAGCCCGCCGATGATCCGCAGACCGACGCACCGCAACGAAATCCGCTGGAATTCCCCACCGCATTGCTGTTCGCCTTGTTGTTTGTGGTCTTTGCCGCCCTCACCCATTACGTGCTCCGGTTTTACGGGCAGAGCGGGCTGAATGTACTGTCCCTTATCGTGGGCGTTACGGATATCGACCCGTTTCTGCTGAACCTCTTCCAGGACAAGCAGACTTTCGCCGAACACCTGGTTGTTCTGGCCACCATCCAGGCCACCCTGAGCAACAATTTCCTGAAGGCCGTTTACGGGGCCGTGCTCGGGGTCCCCGGAATGCGGAAGTACCTGTTGACCGGATTCGGGATCATTCTGGGTGTCAGCATCCTGATTTTGCTTATTTCATGACATTTCGCCATAAGCATTTGGAAATCAATACCTAAGTATTAATTCTTCGCCGGATTCGATCAAAAATCCCGTAAATCGATTTGATTTATTCTTTTTTAATCCAGGTATTTTTTATTTTTGAAGAATATTAAAGCAGTTACCTTTCCATTCATCCCTGAAAAATCGCCATTCCCAACGACCGAACAGTAACCTCGTCAAGAGGCGTCCCTTTGTCAATTATCGTTCATTTTTGCTAATTAACAAATCATAAAGCTTATCATGAAAAGAATTGTACACCTGTTCAGCGTATTCCTGTTTGCAGGCACGTTGGGCGTTAATGCGCTATCTGCTCAGGATTGTGTGCAATTGGGAACTACCGTATCCCAACTCACGCCGTTGCTCAAAGAAGTAGGCGGTTTTTGCGGCGCCGCAGCCGTGCAGACCGCCACCTGCGATTGCCCCGCAGGTTATGTAGCCGTCGGCTATGAGGGCCTTGAAGGCAACACCTGGGGCCCCATGGTGCTCAGCCAGTTCAAGCTCCGCTGCCGCCAGTTGAATTCCGACGGTTCGCTCGGCGCTACGGTGGTAACGACCTGCGCCAACGGCTCCCATATCGGCACCTCTGCCGACGGCCCCATTGAAGCCGGCGCCGGTCAGGCCCTGGTCGGCTTCGAGGTCAGGATCGGTTGCGCCATCGACGCCATCATGGGGCAGTCGAAATCCATCCTGGACGTGGCCAACAACCTGCCCAACAGCACCAGCACGCCGATGGCCGCCATCGGGGGTACTGGCGGCAGCCCGCAACCGGCTATGTATGTCCCCAACGGGAACGTCATCGTCGGCATGCAAACCTACGAGGATGCCAGCTTGCTGAACACAGGCGGTGTGGCCTGGCGTTACGCGCCCATCATCATCTGCGAAGCCGGTTGCTCCATCACCAATATCAGCTTTGCCAACGCTTCCGGTTGCAATGACGGCGGCACGGACGATAATTCTTCCGACGATACGTTCACGGCCGATGTAACGGTCACCTTCTCCAATCCGCCGGCTACCGGCAACCTCGTTTTGTCCGGCCCGGCAACGGCGTCCGTTCCGGTCGGTTCCCTTTCCGGCGGCTCTCATACCTTCACCGGGGTTACCATGGCCACTACGGGCCACCCGGTTTTCATCACAGCCAGCTTTTCGGGCGGTGATTGCTCGCTGACGGACAATGCAGGCGTTGCTCCGGCATCCTGCTCGCCGAACGCGCCGGTCGAAGGCATCCCGACCATGTCCGAATGGGGTTTGATCCTCTTTGCGCTGATCATCTTCACCATGAGCGTGGTATTCGGCATGCAGCGCAAAGAAGCCATGGCCATGGCACAGGGCAACAGCTCCGCGCCGTTCGACGGCCGCATGCGGTTGCCGTTCGATCGCAGCCTGTACTTCAGGGTATTGCCGGTCGTTTACCTGGCCATCGGCGCGGTCTTTACGCTGGCCATCCTGAGCATCGGCTACCAGCCGACGGCAGCCGACCTTCCGGGCAGCATCCTGGCAGGCGCCGTGGTGGCTTATCTGGCTCATTTTGCAATGATGAATTCCAAGTCTGAATAATCAAGACCATCTCAGATAACCCGCCGGATCGGTGAATTGATCCGGCGGGTTGCCTGCCCACCTCCACGACGCCCGCCCATTCAACCTCCGGGCTACCAATTTTGCTCCATGTCATCCAGTAAAAACGGCAAAGGATCACCCGCCAGGAAAAAACCGAACACTTCGTCCGGACCGGTAAATCAGCTGAAAGACTGGTTCCGGACCAGGAATCCGATCCTGAAATTCCTGCTGGGATTTGCAGGTTGTATGGCGCTTTTTTATATTTTCTACTACTCTCCCCTGTACAGGAACTACCTGGAGCTTCCCTTTCTGAACTTCCAGGCGCACGCCGGCAACTTCTTCCTTCACCTGCTGGGGTACGATACCGCGGTTGCCGATGCCGCCATCGCCGGCACCGAATTTACGGTCAACATCAAGAACGGCTGCGACGGACTGGAGGCGATGGCCATTTTCGCCAGCGGCATTGTCATCTTTCCGGCGGCGGTCCGGTATAAGCTCACCGGACTGGCGTGGGGCCTCGGAGCGCTGCTGATCCTCAACTTTCTGCGCATTGCGGGGTTATATCTGGCAGGGCTTTACTTCTCTAAAACCGTATTCGACATTCTTCATATACAGGGCGGGTTCATCCTGTTCACCATGATCAGCGTGTTGCTGTGGTTTGTCTGGATGAACTGGTCCGCCAAAAAGATCCGGGAGGCCGGCAACGCATGAGATCGATCCTTACAGCCGGATTGAAATACTTCCTCTGGTTCCTGCTGCTGTACGGAGCGCTGACGGCCGTCAGCCTGATCCCGCAGGTCGGCGCGGCGTGTAATGCAATGTACCGCCAACCCACCGAATGGCTGCTGAAAGGCTTGTTCCCAAAGGCCTATCTGCACCTCAAGGCCCGCCCCGGCGACGCCGACGCCATCGTCGTTGAGTACGCCTCCAAGGAAAAGATCGCCCAGGCCCAAATGGAAGCCCGCACCAACGGCGGCCAGGTGCAGATACCGGGCAAGGTCACGGACATGAAGTTCTACAACATGTTCCTCAGCTTCCACCTCTTTTTTGTGGCCCTGATGCTGTTGTCGCCCATCACCTGGAAAGAGAAGCTCACGGGCATTGTCATCGGCTCCGTCCTGTTCTACCTCTTCACCGTTTTCCGGATCAGCCTGTCCCTGATCGTGCTGTTCAACCAGCCGGATGTTGCCATCTACCAGACCGGCGCTTTCTGGCTCAACACCAGCAAAAGCATTCTTTATTTCCTGACGCTGGGCGTAAAGGTGCTTGTTGTGCTGCTGCTGTGGGTGCTGTTGGCCTTTCGGAAGCAGAATTGGAAGGAGTTGCTTCAGGTCAAGGATAAAGGATAAAGGTTAAAGGATGAAGTAGAAAGGTTAAAGAGACCTCAATCGGCTACGGCAATGCGGGCCGTCAGGTCCGCCATACCGGTAGCAAATCGGTCATTGATTGCGGTTCCGGCCTGTAGGGCCGGCATGTGATTTCTCCGGGCCGGCAAAATCATTGTCGGTCGATTCCGGATCAGCACCCTTGGACAGACATGGAAATGATTTCAACGGCCGTTGCCGGTTTTCAAGGCAAAATGTAAAATGCGAAATTCTAAATGCAAAGGTGGCTGCTCGCCCTGACAACGACTGCCGCCTTATCCCACTACTTTTACATTTCGCATTAACCCTTTTACATTTTGCATTAACCTAATCCGGTTTTCAATGCAAAATGCAAAATGCCAATTTGTAAATGCAAAGGTGGCGGCCCGCCCCAATTTAACCTTATCTTATTGGCATCTTCACGCCTTCCATAACTCGCCCCACGGGGTACAAATTGTACGTCGGCTCGTAGTGCGGAGTTTGGCGGTAGACCCAGTCGAGCTGGGCGCGCGGGTTTTTGGCGAACTCAGCATCGGTTTGCTTGCGGGCTTCAAGTTGAGCTTTCACTTCCGGGTGGTTTTGGAGGAATTCAGCGGCCAGGTCCTCAAAGACATAGCTGGAAAAGTATTCCTTTTGGCCCAGGATGCCGTCGAAGAAATTCCAGGCAAAAAAGCTGTCGAGGCCCTGCGGTTCGAGGGTTTCCACCAGGTAGCGGTTGGAAGGCTGGTCGGTGAAAGCGACATAGTCGCCTTCGTGGAACGGCCAGGTCATATGGCGTTTGTCCAGCTGAACGTCGTAGTGCAGGTAATGGCCTTCGTAGGCGTCGCGGGTCTTGTAATCGGCGATATAGTACATCTCCAGTTCGGGCATGAAATCGGCCGTGAGCCGCTGCAGTTTGACGCCGTTCTTCTCCAGGCGTTCGATCACTTCGCTGTAGGCTTGCGGGATGATATAGGCATAGGGTTTGGCCGTCATTTTAGCCGGCAGGAAGGTATTCCAATAGGGTGTTTTGCGCTCAAAGGGAGCGGTGCGGTCGTACCAGAGGCGGTCGGCGCCGGTCACTTCGCTGGGTTTGTATTTGCCTTCGTACCCTTTGAAGATGATGGTATCCGCCTGATCCCTGGCAATCGTCCAGTCCAGCGGGAAGGAATCCCGGGTCATGGTATGCTGAATGGCTTCGGCTTTCAGTTTGCCGATCTTCTCATACTGCTCGTTCATTACCCGGAGCATCACGTCCATATAGGCGTAGGTCACCTGCACGCGTTGCGGGAAGGGCTTGAGCATATGCGTTTCGGGAATGAAACCGATGCAATTGTGCAGGGCGGCGTAGCCGGAGGAATAGCGCGGCGAATCGTAAAAACCGTAGATGCCTTTATCGGGGGTATCCCGGAAATTGTTGACGTAGGGCGTCATTTCCCAGTTGCGGGCCTTCATATCGGCGTAGAGGCGGGGCAGCAGGTCCTGGTCGAGGTAATGGCCGAGGGCGGGGTCGAGCTTATCCTGCTGACTGGCCAGCATGGTGAGGGTATAGGTATAATCGGCGCCGTTGGAGGTGTGGTTATCGATCAGGATATCGGGCTGCCAATGGTTGAAGATCTCGTTGAAGGTCAGTGCATTTTTGGAATCGCACTTGATGAAATCGCGGTTCAGGTCCAGGTTTTTGGCGTTGCCGCGAAAGCCGTACGCGTTGGGCCCGTTCTGGTTGACCCGGCTGTAAGGCCCGCGGTTCAGTCCGCCGCCGATATTGTAATAAGGGATCACGACGAGCACGACATGCTGAAGGTTGCGCTGCAATTCCGGTTTTTGGAGGATATCCCGGACCAGCATCATGGTCGCATCCACCCCTTCGGGTTCGCCGGGGTGGATGGCGTTGTTGACGAACAGGATCCGCTTGTTCTGTTTGCGGATGGCCGCGGGGTCGAACACTTTGTCCAGCGACAGAACGGCCGTGTGCAGCGGAAAACCGGCGTCGGTCGCCCCCCACTCGCGAAGCTGCAATTGCGGGAAGGCGTTTGCCAGTTTTTTGTAGAAATCAATCGCCTCGAAATAGGTGGCGGTAACGTTCTGGTCCTTTTCAAAGGGCGTGGTAAAGTCGCCTTTCTGGGCGTGGAGGGCGATCGAAAACAGACATAAAAACAGGAGATTCGTCAGGCGAAACATTGGAGAGGTGGTTGGTTGGGGCGAAGATACGGTATACGGGGGCTCCCTTCCAAATAAAATTTCACCCGGAGGCGGACGGGGCTTTTCCTGATTGTCCCGAAAGGTTTTGGCGGAAACCGGTGCCGGTACGCACCGGGAATCCGGTTGTGGATATGGATGTTGCATGATGAAAGGGATTTTGGTATCAGCAGATTAGCCTGATCTAGATCTTTCTTACTTTTTCGTTTCGTGCCGGTTGCCTGTCACGGTTTACGGTTTCAATGATCCGTTCGTCCTGTTGCATATGATCTCGATCCTCATATTTCACCACTCCGTTCTTATCTTCCGTTTCATACTTCTGAACGGTTCTGGACAAATAGATGTAGCCCATTCCGATCAGCAAGGTGACGATTAATACCCGGATGACCAATCCGACCAGCCGCATTACGGCTTTTGCTCCGATAGCCAAAAAATAAAGGGTGCCGAATGCGCAGATGATCAGGGTTGCGGTTAAAGCAGCATTATTTTCCATGATGGTTCGGTTTTAGAGATGATCAATGGTGAACTATTGCGCCTGCGTTCAGGCTTTCCCTAATACCGGCGAAAAGGTGGATCGTCAATTGAGAAATTGTGTTTCTTTTTTATGAACAACACCAATAGCGGTTAAAAATCTAACCGGGGTTTAGCGGGGTTTAGCGGGGTTTAGCGGGGTTTAGCTCAGGTTTAGTCCCATTTTGGGAATACATCTTCCAGGCCGCCCGGCGGCGACCCGGATCGTTCGTTTGGTCGCAAAAGTTTCGCGGGATCCCTTCTGATTCCGCATCGGGTTGTCCGGCAAATCGCAGCCGGCTGTACGCTCAATTTTCTCTTACGTGTGCGTGGTTTTCCAGTCTCAGTTGCTCTTCGTCCTGTTTTTCCATTTTGTGCGGTTGCTCCATCTGCTGTTCGTCCTCCTGCATGTGCTCGTCAATGACGTCCACCTTTTTGGAGAGGAAAGCGAAAATGAAGCCCACCAGCAGGGCTGTAACCAACACCTGCAACATCCATCCGATCAGTTTAAAAACGGCTTTGGCGCCGACTCCGAGGAAGTACAGCGTTCCGACCGATCCGAAGACCAGCAAAAAGGTCAGAATTGAATTGTTGTCCATTTTTCCTGTTTTTTTGGTTTAGCAATCCGCTTGCGTTCAAGCTTCAAAAAACCAACGGGGGAAAAAATGGATCTTTACTTTAGAAAAACTGTTTCTTTTTTATTGCTATAAATATTTTAATAAGAAATAATACTCAAATTTATTCTATTTTTTGGTGAAAGTCAAGCAGGCGAGCAAAAAATCTTTACCGGCAAGGCGGCAGCTGCAGCATGGAGCATGGTTAGTTGCGCACTTTGAAAAGGATCTGCATCACCGGCAGGGCGGCAGCTGCAGCATGGAGCATGGTTAGTCTGCCCAAAGCTTCCACATCGGTTCTTCTCCCTCCCATTTCCCCGGTTCGTAGATATTGTGTTGGCCGATCGAAAGGGTTTTCTCGAAAAATTCGACGATCCGGGTATTGGACATGGTCTTGATCGTGCGGTTGATGGCCTTGGTAACGTTTTGGTAGATCCTTCTGTTATCGCGACTGTCTTCGCGGCCGGAGTAGAGGACACCGCTGAGGGTCATTCCTTTTTTATAAAATCGTTCGTCGGATTGCCCGGGCTCCAGTTCGAGTTTGCGGACCTTGAGTTGCCGGCGGGCATCGGTCATCAGGTGGAAATTCCGTTGGGAAGAATTGATGCGATAGAGTTGCTCGGCCGCGAAGACGAGGTATTCCTGCAATTCAACAGCGGCCTCAGGTCTTGCGTTGCGCAAGTGCGGCTCGATCCGTTTGATGGTTTCAAGCCAGCTTTTTTCGTCGTCGGGGTGGGTGTTCTTGCCGTAGGTATCGGACAGTTCGCGCCACAGCGGCGCAGATTGGTTCAGGTCATTTTTTGACCGAAGGTACAATTGATGGCAGGAGATCTCCGTACCGGGGTTGAGGAGCAGCTGATGGATGTAGATCAGCCCCATGGTATACTGGTTGGCCATTTTCACCAGTTCGCCTTCAAAGCGGATCGACCAGCTTTCGGTGCCCCGGTAAAATTCGAAATCGACGCTGGCGCCGGGTGAAGCCCACCGGTGGGAAAGCGCCCGCAGTTCGCCCAGGTTTTGCCAGGCCGTTTCGAGGGAAGTCTGTTGCGCTTCCAGCAGCTGGCGGCTGTTCTTTACTTCTGTGAGGATCTCCTCCAACCGTCCTGCGGCGAGTTGTTCGGGCCGGCGGCAGAGTTCCCACTTTTCCACTATGGCGCCGAACAATTCCTCGGTTTGCGTTTTCAGCCAGCCGGCCTCCATGCCGTCGGACAGGGCAGCTTTGAAGAAGACCGCGTGCTGGCCGAGCTGCAATTCGCGTTCTTCCAGCGAAACGCCCTGAAAAAGGGGTTTGCAATAGGGCACCCAGAGGCCGGCGGCGGAAGACTTGTAAGATTCCGGCAGAAAGGTCTGGCAAAAGGCTTCAAGAAAGGCCTGGGTCAGCTGAAGATCGTTTTTAAGGGTATTCAGTTTCGAGACGGAAAAGGCCGATTGTATCCGGTAAAATCGTTCGTTGAGCAAGGCAGCCGCCAGTCCCTCAGCGGCGGGCGGCTGAAGGTTGCTTGCGCTGTCGTCCGTCAATACGAATCCGGCCCTGAAGCCCCACGCTTCCAGCGGATGCGCATGCGCCCCGGCGGTGAAAGGCTGATCCAGGCGATCATTCAACCAGGCGATCGTCCGGGCCGGTACGGCGCCGTCCATTACCGGGGGCGCCGCATCCCAGAAAACCGGGAAATGGGGCCCTATTGCGCGCCATGACCCCGCCTCAAGGTAGGACACCCCGGTACCGTCCTTGTCCCTGGAAGGCAATGCCACCACGATGCGCCCCTCGCCAAAGGCCCGGACAAGCTGCCGTATCCAGTAGGTTTGTGTCAAGGGGAATTATTTATTTTTAAAAATGGCCCCGATTTTCAGGGGATTTATCATTTTTTCTATCTGATTCAGATCAAAGTATGTAAAGAAACTAAAAAAGAAACAATTTTTCTACCTGAAAGACATGGTTTTTCTCCGGTATACTATAAAATTCACCACTATAACACCTAAAATTATGAAAACCACTGCAACTGACGGATGCGCCTGTTATTCGCGCAACGGACCATTTTGACGCGCCTGATCCAATTACCTTTCCGCTACTTATCGCATTATGCACCTTATGCTGTATTGCACCGCCTTTCCGGGTAAACGTACCTGAAAAGAAGGCTACCGGCGAACGGTTGGGATTTTTTTGCGGATTGCTGCACCTTTTTAACGAAAAACCATATCTTTACTGTCTCCGGTTTAAAGTCTATCGTGTAGAAAACTTTAACCCAAATGTTAGCATTTGCAGAAGAGGCAGCCACACTAAAGCCGCAAGAAAGAGAAAAAATATCACGCATCCTGAAAGGATGGGAAACCGAAAATACCGCTGCTGTGAAAAACCTGATAGCGGAGCATTTTCTGGCCCATCCGGAAATGCAATATATTGTCAGGAAGTTTGTTGAACTCCCGGAGGATTGTTCATGCACAACCCTGGAGGGGGAATTCCGGCAGCAATTCTACTCCTGGCTCCAACTCCAAGGAACGGAAATTGAACAATACGCCGCCGCTCCTGAACGAATCGGAATAGTTATCCCTCTTGATCTGATTCAAAACCTGTTCCTAACGCAATACAGTACCTGGTTCCCGACCGCAGCGCGGTTCGATCGTTTTATTGACAATCTGGAGCAACACCCCAAACCGGGAGAGTGGCTGCAAGGCCGAAGGTTCGGCTATCTCAGGGTTAAAGCCGACTATATGCTGAACTGGTTCTTCTGGGATTCGGAAGGCGAAATCGGCGACCCGAGGGAACTTTTGCATTCCATGTCCAGTTTAGAGGCCAGGGAATTTCTTGATCTCCCCTCGTGGCATGAAGCGGGCAACCGCCTGGCGGTAATGGTATTCCGGTACCACCCTGCCGCCGAAGGGATGCAGCTTTTCCGCCCTACCTGGTGCGACGCCGACTTCATGGCCGGTTTTCAGCCGCCGCCTGCAACGGAGACCCGGTTCGGGATTGTCAATCCGACCTATGAGCGCCCGATAAACGGCCGCAAGCGCATAATTGCGGAAGCCGTAGGCCGAAGCGCCTACTTTAAATTATCATTTTTGGAAAGTTTTGAAATTTTTTCGTAAACATCATGAAAAAGCAGATTCTGGACAAGATCAGATCGCTCAACATATCCTTTGAGAAACAAAGTGATACCTCTAATGCCGCCGCATCCGGGAAGGTGCCGGGCGACGTGCTGGACGCGTACATCAAAAGGGTGACGGACATGCCGCCCCCCGATAACCAACCCCGGAACGAACAGGAATGGAGGAGCGGCCTCAACAAGCTGGTCGCTGAGCTGGATACCAATGAACTGGCCGGGTTCATCCGGGCCTTGTTGTACGAGGACCCGGACCTGATGACCGAGCTTCGGTTCATTCCTTCGCGTTATGCCTCCCAGACGGAACTCGTGTTCGACTGGGCGATGAATTTACCGTACACGACCCTCAAGCGCACGTTTGACATACTGGAAAGGCTGTTCGAAGAGGCTCTTGCCCTGTGCAAAACGGACGAACGGGCGGTCGGGGTAATGGCCAAGATCAAGGCCATCACGGCCAAACACCGGGACGGGCTGCCGTTTTCGTACCTGCGGCGCAAAGTGGGTCAAACCGGGCTTGAGCCGAAATTGCGGCTGGAATTGGCGCAGATCATGCTGCAGCACAAGGATTACGACCTGGA
>WBZL01002092.1_pt1 | contig 19729 bp, 19 predicted proteins | sample 5204291 | NCBI WGS metagenome assembly WBZL01 (sample SAMN12344345, study PRJNA552823) | activated sludge metagenome | biome: Activated sludge suspended growth; feature: Nitrification reactor; material: Wastewater; isolation source: activated sludge from nitrification reactor of wastewater...
AGAATTTAGTTTCAAGAACTATTTTCGAGAATCGTAACCTATTGAAATCACGCGTCGCACGCGGTGCGTCAAATTCCTTCTCACAAACCTTGGTTTTTGAGAATGGGGCAGCGTGGCTTGCTGTTCGAGCTTATCGACACCTTTGGGCGCACCAGAAGCGTGGTGTCAAATGTTGTCGGGGGAGTTGCCAAATCGTCATAGCGTGCTGTATAATCAGGGGACTACGAATTATCGACTCAACCCCCCGAACCACTGGTGGAGAGCTTCCCATGGCGATTACGATTTCATTCTTGAACATGAAGGGGGGCGTCGGCAAATCGACGCTCGCAGTAAATTTTGCTCAATATCTTGCGGCCTATACTTCATTCTCAAAGAACGTGCTGCTCGTTGACCTTGATCCGCAATCCAATGCAAGCCAATACGCTCTGGGAGTCGCTCGATACACAAAGATTGTCTATTCCACGAAAAAGCCGCAACCGACAACGTGGGACATCTTTGAGCAGTTTGCAAAAGTACCTGGACGACCCCACCCGACCAAATTGAACCCGGCTGATGTCATCCTCAACGTGGCCAACTACCGAAGCGGAGGCCGCGTTGATCTTATCGCTTCTCGATTAGACCTGGCTTCGTCGCTTGACTCCCCTGCACAGAAGGAGAATCTCCTTCTGACGTTCCTGACACAGGTCCAGAATGACTACGATGCCATCGTTTTGGATGTGCCTCCAACGGAAACACTCTTTACGACTGCCGCTTACCTTGCTTCCGAACACTTGATTATTCCTGTGAAGCCAGAGTTCCTTTCAACTGTTGGGCTCCCACTGATGCAAGAATCACTGAACCGCTTTCACCAACGCTTTCTTGGTAAAACTGTAAACGTTGCGGGAATCGTTTATAACTACGGAACCGACTATCATCCAGAGGAAACGAGAGCGAAATCCGATGTGCAGAACTTCTCGGTGAGGAGCGGATGGCCCATTCTCAAGACCACAGTACCATACACACGCTCGTTACCCAAGGGTGCTCGCCTAGGAAAGCCACTATTTTCCACCAAAGGCGCCCGAAGAACCCGCAAAAGTGCTTTCTTTCTGCTAGCTCAAGAGATTGCGCAACAGGTTGGACTGTGATCTCACGCAAAGGAAAAATCCTCGTTGAACTTGCCAGAGTCGTTGAACGTTACGGCGCTGACGAGGTGCTGGCACTCGCTCGAGCCATGCGGGATCCATCGACAATGAACGATCTTGCAGAACTGCTTGAGCGCGTTACCGAAACCGTGTCCCAAAATTCTCGAAAAACGAAGGAGGAAAAACCGCGATCGCGCGGTCACGGCAAGATAACCCCTGCATACCGCGGCGCCGTTCGGACGGCATTGCAAGAAGGCTATCCTACACTGGAGTCACTCGGTGGACTTTTTGATCGACTCAAAATCGACCGAAAGACCGTTGCAACCGTTGAAGACGCCCACCGTTCAATCCTCGCACATTTAGACAAAGTTGCAGATCCGGATCGTATAAAGGACGACATCATCGAGGGGTCGATACGACTGGGTGGTGAGCTTGGCCGACTTACCGACGCGATCGTGAGCAAACCCAAACGGTGAAATGAGTACGGCAAATCTACGGTCGTTTCTGTGTGGGAAGTCGTACGATAATTTGTGCCCATATAACGTCTGCCAAGCTCCTGATTGGCGGATGTCTTCAATGCGTATACCCCACACGTAGACAGAATCTCAAGTGGCAATCAGTGCTACATTGTGAATTACAATGGAATTAGCCGCAGACATATGGGTAGCCGCGCGAACGTGTACCTATACGAACGAAGCCTCTGTTGAGCATTTATTAATCCTCCCGCTCCTTGAGGCCCTTGGGTATGAACGCGAAGATATCAGTCCTAAGCACCCAGTGATTTTTCACGAAGGTCGAAAGGGACGACCGCACGAAGCAGACTTTGTCGTCTTTGACGGGCCGATTCACAATCGAGATACATCACTTCTCGTAGTCGAGGCCAAATCGCCAACAGAAGCGCTTCCACAAGCAAAAGAACAGGCTGAGTCCTATGCAATGTGGCTTCGCGCGCCATTATATATGGTTACCAACGGGAATTCGATCGCCGTTTGGCAATTGCAAACGAGCTTTGAGAGTAAACTCCTTCTTGACATTAAAGCACGCAAGCTTGCCGAACATCGAGGGCGCTTCGAGCAGATCTTGGCAAAAGCGGCGCTTCGTTCGTATTGCCAGTCCCTGAGACTGAAAAACATTGCAATTCATGCTCGTAGCACTCGCAACTATGAGGAGGCCGAACTTGGTCGAGTCACTCGGTCGGTGTATACAGTTTCTCGGTCCCTACATCCGCCCGCCAAGCCCGGTGACCTTTTTAGCAGCTCACAGCTGCTCGAACGCTTCCCTCGTGGAGCGATAATTATAGCGCCCTCCGGCTATGGAAAAACGACTCTTGCCATGCAGGTGCTTGAGCAGGGAATTCGACTGCGGCAAGAGGGTTCGCGATCGAGCCTTCCATTTGAGGCTTCTCTTCCCGACGTTGTCTACGGTAAATCCACGCCGCTCGACTTTCTTGTCGAGCGCATCGAAGCACATTCTCCATCAGTTACACGGGCTTCCCTTCTCGATATTTTTCGGACAGATGGACTTACGCTGCTTTGCGACGGCTACGACCGCGTCGACAACTCAGAAAGGCGTAAGGTCGAGGTAGGGCTAAAGTCGTTATTGCGCGACTTCACTCTCGCTCAACTTTTCGTATTTACGCGGCCCGGTAGCATTCCTAATTTGGAGCTTCCTCTGCTGTCGCTTGCGGAACTTAAGCCTGAAGAGCAAGTTGAGATGGCGAAGCTGCATGGCAAAAGGACCAGTGCGGAATCGCTTCTCTCATATCGTTGGTTGACGCCGTTTTTAAAACGGCTTGCCGCGCACCCGCTCCTTCTCCAACTCATTCTTGACGTATGCATGGAAAAACGCAAACCTCCACGAGATATCCTTACGCTCTTTGAAGCTTGGTTGCAGCGGGCACTATGCATGAGCGACGTCGATATAGAAACTCAAGCCGAGCGTGAGCGGGGGCTTCGGTTGATTGCTCAAGCGACTGTTGACGCTCCAATTAGCAAAATCAACGGTCTTTCTTTATTTCGTCGTGAAGGGGTGGCCGGGAGCGTGCTGGAAGACCTGGTTCGATGCGACGCAGTATCTGTACGTGGCTCCCAACTGGAGGTTGTTCACGAAGCGCTTGCGGACTACTTGCGAGCGACTGATCTGGCAGCTTTGCCGGATGACTCTCAGGTGCTCAGCCTTGACACCGTGCGGATAAAGCAGGGGGCCATGCTCCCGGTCCTACTTGCGGCCGCTCTGGGTTCCAGAGAAGGGCAGCGAAGGTTATGGGATAAGATTCGCGCGTCGGGGTTACAGGAGTATTTGAGTGCTCTTCACTATAGGGGAGATGCATCGCACGATATTGCAGCGCTCGAAGAACACGAGGCAACCCAAGCGTTTCTCACAGACATGCTTGACGGAGTTGAATTGCTGCTATCGCAATATTTCCCGGGTATCCGTCAAGACGTCATCAGCGAGCTTGCCCATGAGCCCTGCCAGTTGATTGCGACTAGGGGGGTTCTAGTCGATGGCATGCGAACGCTTTACAGCTCATACGAGTCAAGGCTCGCAAGTGAGCCTCGAGTGCGTGTGGAAAAGCCGCCAGAAGGGCGGCGGATATTCAGAGACATAGCCGCTTCTAGGCTGCGCGCTGACAGTGGCCTATTGCTTGGCGCACTCGATGTGAAGGAAGCCCTGCGCAGACTCATCTCAGAACAACGGTTACCGGGCGGTAAACTCTGGCGCCACGAGCGTTTGATTGGCGACTTGCGATATGTTGAGCGCGTAGCGAATATCCACATCTGTGAGATGCCGCTCGTTGCAATTCGAGATATACTGCGTGCTCTTGCAGGGCTTGAAATTCCGCGCACACTGCGGTCAAGCGGAAGAGTCATTATCGACGAGGACCTTTGCATAATTGATGAACTTTTAGATGACGGCAAGCAATCGCTCGACCTCTGGTGGCAACCAACCGAATTGGAGCAGGCCGACTCGACAGGCATCGCCCATTGCACGAGATATGTGCGCGAACATTTCCGCCGACTGCAGCTTGTTTATCGTGAGCTTGTTACTCGTTCATTTGCGGACGTGGCTCCTCACATGCTACCCCACTTCGCCATACTCCCCATCCGGTATATGCTCACAGTCGTGATTAACGAGGAAATGGGCCGTACCAAACGCACTCTCCACTATGATTGGAAACCAGTTGAGCGGTGGGAGGACTGCGGAGCTGAAGTGACGGTTGCCGAGTCACCCCCAACAACGTTCGGGACCAAGAGAATTGATGAGTTTAAAGCTAACTTAAGAAAATTGGGGCGAAACGCAGAGCCATTTATAACCTGGCATTCAGGTGGTTTGCCCGACACGAGTGGCTATCACTTATCATGTAACTTTGACGGTCTTACGTCGGTGGCCCGCGAAGCAACCGAATGGCTTGAAGAAGATCTACACGTGCTCTTCGATGGTCTGCGGGAGTCATGAACGTGCTCGTCGAGATCAGGCTCGTCGAGCTGACCTACACGGCGCAAGTCATCCCAGGTAACAACGCTCAAACAACAGGTCACCTTCCCTCTCACAAACCAAGGTATTTGAGAAACCCTTCAAGGCAGCTCGACAGACTCGCGAAATATACGTGTTTCACTCGGCGAAATCGATTCTCGATTGCTCGCCATCTGGACGAGTTTTGAGAACGCTTACAGCGGGGTTGGGAGGGCCCAAGGCCATTTGGTGCAAGCTTCCAGCCATGTGATTGACTTCGGCCAATTGATGGTCATGCTTCTGTCCGCCGCCACTCCGGCACTATCCCGCCTCGGTCCGCCCCCCAGGACCCTTCGGCGCGGGACGAAGAGGGATGTCCTCAGAGCCGGGATAGGTGTGTCTTCTGCACCATGAGCGTCGACAGGGGGGGCTGCGATGCACGTGGTTGATCGGAAGATGCTCATGCCTACCAATTACAAATCACAGGTTCGCGAACGAATGGAGAAGACCGGCGAGTCTTGGCAGACCGCCGCTCGTGCTGTTCGCGAGCGCGTTCCAACCCCCGCTGCGAATTTGGCCGACAAGTCCCGAGAAAGCAGCCACTATGCGCGTTGCTTCGGAGAAGACCGTTGCCCACTGGCAGGTTGGGATGGCAAAGGCACCCGCCCGGAGTGCGATTGCCTTGGTGTTGACACAAGCGAACTCCTTCTTGACGGGGACGACTAGCGCTGATTTCCGCTGAGGGGGCCTTACAGGGCAGTAAGCGCGTACAGATGTCCACGCACATGATACGCTAATTTGTACGCAATTCTTGCAAGCGTGTACAGATGTCCCCGCGTAGAACGGCGCCCTATCACGGCGTCAATTCTTCCCCGCGAGTCGCTTGATCGACTCGATGCCCAGAAGCATCCGCTCTCGCGCCGACGAGTTCGCCGAGTGCACGCGAATCGTAGGAGGGACGAACTCGCGAAGAGCAACTGCTTCCTCGATCCATCGAATGACGTCGTAGCCTGTGCCCCGTGCATCGTCGCCCAGATCGTGATCGAGGCTGATTTCCGTCACCCCGCCGTCTTCCAAGAGGCGGATCGCTTCGTCCGGCCACCACACACGAACCCAACCCGGAGGCGTTTCGCGCTCGTCATCCAAGAAAACTTTCACCACGCCACGATATCATTCCAAAGGGCGATGTGGTAGTGCTCGAGCGGCGTCTTGCGCATCTGTGAAATCATACACCGGCGCTTGCCACGCGCTGCTTGATTTTCAGGACAGACTCCGGGTGCTTGCGCATCCATTCGACGAGATGTCCGAGGTCGCTCTCCTCGGTATCATAATTCAATAAATCGAGCGGCTCAACGCCCAGCGCAAGCGCGATGGCACGCAAGGTCTTGGCGTTCGCCGCGAGTTGCCCCAGTTCGATAGCCATGACGTGAAACGGATGCACTTGGGCACGCGCGCCCAAAACGCGTAAAGACTCCCCTCGCTCCATTCGCAATTTGCGAATCCTCATGCCCACGTTAAAAACCAACGAATCCTCAGCATATTGTGAACGGCAGGGTCGTGCTCGCGACATGGTGCTTTCCTTCATGGTAAAACCGGACGAATCCAATACAGGAGCCCACGTTTGTCCAGGATACCAGCGACAACCTCAATAAACGGGGCTTGTGGCTTAACGGTGACCAGGCGCAAAATGCCTCGTGCTTCCGCCTCGAGGAGAGCCTGGTTGAGCAAAGTACGAGGAATGTTTGTATGGCACGCCCGGACAATCGGAATTGGGATGCCGTTGGTGTAGGTCGGATTCAATCGTTCCACGGTGGCGACGACAGCCGATACCAATTGGGGAGAGGGTCGATCTCGACGAGTGGCGCGAAGTTGTTTCACGAATTGTTCCACGTCGGACAATTCGAGCGGCGACAATTCACGTAACTCCGTGATTATTGCGCTAATGGGCCAACTCGGCTCATTCGATGTTGAGGGATCGACAGCTTCCATGGGTCATGCACGCGAAAAACCATTTCGCAGGCATCAGTGAACGTCCCAAGGCATGCCACGAACCGGAACCACGGAAACAAATCCCATGAGACGCTCATTGATGCTTGCGAGCGCAATGACCACGGAAAGAACGCGATAGCGAATTGTGGAACCCTGCGGCGCTCTTTCTCATGGCCTGATGAGCTGTTGGCAGTCCGGCCCAAAACCCGGACAGCATGGTGTACGATTTTTGGACGACTCGCCCCGAAACCCTCGTGACGCTCGATGCGCGCGTACAGATGTACCCGCACCGAATACTATTATTCTTGCGCATTCGAGATAACGGGTACAAATGTCCCCAGCCCCAATACTCGACGACAGCATCGGACTTCGTGACCCAAGTCACCGCGTCCAGAAAATCGACTGGGGTTCAAAAAAAGTTTCGGGATTTGCCCTCGCTCGCACCCTAGACAAGCAGGTGGAACGGATTCCCCGTTCGAACACTCCCAAAAGAGCGTCCGAATTTTTCGGGCTACGAGCGAACGTGAAGCGCCGTACTTCTTGTTGGCGTGGCTGAGCTCGGGGTACGATTTTTTCCGTTTTCTCAGGTGACCCCTGTAGAATTGGAGCATGACCGCAGACGCCGCACAAGCGGAGGCCCTTCCGTTATTCGTAATCATCGATGGTGCCGTTGGTCCCGTTCATCCCGATTTGGTTGCATCGTGGGACAGCTCGTCTGCGGGTTCGCCATGTGCGCGCTGTGCCGCCATTCTTGAAGATGAGCTGGCTGGCCTGGAATGCCCGGGGTGCATGCGTGAATATGCCGCAGCTCGTGGCTGCAAATGCGCAGGCACTAACCTGTGCCCAGCATGCATCGAGCACGGCGCCACCCCGAGCACTCGTGGGATTGTCGTGTGCGAACCGGGATGCTCGACGCTCTGCCCCGTGTGCACGCCCGATGATTGAACCGCCGCGACGCATAGTCTCTCAACATGTTCGAGGGGCTGCATCTGGTCGGTAAGGCGTGGACATCCGTACACGCAACAATCACTCATTTTGAAGCCAAACGGCACTCGCGTGTACATCTGTACCCGTGCTCAATGATCGACGCCGCTCATGACCGCAGTCATTGCGCTCGCAGAGCAAGCCGCGTTTGAGGCTCAACCAGGCGGCGGCAACGGCGGCGGTCCTGGAGCTCGACAACAGAACGTCACGACTCCGCTCATGGCGGCGTCATTCGGAACGACCGCTCCAATCGGTTCGCCGCCACCGACGGCGCATGTTCCAGGGATATACGATAAATTGCTGACCGTTTTGCTTGCGACGGCGCGGCCAGGAGGCGTAATCGTTCCGCAGCTCGGATCAATAGATGAAAGGGGCAATTTTACAAATTCGCCCACGCACGAGCTGTCCCCATACACGCTGAGCGAACCGGTGCAAACACCGTCCTTCGGTGCGCCGCATGAGCACGCAGAGCATTCGCGATTATCAATTGGATTGTCATTGTAATACCAGCGAGGCCCCTTGTCGTCATTATAATTGGCCGGGCACTCGTCATATCTGCCTTCGCGAGCAACACAATAGAGCCACGATGACGGCATTGTCGGGCGGCAATGATCCGAGTCCGTTTGGCATGCTCCATCGAGGTCCATTCGATTGCATGCAAGTGCCGCCTCTGTCCATTCGTGTTTTGGAAGAGTCGCCGCGGGTTTTTCGCTTATCGGATTGCATGATTCATTCGTGGGACCGGGCAGCGGTGATGCACTTACGGACTGTGCACACGGTACACCATTGCAGAGTTTTCCCGCTGCCATAGCGTTAACCGATGTGCATGAGCCATCCCAATTGGGCGGCCCGTCGAACACTGTCGTTTGGACGTTGCTCGCATTGCATGAGCCACTTCGAATTTCAATCGACGCCGGTAACTGGGTACATGAACCCTTTGCCGAGCACTCGCATGCTTCGCACTGCGCCGGTGGCGCAGTAAGCCCTGCGAAACGCTGCCATTTCATGGCTGGCGCTGCATCTGGGCAATTCGCAGGCATTTGCGACGTCGGGCCAAACCAAACCAAAAGAGGCTCATTCGGCCAAGCTCCGGCCGATGTGTCACTCGGTTCTGGCAGGCAATCACCTTTACAAGCTTCGGGCAATGGTCCGGGAGGAAAAACAGATGGCTGAAGCCCCGGATCGTCCTTCAATGACGAACCATCGATTGCCGCGTCCGATTCGGCATCAGTTCCGGCATCGGCCAATATTTGCTTCAGACACCATGGATCTGGTTGAAAAGCATTCGGTTTGCAATCGGCTTCCCCGAAGTCTTCAGGCGCTGAACAACCCCCAAGCGCGCTCGTGGCGATCAACGCGACGGTCGCGAGCGACACCCCAAGAACATGAACCGCGTGTTTCATGATCAAAACTCCCAACCCCCTATAACTTGCCCACTTAAAAGAATCGCTGGCTGATCAGCCACGATTTCACCGCCAGCTTTAAGCTTGGTCCCGTTTCTCAGTCCCAGGACATCAATGCTCGGGCGCAAAATGAAACCCGACATGTGAATGTCGGCGCCGAACCTGCCACCAATCCCTGGCTTGACAAACGTAAATGTCTCGTTGTTGTAGCTACCTTCAGAGAAGGTCACATCGATTGCTCCAATGTGCCCGAGTGCGCACCCGAAAAACCATCGGACATGACCGCACGCGCTCAAAATGCCGCCTACGGTCATTGCTTGGATCTGCCCGCCGCCAACCCCCGTCGTCAACCACGCCGCTCGCCCTTCGAGTCCCAGGGAAAAGTAATCGTTTGGCCTCAAACCAACGCCAAGGACTCCGCCCACCGCCGGATTCCATGACGCCACGCCAAACACCGTGACGACTCCACCATTCACGGAAAACCGCGTTCCCTCTTTCTTCTTCACCGGCTTTATTTCTTTTGGTTCACCGTACGAAGGATCCTCGCGCGGGTCATAATTTGGGTCGCCGGGAACGTTCGACGTTCGAAGAACCGGTGGAAACGTCCTCTTCTCTTGATCAACGATCACCACGGATGTCGGAAGCTCCGGCAGCTTCGACCCTGCGAGCGGAACGAGCAGCAACGATATCGTGGTTTCTTCTCCGGGCTTTGCCGTGAACGTTTCAACGGCTTCTTTGTATCCATCGAGGGTCGCGCGCAGCGTGTGCTCTCCGGGCATCGCGAATCGCCAGAACGACGAGAAACCCTCGCGGCTCCATGGCTCGCCGTCACACGTGACGTTGGCGCCCACCTGAGAGACGTCGACGTTCACCCACGTCGTCAACGCCTTCGCTTTGTCGTAGGCCGCGGCAACTTCACGTCGCTCTTGCAACGACACTCCTTGTCCGCGTTCGTGCGCTTCGTGCAGTTCTTCGGCCGCTTTGTCGAGGTGCCCAAGCTTCATGAGCACGAGTCCATAACGTCCGGCGATGACGGGATGTGGCTGAATGTCGAGCGCTGCTCGATACGCAGTTGCCGCTTCCTGGTATCGCCCGACCAACTGCGCTCGTTTGCCCATGGCAACGAACGCGTTGAACTCGGCTTGCTTTGCAGCGCTCAGAGCCGCGTGATCTGTGGACGAATCGGCTCGAGCGCCCGCCGTGACACTCAGACAAACCCCGATGACAAACGCGCACGAACGAACCATCGGGCGCGGATGTTGTGTGTTTTTCTTGGTCGCGTCAAGGAAAACGCTGTGAATCACCGCCCGCGTGGACGATGCGCAGATGTGTGCGGCGTGGGCTTGAAGGGCGGGAGCGGCGCGAGGTCCTGGACGTACGTTGGTTTGTCTCCGCCCCTCGTAGGCTCGGGTACGACGCGAACACTGGGCAAAGACGCAGGTTCGGGTTTGCCGCCGGGGGCGTCGGGAAGCATCCTCGGTTCGTCATGCACGTCGGACGGTTTGTCACACTGAGACATTACGTGGTTTTGCAGGGAACGAGTTTCATGCCGTGGCTCTGAACCCATCGGGGTAAACGCCAAAAACGCCAAGACGCCGGCGACGATTTGCCCTGTATAATGGGAAAGCTCGAACCACCGCGACGTCGTTTTGGTAAACGAAATGGATTCGTCGCATCCGGCAACCGACGGCGGCATAACGGAAAGCAGATCACTGCTGAGGCATTCAGCGAAATGAGTCAGCCCGCGAAAATAGCATTTCTCGCTGTTTGTTGGGGAAATCTGCATTTGCAGTCCGATGTCCTTATGAGACATTCCGTCGATGACATGCAATGCGACCACCTGCACTTGCTGTGACTTGCCCTTTTCCGCGGCGTTTACAATTGCGCATCGAGCTTGCGCACGTTGTGCACACCGCTCGGGTGACGGATGCGGCGAAGCGTAATCCTCGGTATTTGCGTTATATGGGGCAAAACGCTCCAAGTACCTATTCACATCACGCAAGTGATGACGAACGACGTTTCGTGCGACGCCACGTGCCCAGGTTTCAAAATCTGCTTTATCGGGTTCAAACGTCCGGACGCTCGCGATGATTTCGAGCAATGATTGTTGCACGAGGTCCTCGACATCAGGCCCCGAGATTCCCCAGCGACGACAGACCCGCTTGACGTAGCTTTCGATATTCGCAACGAAGGTGCGTTGTTCGGGTGGCGGGACGGGGACGGGCAGGGGAATAAGCATGCAGGACCTCCACATCTCTCCGTTGCCCGCAGGCTCCAAAACCCGGACACTTTTTTTCGACGTGGCGGTCATGACGCTACCGGCCAAATTTGCCCTGGTCGACGATCCCGCTGGTGCTGGCACGTTGGGGGTCGAGACCGGGCGCCCTCAGATGCGGCTTTATGGAATACCTCTGCTATACAACATCCAGTTGCCCAGCGGCCTTGTTGATTCTAACAATAGCCACGAAGCGGCGACCCTCTGGTGTCAAGAAGCAGTAATTATCTTCTTTGCCTTCTTGGCCAAATATGCTTCATCGCCTACTATGGCAAAAAACGGCATATTTCTTGCGATTGCGTATTCGTACTCCAGATGGATGTAACTCTTGCCGCTCTCCTTATCTATTGAGCCGTATCTGCCTCCGAGGATAAGCAGGAAGACATCCGATTCGCTTATCCATTTACGAATGACGTCAAGTTGCGACTTATCGCCAGCTGCGAACAGCTCCATTCCCGCGGGAATATGCCCAGCTTGCAGGATTGCCTCCACTGCTGTCTGGCGCTCGTCGAGCATGTCCTTGTAAGTGGACGAAACAAACACTTGGAGCTTCTTTTGCGTCATGATGTCCCTGCGCTTCAACCGCTCTGGTGCTGTGGAGGCCAGCTTGTACGTCAAGTCGTGTGAGTCTGCAAGCACGTTGTAGTTGCTTCTGCCACAGCGCGAAGTGCCTTCGGCAGCAAGCGCTTGTTGGGCGGCATCGGTGCGCCCAAGGGGCGCTGTAGAATCCGTCAGGTCGACTTATTTGATTTCGATGCCCTCAGCCTCGAGGCACCGCAGCACGAATTCTTTGAACGTCGAAAAGCGCTGGGCTTTGCGTCTCAGGGTGACGGCTTCCGCAGCGGGCACTTCGAGAATCAAGCGCTTTTGCCCGCGCATGCTCGGGTAGGGCTCCGCCGGCCGCGATACCTCGTTCATGTGCTTGTAGATGACCTTGAGCAGATACTCCTTCACGGTCGTATCGGACGCCAGCGCGCGCTCTTTGATTTGTTTTTGCATCGCTGGTGAGACGTCGACGAGAAGCCGTTCGATATCTTCGGCGACTTTTTTAACCAATGCCACCGGCGGCTTTCGCGTCACTGCGGCATCTAAATCGAACGATAGATCTTTTTTGCCCTTGCTCATTTTGCCACCGCCGCAAGGGCCTCGTCGCACAAATCATTGATTGGGCGAGCCAAGTCCTTAGAAAGCGGGGTCCAAGCATTCATCAAGGCTTCGACGTAGGCCGTACGAAGTGGCAGTGACACTTTGCTGACACGAGCGTTATCGACTCGCTTGGTCAAACCATTGAGCGCCTTCATCAATACGGTCGTGAGTCGCAATCGGGGCTGCACTTTATTCGGTAGGAAGATCACCGGCAGCGGTGATTTTCGAGTTTCATTCGCCGCCTTCAAAGTCTCGATAAGAAAGGCGGTTGCATCGACATCGAGCGGGCCCGCGCACACGGGCACAATGGCGACGTCAGACGCGATTGCAGCCGCAATGCATTGTTCGCCGTACCGCGGCGGGCAATCCATGACCACGACGTCGTGAGTCGATGAAGGTCTTCGAGGGCGTATGCGGTCAAGCTTCATGACCTCGACCTTGGAAGTTTCTTTGGACCACCCCGACCACGCCATCGCGCTCATTTGGGGGTCGCAGTCACAGAGCAACACGGACTTCTTTCGGTCGACGAACGCGTTGGCAACAAGGACGGCGAGCGTGGTTTTGCCCACGCCACCTTTGAAGTTCATCACGGCGATGGTCGTCATAAAAAACCCTCTAGCACGGGTACAGATGTACACGCAAGAGCATTTATGCTTTAAGACGCTTGGAAATGGCGCGTACGTATGTCCACGCTTCGTCGGACAAGTCCTGTGTCTAGACCCCGATTGGGACCTCTACTCTTCCGCTGGAAGCTCGCTCTTCAGTGTTTCGACGACCACGCGCAAGATCTCCTTCCGATTCTTATGGAGAAGGTTCAGAACCTCCGGGCTGGGGGCCTTGGGACGCCGGCGCCTTGCGGTTTTGATCGCCACCGAAAGGTGTGCGAGTGCCTCTAGCGACGCATGCAGGAAGATTTCACGCACTTCCTTGGGAGTCTTGGTAGGGGCTAACTCTAACCGAAACGGCAGTCGGAGCACGGTGTCGCGCACGGTGTCGATTTCGAAAGGATCACCAATGCCGAGTGACGTGTGGGCGATCATGTTTCGGAGGCGATTGATCTCATGGAGAGCATCGCCAACGTTGGTTGGAAGCAACCCGAATGCGCGAGCGATACTAAGCAGAGCGCCGAAACTACTGCGCTGATCGATCAGCGGCGCAGCGAGGTCTGCGCTTACGGTGGTCGCAGCGATCAAATCGCTCAGACCAGCCTCGCAAGAGATCGCGATTAGTAAAAGCTGGCCGCGCGGAGACTCATGCGCAAGCGCCTTGAAAAGCTCTTGCGCATCAGGCATTTTCGGTGCGGACTTCTTGTTGCTTCGTGAGGTTATACGCATAGTCCTTTTGGGCTGCACTGGATCCGAGCTGCTGCAAGTGTGGCCTGCTGGGCAAGGTAACCCGTCGAGCGGATAACTCAGCTCAGCGACGGACGCCCGATTATGTACGGTTCTTCCCCTTCGTCGACGTGGCAGACTTCTTTGCTTTCGTCTGTTTCGCAATGCGAGGAGACTCTTCTTGGTTTGCGGCCGGATGCTCGTCCTCGACGCCGAGTGGCGGCAACCCGCGCACGATTTTGACCGTCTCCACACTCACGGTAATGACCTGTCCGATTAAACGAATGATGTATTCTGGATCATCCAAACGATTCGGGTCATTTGTGATTCCGCTTCGCTTGTCGGTGCTCACTTGGTATTGATCGAGCACCCATTCGATGGCTGATCGGTTTCCCAATCGATATTCGAATGCCTCCTCCGGGATGCCGTTGAGCGTAAGGAAATCATTGTATACGATTCCAGACCTGTCCCGGGTAAGCTTCATTTTTTCAACGCGGAACGAGAGCTGTGCGTCGGGATTTTCCTGCCGAGTAAGACGCCATTCAGGTTGATTCTCATAGTCCACATGAAGCTCGGCCAGGCGCTTCCCTCCCTTTGCAAACGCCCAGAAATCGGGCGCGTATGGAATACGAGGAAGCTCGCGCTTAACAGCCCGTTGAAGAAAACGCCTTTGGCCATGGGGCTTCCATCCCAAAGAAGCCAATGCAGGTCGGCCTCGCCGACCACCAGCGGCGGATGCCATGCCACATTCGGTCGAGCAATCGTCCCAGCATCGTCGTAATGGCGGTCCAAATCACCAGAATGCAGACAAAAAGGCCCTTCCGGGCCGCGGCCACCCCGCGGGGCGTGCCTGCGCCGAGCGCTTTGCGCAAGACAATGGCCAAGTTGAGCGCGGCGATATGAGCGAGATACCGTTTTTTGACATTCTCGCGACCTCGAAGTCGCACGCGTCTCAATGCACCGGTTTCGCAGGCATGCGCAAATGTTCGCTCAATCAATTCGCCGCGTTTTCGCTGTAGCGCCTTGCTTTTGGGTCTGCGCACGCGGGTTCGATTCGCATAAAACGCTTGCTGCATCTCCCAGCTTTTGTCGGTCCATTTTCGAGCGGAGTTATCTCGCTCGGGTATATACGTGCGATACCGAGATTGCTTGAGATCCAGGAGCAATTCAGCCTTGTGGTATCCCTTGTCCGCTACGACTTCCATCAAAGCTGCGGCATTGGCCGAATTATCTGCGTTCGTAGCGCTGTCTTCGGATTGAGCTTCATCGTTTTTGTTTGAATCGGCGTTCGGGTTCGAATCATCATCGTCATTGGATTCGTCTTCCGCGGCGGCTTTTGCGTGCTCGACGTTGGTTCGCGCCGCGCGCAAACTTTGCTCCATTGTTGCCGGATCGGCTTGATCTGCCGGGTATATCTCCGCCGCAACGACGACACCGGTATTCATATCGACGACATGCTCGCTCTTGTATGCCAAACGCGTGCGGCCGTCTTTGATTTTCATAATCCGCGCATCCGCGTCCGTTTTGCTTTTCCAATCGGCGTTCGACGTCTTCTTGCCTTTGCGTTTGCGGTCGAGGCGCCGAGCATCCGCGATTGTCGGATTTTCGATTCCAGATTCTTTCGCCAGCCGCTTGATATAATCTGAATAGACCTCCCCCGAGTCCCGCCGAGTGATTGCTTTCATGGACGCATCCGCACGGAGATACGTAGAATCCACACCGACGACTTTGCCGTCGAGCAATCCAGTTTGGGCGACTATGCCAAGGACAAACTTGAATAACGTGTCGTAAACCTCGATTCCGAAGCGCTTACGCATTCTGCACAATGTTGAGTGATCAGGGACCGTTTCTTCCGGCAAAAGCCCAAGAAACTCGCGCAGCGACAGCGAATCCGAACACCGCCATTCGAGCCCGCGTTCCGATTCGATTCCCTCGAAATAACCGACGAGCAACATCCGAAAGTAGACACCCGGCGCAATCGAAGGCCTTCCGCGGGTCTTGTCCGCCTTGAAATAGCTCGAGCATGCCGATTCCATTGCGCCGTCAAAGTCATGCTCCCGAAGCAGCTCGTTCAGCTTATTATAGAATCGGTGCCCCGGTGATTTCGGCAACATTGGCGCCGCCACCCAGAGCGGCGCTTGTTTGTCCTGCTTGTGCCCCATCGACATCGCGGACAAACCCTACCAGATTTCTATGTCTTGTCGATCCCGTCTGGAAAAAAATCAACGGGCTGTTAAGGTTCGCCTGGTAGCGTGTTCGGTATTCCGGGTGGTGGAGAAGACCGTAGACATAATAGAAAATGTCCTCTTTGCCGATCTCTTCGTCTTCGTACTGCGTCCTAAATTCGGAGAGCGCCCAATCCGTAATATTATCGTGTTCGTCGTCACCATCTGGGTCATGAATAGCGATTGAAAATACAAGCGCTTTCTCGAATGCAAAGTCCAGGGCAGGCGCGGCGTTGACCACAAAACAGCCAAACGGCTTACGATTCCCAACGCCAGGGACGCAGAGTCCTATGTGTGCCTGCTGTTTATCCGCCGGGAACATCCGCTCAAGCTGATAGAGTCGGTTGTTGAACATTCGATCGAAGAAGTGCCACTCACCGGTAAATGGCCGGTACATTGTTCGACGAATTGCGGTTTTTGCAAACTTTGCCGAGCATCCTCTCAACAGAAACTGCTTAGTGTCGTGAATCCATTTTAAGACTCGCTCATCGACGCGAACAAAATTGTCTACATCCTGAGGCATTTCGGCGGCCTGCCATCGATGTCGCTCGGTGTTATAGGCGTCGACCATTCGCTTGGCCCGCTCAATCACATCGCTGCGATCGAAGCCGACAACGTAGGCATCATTGTTTGACTTGAAACCGTTACTACTAAGTCTAAATATGCTTTGGGGCTCAACGCCGCTATGGGTCGGCTCAACAATCAGCGGCATGAACGTGCCGAAGTCCGACCGCAACCCATCGGTAAGCCAAGTGTAATTATCGTCAGGTTGTATCCGCTGCCATTCGAGTCGAGTCGCTTCGCCTGCGTTATCGAGAAAGCGGTATTTTTCCTCCTTACGCCAATCTTCGCCAGTTTTGGCATAAAAGATTTCGGCTTGCCTGACACCATCGCGCGAGCAACTTCGCCGCACAAACAGACCAATCGCAACGCCGACCTGAATCCCAAATACATTGTGCGTTGTGCCCGATAGCTTCGGATTTCGCCGGACGTTACCACCGAGATCGAGCACATAAATCGCATCGAAGTCGTGTTCGAGATGCCTCCGCATTCCGTCAAACGCTAGTTGAGCGACGTAGCTGTTGTTTGATACGTACGCGAGTACCCCTTCCTCGCCCAAACGATCAGTCGCCCATCGAAACGCCTTCACATACGGGTCGCCAAGACTGTTTACGAGCGTTGCGGCCGAATCCTTAGCGTACGTCTCTGCCACACGACCGTCGACCACTTTGTATTTTCGATTTTTGTTTTTATCGTTTTCATCGGCTTGCCAAGCATTATACGGTGGGTTCCCAATTATCACCGTAATTGGCGACTTCCTTTGCCTTTCAACCCGTTCTGCGTTTTTTTCCGTCATTGCTGCGAAACTTTGTTGCTTTGCTTCGGCGAGTTCGAAGGTATCGACAAGGCACAAACCTTCAAAAGGCTCATAATGACCAGTCAGCTCCGCATACTCGTGCTCGATGTTCATTGACGCGACGTAATACGGAAGGAGCATCACTTCGTTCGCATGCAACTCGCGTGCGTATTTTGATGGAAGAAGGCTCTTCGATGTTTGGGCGATCTCTCGCATGACATGAAGCATGAAATTGCCGGTTCCGACGAAGGGGTCGAGTACGTGGACACCCTTTTCGCCAAGGCTCGTGCCAAACTCTTTTTTTAGGATTTCGTCGACGCTTCGGACCATGAACTTCACGATCGACTGCGGAGTATAGACAATGCCATGCGTATCTGCGGTCTTCGCATCGAAACCTTGGAAGAATTTCTCGTAAACCGTGTTGAGGAAGCCCTGCTTCTCTGAAAAATCGTCAATCGTAGCAGCCGTTTCTTCAATGGCGCCATAGAAACGGTCAAGCCCAGCAAGAAACCTCTCTCGGTTAAAAGAGCGACGTGTCAGTGCATCGACAACCTGTTCGATTTCATTCGCGACGACATTCCGCCGCACGAAATCGGAGTTGTCGAATACTTTGCGAAATAGGCGCTCGGTCAAAATGTGTTGGGCAAGCATCCGCTCAACTGCAACATCGGAAAGCTGCGGATTTAGTGACGCCCGACAGACCTCCACGAATTTGCCAAATGCCTTGACGAAAAACGGGTTTTCCTTACGCTCTTTTTCAATCAACGCGAGCAGCGCGTGCCCGAGCTGTGGAACCTTGTCCCGGAATTCATCGACCGCGCGTTCCCATTGATCGAACGCGGGTGGTTGATAGCGGAAAAACTCCTTGAGAACGTCGACGAGAATGGGTGCTTCGTCAATTGGCTCATCAAGGATCCGCGCGCCATTCTGGTACAGTATGGCGCGTCCAGGCGATTGGAAAATAATATTATCTGTCGGGTATCCTTTGTCGATTTTCTTCTTTGCTTCGACGGCAAGATCATCGTGCTGGTCTTTGGCTTCCCAGTACCCATGCACAAGTGACCAAGGATCGACGAGAGCACCATCGACTCGAAGTGGGTGCTGTCGGCGCCGCTTGATCTCGAACTGCCCGAGGAGCGTCCACTTGAACTGCGACGCGCACTGCTGTAGCAGCACTGCAAATGCCGCGCTTACGGCACCTTCGTGGGTGGCGTGCAGGAGCGAATACTGCTTTAGTGAAGCGTAGTAGTCACGAAGAGGCTTGTGGTTCGGAAGCAAGCGCAGAACCGGCATCGACCCCTTCATAGTCCGAATCGCTGGTAGTTGGAAAGAGGTTCGGGAAAATTGCTCAACGAAACTTTCCTGGCGTCACACACTCCGGCGCCGGAGCGGCTCCGGGCACGCGCGTGCTCAGCCGCCCCGGTTTCGCCAGTCGGACTAAGTGCGTACATATGTTCCCGCCGTTGTAACCATGATTCGTTAGTATTTCATAAAAACGTGTACAAATGTCCCCGCACGGTACACGCTCACGGCGTCAATTTTCTCCCGCAAGACGTTTGACCGACTCGGTGCCCAGAAGCATCCGCTCCCGGGCGGAGGAGTTCGCCGAGTGCACGCGATGGGCAATCGTTAACTCGCCTCCGCGCCGGAGCAACGCCACGTCAGCCCCGGTTCGCATCGGTGCTAGCCGACAGCATGCGCAAAGCGGCGCTGACCTCGGACTTAGTTGAGAGCGGCAGATCCACCAAGTTGCCGATAACGCGAGAAATGTTACCGAGCAGCTTGTCATCGTCAAAGCCCATGCTGTTGTAGACGACCTTGAAGTCCGGGTGGTCCGCGAACTCGGAGACCAACAAGCCGATTGGGTGTTGGACCCTTTTTCGGCCATAGCGCCACACGTAGAGTACCTGGACAGCATTCTTGCGCTCGAGATCTGGATTGTGCGCACGCTCGAGCTGACGCTTGGCGTAAGCCAGGAAGTGCGTCGCATGGCGGGCCTCGTCACGAGCAAGTAAGCCGGCAATCGTTGCCAATACTGGCTCGGGCGCGTATTTGGCCAAGTTGCTATAGCCCCAAGACGCCATCATTTCCGAGATGACGTTCATGGTTAAGGTCGCCATCCTGGATTTCATAAACGGGACAGTTTGGCGACCTTCGATCATGAATGCAGACTCGAACGTGACGCCAAAGTGATCGAGCCACTGCATCAGAGCTTGGGGGTGGCGGGTCTCTTCGAAGAACCAGGTTGCTAACCACTGACCAAAATCCGGGTCATCGGCAAAGCCGAACTCGAAGAACTGCCTGACCGCGTCGAAAGTGGTCAGCTCCGAACGCACGATTGCGCGGATCAAGGCCAACCAAAACGCGTTGACTTTGGCGCCCTCGATCTTGGCGAAAGAGATATCCGACATGTTCCAGCGCCCACGTTCGGACTGCGGATAGAGC
>WBZL01002093.1_pt1 | contig 19725 bp, 29 predicted proteins | sample 5204291 | NCBI WGS metagenome assembly WBZL01 (sample SAMN12344345, study PRJNA552823) | activated sludge metagenome | biome: Activated sludge suspended growth; feature: Nitrification reactor; material: Wastewater; isolation source: activated sludge from nitrification reactor of wastewater...
CGGGCGTTATGATGTTGGTCTCGGTAACCGTATCATGCCAGAAATGGCCGCCTGCGCCCCCAGCTTTCGCCCACAGCAGTGAAAAATCTCCTTGCAGGGTGAGTTTTGCAAGAGGCTCGGCAGTAAGACGGTGCTCTGCGTCCATAGCCGCGTTTGAACACCAGGCCGTTGTACCTGAGGCCATGAGGTCTTCCGATACCCTTCATGACGCGTGCTTCGCGAATGTTCCGGACCGCAAGGTAAGCGCCAGCCAGTACCAGGAACAAGGCGCATAAGCCGCCAAGGACAAACATCGCCATCCAGAAGTACTCGACAATGGTACTGTCCCCTGCGCCGCCCCCAACGGTTGCTCGACTTTTTGCCCACGCGGAACTGCACGCGGCAAGGCACAACAGCGAAAGCTAGACAAATTTGAACTGCACCGTGCGAGGCCTGACGAAGAGGTAACCGGCCCGCGCCGGCGGGGCGCCCTGGCCGTAGCGCGTCCGGCTGACCGACATGTTGGACGAAGCCGCTACGCGGAGGAAAACCGTCCAGAGGGTACCGCCCAAGCCCTTGACCCGGAGGTCTGGATTCACGGAGGCGCTCGGGCGTGAAGGCATGCGCCGGTTTGGCGACGCTTGCTTAGCGCGGTGCTCAAGCCAAGAACCAAACTCGTGATTGGGCAACCAGGCCCGCGGACCGAGGCGCCTACTCCCCACGGTCGGGCAGCGAGCCGATTGGTCAAGTCTCACGCGATCTGGGTACGATCCAGGAGTCGATGCTGGCGGCGCGCCTGGGCGCGGCGCGCCGTATTGATCAAGGCGTTGCTCCCGCGCTGTTTTCTCGGCCGGGTTTCTCATCTGGCATTTCCACTCGGAACATATCATCTGTAGGCTTGGTAGGCTCCTGGCGGCCGGGCTCGTCCAACAATCGATTCAGATCGCGGCTCGCTTCGCTCGCGCGATCTGACTGATGGCGCGGCCGAAGCTGGGCCGGGAAGCGCACCCGGAAGGGCGATGGCCGGTACCCGAGCGCGGCAGCTGAACGACGAGGGAGAAGTGAGGCATCAGCGGAAGACGTAGCGTGGATACGATGACCGTGCGGCTACTGCTGCGGACAGGTCAAGCGCGACGGTTGCAAAAGGAGACTCGCTCGAGGTCAGGGCAAGAGTCTGGCCATCGGGGTCAATGATCCAGCCAACGCCGCCACAAGACCCGTCCGGGTGAACTCGATTCGATGAAATGCAGTATGCGCCCGCCCGAACTGCGGCGACGCGACCTACCGCGAGCCATTTCTCGATAGTAGCGGCTGCTGTGGCGCGTGGAGCTACGACAGCGGATGCAGGCACGGCGGCATAAGCAGCGTAGCTATCCAGCGCCCACAGCTCTGTGCAAATGTTGAGGCCGAATGTCAGCGTACCGGCCTGGAAGACCCGAAAGGGGTCATTTGCTCGCTGGAACCAACGCGCTTCCCAACCGCCAGGCTCGTCGGGCAGGTAGCGTTTCCTGCGGAGCGGACGATATCCGGCGGCTGGCGTCCAAAGAAAGCCCTCATTGAAGCAGGCTCCATCCTGAGTGGAGGGACGAGCACCGATGACGTGTTCGGCGCCCAGTTCTGGTAGGCGTTCGAGCCAATGGTCGAAGAGCTTGACTTGGGCGTCCCAGACCTGGTGATCAAACACCTCGCGATTCCAGACAGGCTCAACGAAGGCGAACTCTGGCAGCACGACCAGTTCGGATCGCCGAGAGCGCGTATGGGCACAAAGGGCATTCCACATCGACTTGATCTCAAGGCGTTCGTAAGGAAGCTCGCAGACGGTAACGCGCAATGGGGACTCCTCTGATGCCTAACTTTCAAGTTCAGGGGCGCTGCGCGGCGCTTTATCGCACGGCGCCCAGCGACCGAGAGAACGGCCTTGACCGTAGTGTAGGGCCCCGGGCTTACTTTTCATGAAGCTCTTGCTTGGTGTGTGCGTTCTTGGGAGCGCGAAAGAAATACTGACCGGCCAAGAAAGCGGCAAGGAAGGAGAGAGCCAGCAAGACGCGCCCTTCGCCGTAACCCGCACGATAGCCAGATGCCTCGATTGCTGCGGCCCCCAAGCCATAGAGAAAAGGCGTTGCGACGAGGGCCACGAGAAGCGCCTTGATCGTGCCATGCACAGTGCGTACCTCATCGGAGCCAAAGCGTATCAGGATATGAGCCAGCCCCCGCGGTGGGTCCAACAATGAACCCGGTTTCGCCAAAGCCATCGGCATGTCCGGCACGGCGTCAACACAGGCACCTGCAAATTCTGCGGCCCGGAGTCCCAGAATTCTAGAGAGCGTCGATGACTGTAACATAAGAGGCCCAACATCGCGGTTGAAAGTCCCGTGTAGGCGGGCGACGCCCGCCGGCACGAGTCCGCTCGAACCGCCGCTTCGGCGTCACTCCTCTCTCCCGTCTATCTGCTCATTGTCTATTTGACGCGTTTCCAGACAGCGCAGGCGGTTCCACCAATCTGCGCACCTGGAACGCACAGTTTCATCTCATCTCCGGAAATAGAGACCGTCCGCTTTTGGTCCAGGCCGTCCCAGTTGGGGTAGGTGCTGCCGTCGATTTTGGCGCTTACCGATCCATCCTGTTCGTTTACGGACCACCTGCCGTAAATGGCCGTGCTCCCCTGCACGATCGCTTTGTTTTCGTCCACCGTCCCAGTCATGACATTGTTGGATGCGATCCTGGGGAGATCGGGTCGCAGCAATATCGAAGCAAAGCGGCCATTGACTTCGTAGATTGAAATGCCCTTGGGATTCGCGCCAAATCGCTGCGTTTTCTTTCCGTCCTGCTCTACCCACTGCTCCGCGAGCGACCACGCTCCCACGATCTGTTGCCTGAGTTCCTTTCCCTGCTCCTGCGCCCAGGAATTTTGGGCTCCGCAAGGCACGACAACGACTAAGGCAGCCGCACTCGTGAGGATTCCCATCGCCCTACGTATCGATGTGCACATGAAACCACCCCCCTTCCTTAAGAAACGGCGCACCCTTCGCTCTTTCGATACCGCCAGGAGGTGCGCATGACCTGGCGCGGATAGTCGCAATGGCTGAGCCTGAGCTCTTCCTGGAAACGTCCGAGATGGAAGCGATTTCGATCATCAACGTGATCACATGGCTGGCGACGCCGAACGTTGTGCATGAGCCGCCACCGGAGCACGCAACTCCGGGGGGACCCACCATCACCGCTGGTGGGCGGTCGGCTCGATGCACTTGTCGGGCGGCGGCCATCTCAGCGCACGTCCCAGCCGAAGAGCAAGTCACTCATGGGTTACAGAGACAGCGAATCAGCGAGAGCACGCAGTAGTTTCGCGCCGTCACCACGCCATGCGCTGCCGTGCATGCACGCGAGTGTCGTAGGGTTCGTCGAGGCCAGCTTGGCAAGCAGCACACCTGCGTTCCTTGTGTGCGAAAAGTAATCCATCTCGTGTCGGAAAGCCTCGCTCGGCTCAAGAATGTCCGACTCCGTGATCGGCGGAAGATCAGCGCCTCCCTGCGTGAACAGGTCGCCACATAGCAACGTAGAGGTTCGTTCTTCCATCAGGAAACCGCATTCCCACGCGTGCGGCAGATGCGGAGCATCGAGCCATCGGACGGCATGCTTGCCAAGCGAGAGCCTCTCGGCGTCAGCTAGCGGTCGAGGTGGCCGGTCAGCGAGATCGCTAATGGAGACCATGGCAGCCACCGCGCCGCACAGAGGTGAGGATTGCGGAGCTACTGCCAGCCATTCATTAAGCGACCCGCACTCGTCCGCTTCAACGTGCGAAAAGGCGATATAACGAAGTTGTTCCGCCGGTAACACGCTTGCCACCGCCTCGCGTACCAGCGGAAACATCCGTCGCGGACCGGTATGGAAAAGCAATGATTCATCATCCACGATAAGGTATTGATTGAAAGAGAACCCGCCCGCGCCTTCGATCGCAACCGGCGTGTTGATGCGGTAGATCCCTTCGGCAACCTCATGCACATTCGTTCCTGACTGCTTGTTCGTAATGGTCATCAGACTCTCCTTGCCGTGGATTGAGTGAAAGTGGCATTCAGGTGCATGTCGCCCAACGTTCGAACTAGCTGTGTTCACAAAATTGCTAGCGGAGCATGATCACGATGAGGGCGACGGTGACGAAAGCCAGGAAGTGGGCTTTGAGTTTTTCATAGCGGGTCGCGACTCGACGGAACTGTTTGAGTTGGTTAAAAAGGCGCTCGACCTTGTTGCGCTGCTGGTAGCGTTCCGGGTCGTAGACGATGATCTCCAAGCGATTGGACCTGGGTGGGATGACCGGGGTGATGCCCTTGGCGTCAGGCTTGGCGCGGATGGCGTTGCTGTCGTAGGCTTTGTCCATCGCCGCGTGCTGATGCGCGCGCACCACGGGGGAATCCAGAAACACGAGGGTCAGGTCGACGCCCTTGAGCCGCTGCAGCAGCTTCAGGATCTCCCCCCAGAGCGCACGCTTGATCCAGCGTTGCCAGCGCATGGAGATCGTGTGCCAAGGGCCGTAGGCGTTCGGCAAATCCCGCCACGGCGTGCCCGTGCGCGGAACGTGCAGCACACCTTCCAACGCCTCGCGGTTCTTGACCGTCGGCGGACGACCCGGCGACCCTCTGCGGGGGGCAATCACCGGTTGATCTGCTCAAATTGCCCGTCCGCAAGGTAATACCAACGATCCATGCTCAACCCCTCTGGCCGTGGAGGATAGCCAGTAGTCTCGCACACAAAGCATGATTTTGTGAACACAGCCTAGCTGCTGCCTGGACGTGCTGGGAACGTGGGGGTCACTGCCGCAGACAACCGCCTGTTTGTGGAAGCAGTGCTGTACCGATATCGGACAGGCATCCCGTGGCGCGACCTGCCCGAGCGTTTCAGGGATTTCCGCGTGGGGCACATCCGGTTCTCTCGCGGGAGCAGGTCCGGGGTGTGGAAGCGTGTGTTTAGCGGATGGGCGGAAGAGGCGGACAACGAGTTGGGTCAGGATGGATTCTTCCCTCGCTCGTGCTCACCCGCACCGTGCCGGCGCCCTCAGGAAGGGGCCTGAAGTAGGCCACAGGCCATCGGACGTCGCCGCGGTGGGCTAAGCACGAAGATCCATGCCACAGTGGACGCTCTGGGCAATCCGACAGGGTTTCACCTCACCCCCGGCCAAACCCACTACCTCGCCGGCGCCGATGTCTGGCTGCCGAACTCCCCGGCGGATGCCATCCTGGCAGACAAAGCCGATGACGCGCAAAAGCGGCGGGTTGAGCCGTTGGAAAAAGCGGGCAAACAGATCGTGATCCCTTCGCGCCGCACCCACCTGATCCAGCGCCCCTTGGACAGGCACCTGTATTTGGCGCGCCATCTGATCGAAAACTTTTTCGCCAAGCTCAAGCAGTTCCGTGCCATCGCCACCCGTTACGACAGAACTACTCGCAATTCTGAATTCACCGACCTGTGCGGCTGTTCGCGCAGGTCCGGTGGAATGATGGGTTGGGCAACACTGGGCGGGGACGGTGGAAAGCAGCGTAATTCAGGCTATGCGACATAGATTTCAATTCGCTCTTTGTTCTTTCCGACATTCTTTCTCTTCAATGAAATGGTGCCGACCTCTCCGGTTTGGCGCACATGCGTGCCGCCGCAGGGTACGCGGGAAAAATCACGGATCATCCAGTAGCGACGTTCTGCCACTATGTCTTCGAATCCGGTAACGATGGCAAGATCCGCACCGACAATAGAGTTCGCGGCTGCCGCAATGTCTGGCAGGATTACCGAAAGGCTTTGGGGAAACGCGAAATCGATCCGGGCTTTGTCTTGGGAGATATGTGCACCGATCTTTTCGATCCCCGGCCGTTTGCGATAGACAAGTTCAAGCACTAGCTCGGCAGCGAAATGTAGGCGCATAAGTTGATAGCGGCGCGGCCAATCGATCTCTACCACTACCGTTTGTCCAGCTTGAAGGGTATGCCCTTCGGGCAACGAATACCAGATGTCAAGGCCGCGCTTATTTGCTTCGAGCACAGGGAACCCTCCGATCTTGCCCTGATCGCTTTCCTGACCGCCGGATTGTGCAAAGAAAATGGTCGACTCCAGCGCGACTTCACGATCGGCCACCACGGATACAGTTGCCTCTGTGCGAGTAAGGTAGGGATCGTCCCAAAAAAGCTTGCAAGTAGTCATGGCTGTCCGGTTTGTGCGGCCCAACGTTCGACGTAACCGGCCGGCGGAGGCCGGATCGAACCTGCAAGCACAGCTTGCAGTTGGGCCGGCTGACGGAAGGGTTGGGTGTCATGTCGATTTCTTGGCAATGCCTCTGATGATGTCCAAGCGATTCGCCGGCGCACTGGGCGACAGGAAATCAGGAATTGTTCTGGCGGTTCGTTGCGGCCGTCTGAGAAACTCCACCGGCCACTCAGTGAGCCGCTCCTCCTTTTTGTGCTCATATTGCCCTGGCTTCGGCTCATCGATGTATTCCACCTGAAGGATCAGGGCGAGCGGCTCTTCCGCGCCTTTTGTGCCTTGCGAGAAGGAAAGCGCCTCCGCGTAGGTCTCGAAGGCGTAGTAGTAGTCGCTACCGTCTTTGTCCGGATCGTCGGCGCCCTCGTGCGGATGGCACCAAACGCGATATTCGAGAACGGCATCCCAGACGTATCCGCCACCCGCCTTGACTACAGCAGGATATTCGCCGACACGGCTTGGATCAACCGCGGGTGGGTAATTGTCGGAGCTCATGACGCCCAACGTTGGAGCTCAGGGGCGCGCCGGTTGCGGCGTGTCCCCTGGAGCGGAAGGTTGGGCGGGGATAAACACATACTCCACGATGCTGTCTGCAGCAGGGGGGGAAAGACCATCCTCACGAAGGCCATCGAGATGGAATTGGATTGCCAAAAGCAGCTCGTTTTCGGTTTCCTCTACGGTGGCTCCAGTTGCGACACAACCTGGCAGGTCCGGCACATACCCGGAGAAATTGCTTTCGGCTTTTTCGATAACAATCGCATAGCGCATAATTTCAACCTTTCAGTGAGGCCTGCTTCAGAATGCTGTTGAGTGTTCCAGGAGCCAGATCGTCACCTGGCTTTCCAGCGACGGTGACGCGACCGGGTTTGACCGGGTGCTTAAACTGGCGATGACTCCCTCTGCTTGCGACCAAGAGCCACCCGTCGTTACGGAGCACAGCCAATATGTCGCAAACTTTCATGCGCCGAGTATGCCATGGCTTTGGCCTGAAGGGCCCAACGCAGAGTTAACCGGCGTGCGGAGGCAGGGTAGCCTGGCCGCCGGACACATGATGAACCTGGGCAGCAGGCGGCCAGGCTGCCCTGCCATAGCGCGTCCGGTCGAACGGCCTGTTCAAGTCTTGATTGGTGCACCCATCGCCACTCGCGCCTTTTGTTTCCTGCCCAGGGTCGGGATGGCCGCTCGGCAGCGGAGGCGACGGGGCCGATGGCGATCAGCCGTGTTCAGGGCGCACTGCGTTCAGCCAAGAGCCGAGCGGGAATCAACCAGCGGGCGGTCTCGGTTCACCCGCTTCGGCACTCGTATACCCCCCTCCTGGAAGCCGGTGTGAACCTGCGAGTCATCCAGCAGAAGCTCTGACCCGGCCGTCTGGAGACGACGAGGGTCTATCTTCACCTGACCACAAGGGTCAGGAAGAGGCCGTCGCCCGGATCAATGAACTGATGGCGGACCTCTGAGAGGGGCGCCCTTCAGGAGCTCTTTCGTCGCCATGGATCGGCGTACCTGGCCGAGTTCGGCGAGGCGGTGCCCGGCAGCCACGAGCGGGTGGTTCAGGCCATCATCGATGGCCGGAGCAGCACCTGTGGGTCGGTCATCTACCCGTGCGAGGACTGCGGCGAGCCACCGGTGGTCGCACGCTGCTGCGGCCATCGCCACGGTCCGGTCTGCCAGCAGGGCAAGGCTGAAAGCTGGCTGGCCAGGCAACTCGAGCGGCCGTTGCCCCCCATGACTTCAGGCTGACTTTCACCGTTCCGCAAGCGTTGCGGGACTTTCTCGCGCAGCCTCCTCGCGTGGGCGATGGTGCCCTGTTCGACGCTTCTTCCGAGGCGATCAAGACGCTGGCCGCCGACGAGAAACCCCTGGGCGCCGATCTGCCGGGCTTCTTCGGCGTGTGGCCTACGTGGGGCCGGCAACTGCCGTATCCCCCGCCCATCCATGACGTCGTGCCCGGCGGCGGCTTCTCGTCCAACGGTCAAGGGCGGAGCGCTGAACGGGGGGTTCTTTCTGCCCGTCCGAGCGTTGTCACCAATCTTTCGGGCGAAGTTCCGCGACGCCATGGCGGCGGCGAGCTGGCTGGAGTCGATCGATGCCCAGGTCTGGACGGTCGATTGGAATGTCAATGGCCAAGCGGTGGGCGACGCGCAGGCGAGTCTTTTGGATCGCTCTCGCGAGGTGTTCAAGGGGGCGATCTCGGAGGGCCGCATCGTTCGCGCCGACGAGTCGGAAGGGGTGTTTCGTTACCGAAAGGTGAAGAGTTCCCGCGAGCGCAAGCTGACGCTTTCGCCGACCGAGTTCATCCGTCGCTTTCTGCAGCACGTGTTGCCGACGGGCTTCATGAAGGGGCGTGACTTCGGGTTTCTCTCGCCGAGTTGTTCGATACCCCTCGACGAGGGGAAGGCGCGCATTGAGTTGGCTCACGGCTTCAAGGTCCGTGGGGCACCCGAGGCGCCGCTGCCCACAGCCGGCTCCGAGAAGCCCGGTGCTTGCCGTTGCCCACCCTGCGCTGGGGCGCTTCGTTGGTGCTCGGTGCGGTTGCCGCGCCCACGGGGGAGTCGGGAGCTGGCGCAGGTTAGCCGCCCGGTGAGCGCAGTCGCTGCAACGCCAGCGCCGAAGGGGTCTGGATAGACCGACCCCGACAGGACTCCTCCGTCGCTTTGCTCCCGTTGCGCCTGGTTCGCTCGCAGGGTTTGCGTCGAGCGCGGCTTCTGTCGCTCCCGCTTGCCCGAACCCTTCGCGTGAGTCGTCAAGCGGTCCGACGACCATGGTCGCGCACCGCCCATTGAACCGAAGAACCTTCGCTGCCGGCTTCAGCGAGGCCAGTTCCGAGGCCTCAAACCGGCATGCTTCCTCAAGGCCTCACGCCTCGACCTACCGCTGCGAGGCATTCCCCTGATGTTTACGCCTTGCCCGGTGGCTCCCTCGCTGCCGGATCCGGGCTTCTTGAACAACGGATTGACACGACCCTGCGGGTCGTGTCAATCCTTATGGGTTAGGCGTGCGGTTGGGACTATCTGAAAGCGGCATCCTTGCAATGGCACCGATCAAGCAGTGAAGACTGCATGCTCTGGCACGCCAGCCGCTACCAAGGCTTCAACTTTCAAGGCGTGAAGCTGCCCGATTAGGAGTGTGGTCTTGCGCAAGTTGGCACGACCAGCGAGAGCAATTCCACCCAGTGTGGCAACGCTCATGATTGCCCACCCGACAGGCCCACTCAGAACACCGACTATAGAAGATGCTCCAAGGTAAGCTGCGAAGGGAAGGGTGACACCGACAGCGCCCGCTATCGAGGCAATAGTAATGCTCATCGCGGTGTAGAAAGCAAAGCCAGCGAACGCAACTGTGGCGCTTAGAGCCGCCAGCGCGCCGGCGCCGCTCAAGGCCACAATTGCGGTCTTGTCTTTGATTTCTCCGTTCGGGTCTAGCTTCTCGAGTAACTCACTTCGCTGCTGGGCGCTCATGCTGTCCCAAAGCTGTGCAAAGAGGAGTTTGAGTAGTTCACGCTCAAGGGCGAACGTGGGAGCCGCGTTGATTGTGGTAGGAGGGACGTCCGCTTGTTGAGATACCAAAATTACGAGCTCGTGGTAGCTGAGTTTCGTTTCATCGCGGAAGAGGTATGACAGCACATTGCTAGACACCCAGAGTGCATGCTTCTGGATGTCTCTGGCGTCTTGATCGCCGCCATGAAGCTGGTCTTCGCCGGCCTCTGGACCCAAGATGCCCAACGATTTCTTTAGGGCGAGCATTGCGGAGGCGGGCAATGCGCGTAGGAAGTTGAAAAAGTGGTCGGCCGTCCACCTTTCTTTGGGCCTTACGAAGGGCGCCGCCCTTGCCATTGGGTTCGGCCATTTGGTGATGGCGAACCAAGCGACCAAACCAAGGGTTGTTGCCGCTGCCAAGAGAAACGATCGTCGGCCTGGAGCGGGGGTTCCGGTACTGGCATTCATGGATATGGATGTAGGAAGGAGCTAGAAACGCCCAATGTTTGAGCTAACCTGCCCGCGTAGTCAGGACGCGGCTGGCCGCGGAAGGACAATTCGCGCCTTGGCCTGTAGCGGCCAGACGTGGCCTGCCGGAGCGGGTCAGGTTGAGCGATGGGTTAGGCATCTGCGCGGACTTATCGGTATACCACCGTGATAAAGGGTACTGTCGTGACCCCCGGCTGTTTCTGCAGGAATGTTCGCAAGAACTCGACTAGTTTCTTTTCGCAGAGCGCCATGATCGCGGGTTCGGTCGCCATTGCTTGACCTTGCTTCAATACATTCGCAGCAGCTTCCTGCTGCAATTTGAGTGCCGCGGCCTTCTCATCCGTGAGTACACCGCCGGTAAGAATCTTGTGCCTAAGGTTGGCGACAGCAGGCGTCGCAACTAGTCGCGGGCGTTTGACCGCCACTTCGATTCCTCCGGGAACAGGACGAACATCGTATTGGTCCGGTGTCAGATCGAAGCCAAAGGAGTATTCGGCTGAGTACCAGATGGCTACCGTTCCAGTCGAAGTTAGGCCGGGTAGGAGATTTCTCTCTACAACCTGCGTCACACCCTCTTCGCGTGTGACCTTTGCGGCGAGCAGACTCATTTGCCCGGCAAGCGCTTGTTTGCCCGCTGTGATGAAAGTTGTGTACTTTGTGTAGCCGAGAAGTTCGCTTTGCTTTGTCTCCAAGGCTGCGCGAAGGGCCTGGGCCTCTTGGAGGTGTCTAGCGTCGCGCGAATTGAGCGAGAAGTAGGTGAGCGCTGCGGCAATCGCTGCAGCACCTATGACGGAAAGGATGAACTTCATCTGTGGAGTCTCCGGCGATGCACTTCAGATGCCCAACGTTCGACATGAGCGGCGGTTGTAGGCGTGCGAAGCATGCCGGAAACCGTCCGCTCGATGAAGGGGTTAGGCCGCACTTGAGCCGCTCACGACAAGCCGGCTTTCAAGGAAGGTAATGGAACCGTCAGCTTCCTCGCCCCATGCGACCATGCGGTTGGCCTCAGGAAGATCGGCCATAGACTTGTCGCGAAAGTAGTTCATCGTACCTCTCTTTGATGGCGCGGCGTCCCACATGGGGTACGTGCGACGGACGATCGCTACTTGCCCGCCACCTTCAAGAGGTAACCTTCCAACGAGGTTAGTCTCCATCGCCCTCTTCCCGGGCCAGTCTTCGTCAGGTATCTCCACGTTCAACAAGAATATTGCGACTTCTACAATCTGCCGCTCAGGGGCACACGGTATCCATACAGTATCTGCCGGGCCGACAATGGGTGTGTCCATCGGGCATGACCATGGGAATAGAACTCGTGCCCCAAGGACGAAGGGATCGGTCCCTGCACTTGGGCGTTGCCACTTGCCTAGAAATCGCGTCGGGGGCGCCGAATCTGGGTCGAAGAGTTCTCCCTTCTTCTTGGCATCGAAGGCAACATGCCACTGCCCCCCTTCGTGAAGACTGAGCTTTAGCGCATTCCCCAGCGGCCTGCTGGTCATGTAGACGTCTCGCTTGCCAGTACCGGTCGTAGTCCAACACTTCCAGATGTCGGAAGTTCGACCGTCGTCGGTTCGAATTGCAAAGCGAATGCTGCGCTGGGGCATTTTGTGCGGCCTAACGCCGCGCATCACCGCCCGGGCAACGGCGCCGCGGAGCTGCGCCGTTGAACGGTCCGGTGGATGCGCTTGTGCGGCGGCGTCATTGTGATTGATGAGCAACGAGATACTCACGGAGGATTGGAAGAACGCTCCGTGCACTTTCTGTGGCGAAACTTTTCTCTACAAGGAACTCCAGCTGCTCGACTTCCGACCGGATGTGCTCGACGGGTGGTTTGGCCTCGATGGCCTTTCGGTACGCCGCGCTTGCGGCTTCTTGATCGCCAAGAGCTACAGTTGCTTCACCGAGACAGAGATAAGTCCAATGGTCGGCGCGCTGCTGACCGATGAACTTCTCGCAGGTGGCCTGCAGTTTCTGATACCACTCCGTAGCCTCTCCAATCTTCCCCAGTGCACCACACATAGCCGCGACAGTCACCAACGGGTACAGGTCGTCTGGCTGAATTTCGTGGGCTCGCTTGTACTGAGTTAAAGCCCGTTCATACTCGCCCCGCCGCCTAAATAGACCACCAAGCATGCCATGGAGCTCTGAATCGTGGTCGTTGAGTTGAAGTGCCCGCTCCATGTAGCTTTCTGCCTGGGAATAGTATGGTTGTCCCTTCTTCCGATAAACGAATCCAACTTCTCGAAGGAGTTCTGGATCGTTTGGATCAATCTTCAAGGCTCGATCAAGAGTCTGAAGTGCCTCGTCGAAGTAGCTGGCGTCCCGAAGGCTGATCGCGAGTTGCTCAAGAAGGCGAACCGATTTGATGTCGCGGGCGGAGATCAGCTGATGGAGACTTAATACTCTTGGTGCAGTGGTTGCCTCCCGGAGTTTCTGGAGTAAGCGTTCCTCCTCATCCTGCGACCGCTGATCCCTTAGGGCAGCTTCGAGCTCTTGTATGCGGCGCGTGAGTTCTTCGATTCTTGCCTCGGGAGGCTTTTCACCCTGATAACGCCGCACGACCAAACCGGGCAAGAAAACGTGAACGGGACTGTCAATCTCTTGAATGGATGCGTTTCCGATCGCTTGATACAGCTCTTGCTGAAACCCCCGGAGAGTGGGTGCAGCGAAGTAATCGTAGTGGATAACGTATTGGTTGCGGACATCGAAGGGTAGCTTCGTGCCCTTGCATGCAACGAGAACGGTACCCTTCCTTGATAGCGCTTGGCGAATACCAAGCTCGTAGTAGACATTAGCATTTCCGAACGTCAGATCCGCAAGGACGATGTCAGCGTCGAACAGCCATTCGTTGTACATGCGATCGATCAACCCAGGCTGTCTCAGCTCATCCGCCCTCTTTGTCTCAAATGCCGCTGGCACCGCAGGTTGTAGTATGCCCTCCCATACTGCATCAAAGTCGATGACAGAGGTCTTGTCTGGCTCCTCGTAATCCAAAGGAGCCCTTCGTATTCCGTACGGCATCGCAACGAACAGTCGCTTCATGCTATTTCATCCGCTTTTAGCGGGTCTGTCGGTGATGGCTCCTCGCAGCTGAACGACTCGGCTGAGTCCCGCCGACGAGCGAAGCTCGGTGGGAAGCCGAGAGCGTGCGGAGCGGCACAGCTGGTCGCCGCGCTCGAGCCGATGGTCCCGGCTGCATATCAGCCGACCCATGAACTGAAATTCCCGTAACCATTGTTGGTCACCCAGTCGTATTCCGGGTACCACTGCGCCAATTTGAAGCCCTTGCCGCGGTACTGCGGTTGCACGCCGCCCGTTTGATAAGACGCGGCACCATCAATTTCGGTGTACTCCTTCCAGTTTCCATTCACGTGCTCCCAGAGAGTCGCGGTCAAGCCACTTTCCGAGTACGTGACACCGAGGTAGCTGAGAGGGTTTGGCCCCTTCGGCTTAGTAAATTGGTCTCTGCCCTTGATGGAGTTTATGTGCACTGAGAGGAGAGCGTTTCCCTTCCGAAAACTCTTCATGACTTCGTATCGCACCCATCGGCGACCATACGTCTCCGACCCCACCAGGACACAAGTCACCGACGTTCCGTCGAGACCGCCATTGATGACGCGCTTGATACCTACGTCACCAGAGAGTTTCGCATTCCCCCAGATCGACGCGTCGAAGAATCCGGCAGCTTCTCGATCTGGCTTCGTGAGCCAGTGCTGCCGGACCACATTGGCGCGAAAGTCTATGACGTCCTGGTAGTAGAAGCTGAAAAAGACCCGTTTAGCCATGGCCGTCCTATGTCATGCCGCCGAACGTTCGAGATGAGCGGCGCCCCCGCAGGGGGTGTCCGCTCGATCAAGGGGTTCTCTGGCGTGGACCGCGGGGCGCTCCAATCGGCTCGTTCTCGTGCTCTGCCCGAAATTGGCGGCCGGTTTTCTGTCGCTTTTCCACGGAGCGCAACGTTGCGTGTCCGCACCAACACCGGTGGTGTTGTGCGTGCGCGCAATTTGCGCTCCGCAAACTAGCAGTTTTTCTGTGCTGTATATAGATACAGTACAAGCGATATACTGTTCAGTTTTTGCTGCCGAGCGGGCCATGTCCGGAGAACGTTGGAGGTGAGCACCTTGACGCCGTAAGGCGGCGAGTGTGCTCCAGCGACGCGTTGAACGGGAAAGGGGGCGGGGGAAGCCGAAAGGTCTCCATGCCCACCGCCGAACGACCCACCACGAGGGATCTGCTTGACTCCGAAGTGTGCGCTGGGCGTGTGTATGAACGCTCGCGTTATACATCCGCTCAGTACACACTTCGCTTATTAGCAGATTTTCCACGCTTTATACAGCCCACGCCGATGTGCTAGCTATACCCTTGCCCGTTGCGTCCATCAACGCAGCCACCTTTCTCGAGCAACGTGATGTAGCAGACCTAATTGACGCAGAGTTCCGCACCAATATACTGAATGCATGTACATTTATGACTGAAGCTCCAATGAAAACAAAGATATACGGCATGGGCACGTTCACTAAAAATTCCGGCAATTACGTCAATCCGGATGGCATTGTCCGGCCTCCCAAAAGGCTCCTTGAACGACTCTCCGAAAGCCTAAGCCTCAAGCACTATAGCATACGGACGGAGCACGCTTACAGGGGCTGGGTGCGATGTTTCATCCTTTTCCATGGCAGTCGTATTTTGGGGACAGCATACTCAACACGTCTTTTCAGACAAGCGCCCAAAGTGCCAAGACGGCAGCGTTGACAGGGGGCGGCAAGCAGACTCAGACAGCAGGATTTCCCCGGACGCGCATGGCGAGCCACGCTTCATGCGGTCACGAACGGATTGGCGACAGACAACTGGTCTGCCGATACCTGGCCATTCCGCAGCTCCTCGGAATAGCGCGTATCGCACCCGGCCAGCATGGCTGCAGCCGCAATCAGTGCATCCCATTTGGCAGGCTGGTAGCGGATGGCCAGCTCTGCGTTCCTGTGGATGGTGGTTTCGTCTACCGGCAGTGCATCAGTGAGCTGCATCATTGGCCAAAGTTCAACGAATGAGAAACACCAAGCTGCCAGGCTGGTGACCCCAGGGCCTTAACCGCCCTGCTGCTGATGGCGGTGGACCATGCTCAGCGTAGTGATCGTGGCGCCGAAACTGCAGCGGCTGCGGGAGATCGTCTTGCGGAGCAAGTGAGCCCTGGAGGTCGGTGCGTGCCCAAGTCCAAGCTGACTCACACGACTTGCTGGCAAATCCGCCGATGCGCTGAACGAAGCGCATCACCATCGTGACTGCCCACTCCTGCCGGTCAGCGTTCGATAAGCAGACGTCCAACATCCGAATTCACCATGCCTGCGCAGCCTTTCAAGGAGATATGATCGAATGATGCCTGGGTCGGGGTTGCTACTGGCTCTCTTTCTTGCAGGGTTGTTTCGCGTCCAGCACATGCTTGAGATTCTGTAGGACAGATTCCATTGACCGCGAATGTAGCTTCGAAAGATCAAGCACCTTGCTTAGCAATACAACCAGCCAGCCGTGTGCATTGACTTCGAGCCTGTAGATCACGCGCGTTTCCTGGCCTTGTGGCGCCAACAGCCACTCCCCGAAGCCGTCGATGAATCCGCCGAAATATCGCATCCGTATGCGCGTCGGCACGTCCACGGATTCGACCCGACATCGAAAAGGTCGTCCACCGAAAGGGCGCACTTCCACTTCCGTACCAGGCAACTCCACACCACCGGAGAGGACACGTATTCCAAGAGACTTCGGCCACCACCGAGGATACCCACCGAAGTCAGCCAACACCGGCCACACTTCGGCCGCCGGATAGGGAATCGTGATCTCGTCGGTTGCACGTATCGGGGTGTTGATCATGGTCTTTCTCGATGCTTGCCACGGCCACTGGGAGATAACAGGCCTTGTAAAGACCCATGGGCCCGGATATTCGCTCCTCCGTCTGGCAAATGGTACAAAACGCCGGACGGCATGTTGCCAACTTGCTCAGTTAAGCGGGTGCGCTGCGCCCAGCAGTTCCAGGGTGGCGTTCACCACCATCCCGGGTTGGGGTACGGCCGCCTGTTCCAGCGCCCAGGATGAAGGGATGGGAGCATCCGGTCCGGTCAGGCGCACCACTGGGCCACGTAGGCTGGAGAATGCCTTGGTGGAAACCAGGGCGGCAAGCTCGGCGGCGATGCCGCACAGGCCGCTGGCTTCATGCACGACCATCAGGCGGCCGGTCTTGCGCACCGAGTCCAGCACGGTGTTTTCGTCCAGGGGTTTGAGGCTGCGCAGGTCGACGACTTCCGCCGAGATGCCTTGTTCTGCCAGTTGCCGAGCGGCCTGCAGGCACACGGCTACGGTCTTCGCGTAGCTCACCAGGGTGATGTCATCGCCGAAGCGGCGGATGGCAGCCTTGCCCAGCGGGATGATGAAGTCAGGATCCTCGGTCACCTCGCCCTCCTGGCCTAGCAACCCCAGGTCGATGAAGAACAGCACCGGGTTGTCGTCGCGTATGGCGGCCTTGAGCAGCCCCTTGAAGTCCGCCGGTTCCGAGGGCATCACCACCTTGACGCCGGGAGTGTGGACAAACATGGCCTCGATGTTGTGGTTGTGCTGGGCGCCCACACACCAGCCGGTGCCGGTCATGCCCATGGCCACCAGGGGAAAGCGGAACTGGCCGCCGGAGAGGTAGCGCAGCTTGCCGGCGCTATTGACCAGAGCGTCCATGGCGTAGGTCATGAAGGGGGCGAACAGCAGATCGATGACCGGGCGCAGGCCGCTGGCGGCGGCGCCCACGGCGGTGCCGGCGATGATCGCCTCGGCCAGCGGCGTGTTGCGCACCCGATCGGCGCCGAAGGCGTCCACCAGATCGCGATGCTTGGTGGCACTGCCTTCGCCCATCAAAAACACGTCGGGGTCCCGCCGCATCTCTTCGCGCAAGGCCAGATTGATCGCCTGAGCGACAGTCATTGGGATCATCGTACTCATGGGTAATCCTTTCTCTCAAGCGTAGACGTGGTCGGTGAGGGTTTCCGGGGCGGGCCAGGGACTCTTCTGGGCAAAGGCCAGGGCGGTGGCGATGCTTGCCCGTGTCCGCTGTTCCAGTGCGGCGAGGCCATGGTCGTCGATCAGGCCTTGCGCTTTCAGGCGCTGGACCTGCCGGTCGATGGGGTCGCGCGCGCGCCAGTAGTCCAGTTCGGCCGGGGCCACGTAGGCCTGGTCGTCGGGCTCGAAGTGGCCGCGCTGGCGATAGGTGACGAGTTCCAGAAAAGCGGGGCTGCCGCCTTGCCGGATGTGGGCGATGGCGTGGGTGGCGGCTTCCAGCACCGCTTCCGCGTCGTTGCCGTCCACGGTTTCCACAGGCAGGCCATGGCCCTTGGCCCAATTGGCGATGGCGTCGTCGGGCATGGTCTCCAACCGGTGCACGAAGGCTTGCCATTGGTTGTTTTCGCAAACGAACAGCAAAGGCAGTTGCCATTGCACGGCCAGATTCAGGGCCTCGTGGAAGATGCCTTCGCAGGCGGCACCGTCGCCGAAGAAGACGGCGACGATGCCGCCGGGCTCACCCTTGCCCATTTTCTGGGCCAGAGCGACGCCGGGGGCCATGGACAGCTCGCCGCCGACGATCGTGGAGGTGAGCACCACGCCCAGCTCCCTGGCCGAGATGTGCAGGCTGCCGCTGCGGCCGCCACAGTAACCGTCGACGCGACCCAGGACTTCCGCCATCAGACGGCGCGGCTCGGCGCCTCGAGCGATGAGGTGACCGGCGCTGCGGTGGTTGGTGACGATGCGGTCCCGCCTTTCCAGGGCAGCAACCACGCCGACTGCGCAGGCCTCCTGGCCGACGCTCGTGCAGGTGCCCGGTGCACCGTTCTTTTGCAATTCCACGAGCTGGTGCTCGTAGGCGCGGATCAGCAGCATGGTTTCCAGACGGGTCAGGGGCGATGGGGGTGTTTTGGGTGCTTGTTGCATGGTCGGTTCTCCTTGCGTTTCGCTTAGCGGCTGGCCTGTTTGTCGAGCGGCAGGTTCTTGGGCACGAACTCGACATAGGGTGTGGCCACCGGCTGGCCGGGGGCGACGGCCACGGGCGCGGGGTCACCGGCGGGGCCGAGGAAACGTACGTAGCGGTACAGGGCGAGCAGATCCTTGTCAGACATTTCGCGCAGGTTGTACCAGGGCATGGGCGGGCGCATGGGCTGGCGTGCCCTGGCGATCCATTGGGCCTCGCTCATCTTGTTCAGGTAGAGGCGCAGGTTGACCGGATAGCTCGTGCCCCACGGCCCCTGGAATCCCACGTCGGCACCGGTGAGCCAGAGGTTTTCCGGCACCTTGCCCTCGTTTTGCATGTAGCCGGGCGTGTGACAGTCATTGCAGCCGGCTACTTGCGCCAGGTATTTGCCGCGCTCGACGAGGAGCGCGTCCTTGCCGGACGCGGCCGACGCGGGTGACGGCGAGAGGATGGAAAGAAACGACAGGGCCGCGAGGGCAAGAGCGAAAGCTTGCATGGTTGATGACCTCCGATGAGAATAGAAAAAGGGGATGGCACGTGCAATACGAAGACTAGGCTCCCGCGGCGAGGCGCGTTGCTAAGTGTTTCATACCGAATTGCTAATAATTTACTAAAGGGCGCCGGAACGTGGGCGCGAGCTAAGCTTGTAGAATCCACCCAACCTTCCTGATTGAGACATTTGCTGGTTGCCGCCATGCTCCCAACGAAAGCCAACTCCCCTCTGCTGGATGCCGCGCAAGCCGCGTTTCTGGGCGGCCCGGTAGCGGTCAACGTGGCGTCCCACGACGCTGCCCGGGTGCCTTCCATCGCACGGGCCTTCGGCTGCCGCGTGTCGGCGGACCGGCGGGAAGTGGTGGTGTTTCTCTCGCACCCACGTTCCCGGAACATCCTGGACGATCTGGCGGCAGGCGCGCCCATCGCCGCCGTCTTCAGCAGACCCGCCACCCACGTGACCCTCCAGCTCAAGGCCGCCGGCGCGCGCATCCAGCAACTGGCGGCAGGCGATCGGGAGATCATGCTGGCCAGCGGCGCCGCGTTCATCGCCGAGATCATGGCCCTGGGCTATTCGGAAAACTTCTCCCGGGCGTTGATGGCGCCGGCCGGGGACGATGCGGTGGGTGTGGCCTTCACCCCCGAAGCGGTGTTCGAGCAGACCCCCGGACCCAAAGCGGGCATGCGTCTGGAGCCCAAGCTATGACGCTCAGCCTGCGCTCGCTGCGGCGCTGCTTCGAGGGCGCGGTACCCGCCACCATCGCTACCTGCGCGGCGGACGGCATGCCCAACGTCGCCAAGCTTTCCCACGTCCACTTCGTGGACGACGGGCATGTGGCCCTGTCTTACCAGTTCTTCAACAAGACCCGGGAAAACATCCTCCTTAACCACCGCGCCACGGTGGAGGTGGTGGACCCGGTGAGCGCCGCCCACTTCTGCCTCCAGGTTGAATATACTGAAATAGGTCACAAACGAATTTAACTGTCTGGCGTCATGGGCTGTAGAATTCGAGCATTACTTTCTGCAGGGACAGGCTGCGATGCTGAGACTGACCTTTACCCC
>WBZL01002096.1_pt1 | contig 19712 bp, 18 predicted proteins | sample 5204291 | NCBI WGS metagenome assembly WBZL01 (sample SAMN12344345, study PRJNA552823) | activated sludge metagenome | biome: Activated sludge suspended growth; feature: Nitrification reactor; material: Wastewater; isolation source: activated sludge from nitrification reactor of wastewater...
ATCCTCGAGTTGCCGTTGCAACTGCTTCTTGCGGTTGGCCGCCTCGTCGAGATCCAGCTTGGCCTGTTCCAGGGCCTGGTTAACCTGGCTCAGCTTGGAATAGTAGTCGCCCCCCTGGCCCGGCATCGTGCCCACATTGCGGCGCTTGAACTCCTCGACTTCCTTTTCTTTTTCGAGCAGTCTGGCCTCATAGGTTTTCAGCTGGTCTTCGATGAACTTCTGGGTATTGGAAATATCCTTGCGCGCCCCACCCAGGCTGCTTTCGGTAAAGATGGTCAGCAAGGCCTGCACTACCCGTTTGGCCAGATCCGGATTGGCGTGCTGGTAGGCGATCGTGTAGAGGTTCTCCCGGTTGGTGCCCGACAGCTTGATCTCCGCCGCCAGTCGTCTGTAAAGATCCTCCTGCTGCTGGGGCGTCTTGGCGCGCAGATCCAGGTCGGTCATGCGCGCCACCTTTTCCAGATTGGGGCGGCTCGTCAGCGTGCGGGTCATCATGGCCACCTGCTGCTCGAAGTTCGGCGGAACCGCCAAACCGGCCATCAAGGGGCGCAGCAGCGATTGGGTATCCACGTAGACGCGAGCCTGGGCCTGGTAACGGTTCTCGAGCAGATAGACCCAGACCCAGCCGACCACCGCGATCATCCATGCGGTGATGAGCACGACCCAACGCCTGCGCCACACCGCCAGGGCATAGCCCATGACCTGATCGAACGATTCATTCATCCCGGAAATCTCCAGACAGGAAGCGCGGCCGTGTCCACAAGGCTCAGAACCAGCTTTCCGGGATGATCAGCACATCGCCGGGCAGGATGTCCACGTTGGCGGACACGTCGCCGTCCTTCAACAGATCTTCCAGCCTGACACCGTATTGCTGCGGCTTGCCATCCACCACCCGCAAGATACTGGCGCGATTGCCGTCGGCGAAATCGGTGATGCCGCCCACGGTGATCATCAGGTCGACCAGGGACATGTGTTCCCGATAGCTCAGGGACTGGGGCTTGGCCGCCTCGCCCAGGACGCGGATCTGCTGGTCGTAGGGGCCGATGCCGCCGCCCACCGTGACGGTGACCACGGGATCCTGGATGTACTTGGCAAGGATCTTTTCGATTTCCCGGGCCAGCTGGGTGGGCGTCCTGCCGCTGGCCTGCAGGTCCTCGGCCAGGTTCATGGTGACCTTGCCGTCAGGTCGGATGGGGAAGGAGCCGGTAACCTCCGGGTTGCCCCACACGAACACGTTGATCGAATCCCCGGGGCCGAGTATGTAGAGCCATTCCGAAGCATCGGCCGCCTTGTAGGGCACGGTGGGCGTCGCCTTGGCCGGGGCCGGGGGATACAGGGGTTCGCTGGCACAGCCGGTCAATAGCCCTGCCAGAACACAGGGCAACACATAGCGTTTCATTCGGATTCTCCCACTACAGGTCAAGAAAGCGCGGTGGATTATGCCACAGGCCCATTGTCGGCATTTTTCGTTGGAACTTGAGGGCGCGGGCGGCCCCGGAGCGAGCAGGCGCGGGCACCATCCCGCCCTGGCCCGGAAGGGGCTCAATCCAGCCAGCGCACCAGGTAGTAGAGGCGGAATCCCTCCGAGGATCGGGAGGGTCCGCTGGCCACGGCCGCGTGGAAGCCTTGCTCCGGCCGCGCCGCCGCGCGGGCCTCCGCCTCCGACGCGCAGACCCGCACGCAGCCTTCGGGGAAACGCTTTCTGCCGCGACCCTTGGGCGCATAGACGACCACATTGCCCGTGCTCACGACCGACCCCTCGGAATCGGATATCAGGCTGGCGATGGCCTCGGCCATCAGTTCAGCTTCTTGCCCGGGGGCACGAACCGCATGGCCTGGGTCGTCGCGGGCTCGTCCGCGTAGCCGGGCCGCTCATCGCGGGACAGGCCGAGGGCCTCCGCGAGCTCGGCCTCGCGGGCGGAAATCAATCCCAGGCACATGCGGATGTTTTCCACGGTATCGGGGGAGAAGGGACTGGGCACCCCGTCCCGGGGCGCCACATCGCGCACGATGGAAGTCAGCGTCTTGCGCATCGCCCGCAAGATCTGCTGCTCCTTGGAGAGTTCGGTTTCGCTGGTCATCATCACGTCCGGTCGGGGAAATCCAGGGCATTGTCCCCATCCCCCGCCCGCGCGGTCAACCTCGGGCGAAGCAGGGGAAATGCCCGCCCGGCCTTCCCGCCCATGCCTATGCCTTGGGCGAACCTCTCAAGTAAACTGACCGTCCGCCGATAAAAACATACCCATTTACGAACTGGCATCATGGACTTGAAGCCCACACTCCCCGTGATCATGGCGCTGGCATTGACCGGCTGCGCCGCCAATGGCGACCCGCGCGATCCCCTGGAGCCCATGAACCGCGCAATTCATAGCTTCAACGAAGGTTTCGACAGGTATCTGCTGCGACCCGTGGCCGAAGGCTACGACGCGGTCATGCCGACCTTCGCCCAGACCAGCGTGCGCAATTTCTTCGCCAACCTGGACGACGTCACGGTGGTGGCCAACGACATCCTGCAGCTCAAGCTGGAACAGGGTGCCCGGGATTTCATGCGGCTCGCCTTCAATTCCACCTTCGGGATGTTCGGACTGCTGGACGTGGCGGGTGAAATGGGCCTGAAAAAGAACAACGAGGATTTTGGCCAGACCCTGGGCCGCTGGGGCGTTGGCACCGGGCCCTATCTGGTATTGCCCATCATGGGACCGAGCGATATCCGCGATACCGCCGGCTTCATGGTGGATTCCAGCTACACCGACCTGGTGCGCAACCACGACGACGTCTCCACCCGCAATCCCGTCCTCGCCCTGCGCCTGATCAGCCGCCGCGCCGATCTGCTGGATGCCAAGCGCGCCATGGATGCCGCCGCCCTCGACGGCTACGAATTCAGCCGTGATCTCTATCTGGAACGCCGCAGGGGCCTGGTCCACGACGGCAAGCCGCCCCTCGACGAGGAATGAACAAGGCCTTCATCCGCGAAGACGCGCCGGAGGACGAGGAAGACCCCGAACTCCCCGCCCTGCCGGTCGGGACGAAGAACTACATGACCCCCGCGGGCCATGCCCGCATGCAGGCCGAGCTGGCGCGCCTGGTCAGGGTGGAACGTCCGGAAGTGGTGAACATCGTATCCTGGGCCGCCGGCAACGGCGACCGCTCGGAAAACGGCGACTATATCTACGGCAAGAAACGGCTGAGGGAAATCGACCGGCGCATCCGCTTCCTCAGCAAGCGCCTGGAAAACGCCCTGGTGGTGGATCCCCGCGAGCAGCGCAACACCGATGCCGTGTTCTTCGGCGCCACCATCACCCTGCTGGACGAGGCCGGCGTGGAAATCCGCTACAGCATCGTCGGCCTGGATGAAGCCGATCCCGGCCGCAACCGGATCTCCTGGATATCCCCCCTGGCCCGCGCCTTGCTGAAGGCAAAGGCGGGCGACAGTATCCGTTTCCAGGCCCCCGGCGGGACGCGGGAACTGGAAATCGTGGCCATCGACTACCTGGACCTGGACTGAACCCGGTGTCGAAGCCGCACCCCGCCAGGGACATGCTTCCGCTATGATGAATCACCCCAACCCGAGGCACAGCCCATGACTTCCATCCGCATCCTGCTGGTCGACGATCACCCCATGCTGCGCCTGGGCGTCCGCTGTTCCCTGGAAAACGAGGAGAGCTTCGCCATCGCGGAGGAGTGCGCCGACCTGGCCTCGGTGCGGGCCTGGCTGTCCTCCGGCGGCAAGGCGGACGTGGCCATCCTGGACCGCGGCCTGCCGGATGGCGACGGGCTGGAAGTGGTTCCCCCGCTCAAGGCCGCCGGCATGAAGGTCATCGTGCTGACCGTGGAGGACGACGACGAGGAAATCCGCGCGGCGGTGGACGCCGGGGTGGATGGCTACCTGCTGAAATCCTCCGACACGGAGCAGATCATCCATGCCATCGGCATCGTGCTCCAGGATGCCGGCGCCTTCCCGCCCCAGATCGTGCAGAAACTGACGCGTTCCAGCGGCGAGCATCCCCTGGACAAGCTCTCGCCCAGGGAGCTGGAAATCGCGGAATACGTGGCCCAGGGCCACAGCAACAAGGTGATCGGCGGCAAGCTCAATCTTTCCGACAACACCGTCCGCAACCATCTGGCCAACATCATGCAGAAGCTCAACTTCCACAACCGGGTCCAGGTCGCCACCCTGGTGCTCCAGCATCTCAGGAAAACCCGGCGCGCCTGAATCATCGCCGGCGGAATCGGGTTAGCTGTCGGCGAAATGGCAAAAAATGGCGAAAAATGGCGAAAAGCAAGCGGCGCGGCCGCTGATAAAATGCCGGCCTCGCGCCTTCAACCGGAAACCGGACCTTGGATCTCTCCCCGTTGTTCATCGCTTTCGTCCTCGGCATCGTCGAGGGACTGACCGAGTTCCTGCCGGTCTCGTCCACCGGTCACCTGATCATCGTCGGCAGCCTGCTGGGCTACACCGACGAGCAAAGCAAGGTCTTCAAGATCGTCATCCAGCTCGCCGCCATCCTGGCGGTGTGCTGGGACTATCGCGCGCGCATCGCCCGGGTCGCCGGCGGCCTGAAGTCGGATCCGACGCAACGCCGCTTCGTCGGCCATCTGCTGGTGGCGTTCATGCCGGCCGCCATCCTCGGCGTGCTGTTTCACGGCGCCATCAAGGCGTACCTGTTCAATCCCCTCACCGTCGCGGGCGCCCTCGTCGCCGGCGGCCTGGTGATCCTCTACATCGAGAAGCGCGCCTATCACCCGCGCCTGCAAAGCGTCGACGAGATGGACTGGAAGGTGGCGCTGAAAGTGGGTTTCGCCCAGGCCATGGCCATGTTTCCCGGGGTCTCCCGCGCCGGCGCCACCATCATGGGCGGCCTGATCTTCGGCCTGTCGCGCAAGGCGGCCACCGAGTTCTCCTTCTTCCTGGCCATCCCCACCATGCTGGCGGCGACGGCCTACGACCTCTACAAGAACCGGGCCTTGCTCGACATGGGCGACCTGCCGGTGTTCGCGGTCGGCTTCGCCGCATCCTTCGTCGCCGCCATGATCGCGGTGAAGGCCTTTCTCGGCTTCGTCTCCAACCACACCTTCGTAGGTTTTGCCTGGTATCGCATCGTATTCGGCCTGGTGGTGTTGCTGACCGCCCAGATGGGCTGGGTGGACTGGGCCGGCTAAGCGGCTCCTCCCTCAGGCCTCGGCCAGCGCCGTCTCGTACATCAGGCGGCGGATTTCCGCCAGCAGCTCGTCCTCCTGGTAGGGTTTGCCCATGTAGGCGTTGACGCCGATTTCCAGGGCATGGCCGCGATGCTTCTCGGCGGTGCGGGAAGTGATCATGATGATGGGCAAATCGGGGGCCAGACTCCCGGAGCGGATGGCCCGGGCCACCTCGAAGCCGTCCATGCGCGGCATCTCGATATCCAGCAGCATGACGGCGGGCATTTCCGACTCCAGCATTTCCAGGGCTTCCACGCCATCCCGAGCGGTGGTCACCCGGAAGCCTTCCCGCGCCAGGAATCGGCTGGTGATCTTGCGCACGGTGAGGGAATCATCCACCACCATCACCAGGGGCAGGGATTCGGTGGAGGCTTCCTCCTCCTCCACGCTCAAGCGGGGGGCGCGCTCGGCGAGCTGGAAGGGATTGAGGATGAGGGCCACGCGGCCGTCGCCCAGCACCGTGGCGCCGCTGATACCGGCGATGCGGGCCAGTTGCGGGCCGATGTTCTTCACCACCGCCTCGAAGTTGCCTTCCATGGCGTCCACCCGCACCGCGAGACGCTGTTCCCCCGCCTTCAGCAGCAGGATGGTACGGAAACGCCCCTCTCCGGGCTGGGCCTTGCGACCCACCAGTTCGGCCAGGGCGCGCAGGGGATAGGCCTCGCCGGAGAACTCCAGATGGCCCGCCTCGTGCAGGGCATGGACCTGATCGGCGCGCGCTTCCCGCACCAGGGCAACCAGGTTGGCGGGCAGGGCATAGGTCTGCCCGCCGGCGCGGGCGAGAACCACCTGGGTAAGCGCCAGGGTCAGGGGCAGGCGGATGGTGAAGCGGCTGCCCTCGCCGGCCTCGGTGTCCAGGCGCACCCGGCCACCGATACCGGCGATCTCGTTCTTCACCACGTCCAGGCCGACCCCCCGGCCGGCGACCTCGGTGACCGCCGCGGCGGTGGAAAAACCCGAGCGGAACAGGAAATGTTCCAATTGCTCGGGTGACGCGTCTTCCTCCGGTTTCATCCAGCCAAGGGCCTCGGCCCGGGCCCGGACGGCGGCGAAATTGACGCCGGCACCATCGTCGGCCAGGGTGAGGACGATTTCATTGCCTTCCTGGCGGGCGGTCAGGCGGATCTCGCCGTGCTCAGGCTTGCCGGCGACCAGCCTGGCGTCGGGCGTTTCCAGGCCGTGGGCCACGGCGTTGCGCACCAGATGCTCCAGGGGCGCGGCGATCTTTTCCAGCACCACGCGATCGAGTTCGGTCTGGCCGCCGTCCAGCACCAGTTCGCCCTTGCGGCCCGTCTCCCTGGCCGCCTGGCGCACGACCCGGTGCAGGCGCTCCGCGAGCGTGTTGAGGGGCACCATGCGGATATGCATGAGCTCCTGCTGCAGGGTGCGGGCCATGCGCGACTGTTGGATGAGGGCGCTGTCCGCCTCGTTGAGGCCGGCTAGCAGGTTGTCCTGGGCGGTGGAAACGTCGTTGACGCTTTCCGCCATCAGGCGGGTGAGTTCCTGGAGGCGGGAGAAGCGATCGAATTCCAGGGGGTCGAAATGGCTTTCATCCACCTGGGACAGGCGGGAGCGCATCTGGGTCTCGGCCTGGATTTCCAGCTCCCGCAACTGGCCGCGCAGGCGCTCCACGTTGCTGGCCAGTTCCAGGGCGGTCTGCTTGTAGGCATTCAGCACGTTTTCGATGCGGGCGCGGGCGATGGCCACCTCGCCGGCTTCGTTCAGCAGCGTATCCAGGATGTCCGCCCTGAGGCGCATGGCCCGGCGCGGACGCGATTCCTCGCCCCTGGGCGCGGTCCGCGCGACCGGCGGCGGCATGGCGGGAAGCGGAGAGGGCGCGCTTGCCGCGACCGGCTCCACCGGCGCCGGGTGCGGGGCTGCCGTCTCGGGCGGAGTCGAGTCCGGCGGCGGCCGGGTTTCGACCAGGGCGGCGGGCTCCGCGCTGGCGACGGGCTCGCTCCCCTTGAGTTGTTCGATCATTTCGGCGTGGCGGTCGTACTCCGCTTCCACCTCATCCAGGAAGGCCGTGTCGGCCGGCGCATCGGCCAGGGCGTCGACCCGGGTTTCCAGCGCGTGCACGGATTCCCCCAGCACCATGGCGCCGGCCATGCGCGAGGATCCCTTCAGCGTGTGCAGGGCCCGTTTCAGGGCATCGCGGGCCGGCAGCCCGGCGGGATCGGCGCGCCATTCCCGCAAGGATTCGCCGATGCGGGGCATGAGCTCGGCGGCTTCCTCGAGGAAGATCGGCAACAGTTGTTCATCCAGTTCGTCCACCGCCCGCGGGACCGGAGGCGGGGCGGTGGTCACCGCCGCCGCGGCTTCGGGCACTGGCGCCAGCCCGGCGTCCGCGGGCGGCGCCTCCAGCTCGGCCAGCCAGTCGGCCACCTGGGGCATGGCGTCGGGAAAACGCCGCCCGAGAATGCCGCGCACGCTCTCAGCCAGCAGGCCGATGGCCCGCTCGACGCGGGGAACCGCCCCGTCGTCCAGGGCCAGCGTCTTGTCGGGCCAGCGTCCGGCCCAAAGCTCGATGTCGTGGGCGGCATCGGCCAGGGGCGTGAAACCGGTGGTCCTGGAAATCCCGGCCAGGGTATGGGCGGCGCGGATGAAGCCTTCCCAGGCGGCGGGACGGCGGCCCTTCGCCATTTCGGCCAGGGCGCCGGTCAGGTCGGCCAGCCGCTGCCCGGCCTCCTCGGTGAAGATGTGGAACAGCTCGGCCGGCAGGCCATGCCCCCCGATCTCCACGACCTCATCCAAGGGCTCCTCCCGATCGGGGTTTGCGGTGGCGGTTTGATCGTCCAAGTCTGTAGCGCGTTCGCCGGCGTCCTGGATATTCACCGCCGGGACGCCGGCTTCAGGCTTTGGGAGTGGATCTCCCGGTGGCGCATCGGCGCCTCGCAAACGCCGCGCCACCTGGATGAGGGGCGCGGACTCGACCTGGGCGCGGCCCTGCTCCTCCAGCTCCGTCACCCAGACCTGGAATGCGTTGGCGGCATCCTCCAGGAAACCCAGCATCTCGGGATTTGGCGCCTTCTCATCCCGCAGCCAGGCATTGAGGGTTTGCTCCACCTCCCAGGCCACCTCGGCCAGCTCATTCATGCCCACCATGCGGCCGCTGCCCTTGAGGGTATGGAAGCCCCGGCGCACGAAGGCGAAAGCCTCATGGTCGTAGGGACTCACGTGCAGGCGGGCGACCTGGACGGCGATGCCGCCGAGAACATCGTTGGCTTCCTCGATGTAGGTACTCAGCAGTTCCCGGTCGATGGTCTCGTCGGAGGCGCCCGCCAGGCGCATGGCCTCGGCGCTGGGCGCCGGAGCGCTGGCGGAGGCGCCCCCCAGGCCATCCACCGCCCGCCTGAGCGCTTCGGGCGTGGCCGCGGCATTCAGGGCCTCGAGGGCGGCGTCGGCCTGGCCGCGCAAGCCGGCATCACCGACCAGGTCGGCATCCCGGGCCAACTGCTTGAGATCGGATCTGAGGGATTCCCGCTGCCCGTCGTCGGCGCCCGTCGCCGCCCAATGTTCGACGGACTCCTTGAGACGTTCGGTTTCCGCGCGGATCTGGCTTTCCACCGACGCCTCGGCGACTGGCACCACCTCGGGCTGGGCGAGCAGGCCGGCCAGGGCCCGGCTGTCGTCCCGCCCGTAGCGCAGGGCGTCCATGTACAAGCCGAGGGTGGACAGGGCCTCGGCCACCCAGTTGAGGTTCTCCGGCGCGATCTGGGCATCCGGCTCGGTGAAATGCTGGATGCGCAGGATGGCCTCGTTGACCAGATCCGCCGCCACCTCCAGTTGCAGGATATTCAGGGCGCCCAGGATCTGCTTCATCAGGCTGGGCACCATGGGCAGGCCGGCCCGTTCCCTGGCGTCACGGAAGAAGCGGTCGAGGATCTCTTCCACCTGGTTGAGGTTGGCCTGGATTTCCTGGGTGACCTGGGCCACCACCAGCTTTTCCTGGGCCTTGCGGGAATACTCGTCGAGCAGGTCGACGTCCGGGATGCGGGAACTGTCGAAGGCGGGATCGATGGCGGCCTGCAGACGCATGGTCTGGACCTCCGACTGGCGGTCGAATTCCGGCCCCAGGGCCTTGAAATGCTCGGCGGCGTTCAGGGCCAGCAGCAGGCCGGTGGCCATTTCCAGCTGCAGGGCTTCGTTCTGGGTGGCGTCCGCCACGCCGGGCAGCCGCTTGGCGACGGCCTGGATCATGCGCGCGAGCGCTTGCATGGCGCCGTTGGGCAAGCGGGTGGCGGCCTCGAACATGGCCAGGGCGGCATGCTGGAAGGGCTCCAGGCTGTCGGTGCGGCCGGAGCAATAACGCACCCAATGATCCCGCGCCAGCCCCAGGTTGTCCTTGAGCGCGGCCAGTTGGGTCAGCTGGTCGGACATGGGCGCCGCCACCTCGGCCGGGAAGTAGCGCTGCAACTGGAAGTGTTGCCGCACCTCGGCGCCGCGTCCCTCGGACGCGTCATCCTGGGCGACGTAATACAGCACGTCGCGGAACAGGCGGTCGGCCAGTTGACGGGAGCCTTCCATGAGCCTGCGCATCTGCAGGTCGACCCGCCCGCACACCCGCTTGAGCCAGTTGTCGGTGGGTACCCGCCCCCGCCGCAGCATCTCCATGAGGCCGGCGGCGGTCCACCAGAACGTGAACTGGGCCGCGCCGGGCGCCAGGCGTTCCACCTGGCGGACGGCCAGTTCCATCTGGGTCAGCCCGGCCATGGCATCCCGGTTTTGCAGGAACAGCAGCAGGCCCCGCTGGTATTGGCTGCGGGCGCCATGGATGGCCCGGGTCCGGGCCGCGTCATCGAGGGGCATCTCGGGTTCCTGGCGGGATGCCCGCGTAGCGGTGTCCGGGTAGAACAGTTCGCTCGGCGCCGGCGGCTCGCCGCCGCGCCGAGCCACCACCTCCTGGTATATGGGGGAGAGCTTCAGTTCGGCGTGGGGCGCCCCCGCCATCAGACCGTCGAGATAGGCTTTCAGGGCGGCGATGGCGCGCAGCACGGTATCCACGGTCTCGTGATGGCGTTTTTCCACCTGTTCCGCCATCTCCGAGAGCAGGCGCTCGGTTTCCGACGTGAGCAGGGAGACGCCCTGGAGATCGACGATCTGGAGGGCGCCATAGACCTGGTGCAGGTGGGCGGCGGCGGCCTTGAGGGGGGTGATGTCCTGGCCGTTCCAATCCGCCAGGGCCGCGCCGGCGGCATCCAGGGCGTTATCCAGTTCACCCTTGATCCAGGTGAGCGGACCTAGGTCGAAATCCATTTCCACACTCATGGCATGCCTTCCTATTCCCGGTTTACAGCTTGAAGCCCGACACGGACACCTTTAGATCATTCGACAGGACGGCGAGCTGGCCGATGGACTCCGCGCTGCGGCGGGCGCCGTCGGACGCCTGCTCGGTCGACGCGAGAATCCGCCGCATGTTGCCGGCGATGTGCTCGGCGGTGCCGGCCTGGGCCTGGGTGGCATCGGAAATGCTCTGGATCAGGCGGGCCAGTTCGTCGGATACCGCCTCGATCTCGGCCAGGGACTGGCCGGCCGCGTCGGAACGGGAGGTCCCCTCCACCACGCCCTGGGTGGAGGCCTCCATGGCGTTCACCGCGTCCTGGGTATCGCTCTGGATGGTCTTGACGATGGCGCCGATGCGGCGGGTGGCCTGGGCGGAACGCTCGGCCAGGCGCTGCACCTCCTCCGCCACGACGCTGAAGCCCCGGCCGGCGTCGCCCGCCGCCGCCGCCTGGATGGCGGCATTCAGCGCCAGAACGTTGGTCTGCTCGGTAATGTCCGAAATCAGGTCCACGATTTCGCCGATCTCCTGGGAGGACTCGCCCAGCCGCTTGATGCGCTTGGACGTATCCTGGATCTGGTTGCGGATGGCGTTCATGCCGGCGATGGCGCCGCGCACCGAATCGCCGCCCTTGCGGGCGGTGGCCAGGGATTGCTCGGCCACCCGGGCGGATTCGGCGGCGTTGCGGGATACCTGGACGATGGATTGGGACATCTGGTTGACCGACTCGGTGGTCTCGGCGATCTGCCGGGACTGGCGATCGGCGGCCGCGAGCAGTTCGTCGGAACTGGCGCGGGCATCGGAGGTGGCCTGGTTCACCTGGTCGGCGGCGCGGTTGATGCCTTGCACCAGCATGCGCAGCTCCTCGATGGCGTAGTTCACCGAGTCGGCGATGGCCCCGGTGATGTCCTCGGTCACCGTGGCCTCCACGGTCAGGTCGCCTTCCGCCAGGTCGCCCATTTCGTTCAGCAGACGCAGGATGGCATCCTGGTTGCGCTGGTTTTCCTGGGCGGCCTCTTCCGCGCGCCGGCGCGCCTCGCCAACGTTGATCACGCCGAGAACCAGCAGGGCGGCCAGGGCGAGCAGGGAGAACAGAATGGCGAGAAACAGCGAAACGCCGGCCCCCATGCCCTGATAGCGCTCGGTGAGCTTGCTGGTCAGGGTCAGCAACTGTTCGGATTCGTCGAAGATCTCGCGGGCGGCGCGCTTGGCTTCCACCAGTTGGGGCATGTTCTTGAGGATATGGTTGGCCTGCTTCTCGAAGCGGCCGAAAACGTCCTGCAACTCCTGCAGTTTTTCCCGCGCGCTGGCATCGGATACCGCGGCCACCCCGAGACCGCCGCCGCCTTTCAGCAGGCCGTCCAGCACCTCGCGGAAGGTGCGCAAATCCTGCCCGAGCTGGTAGGCGGTTTCCGGATTGATCTGGTCCGAGGACAACAGGGCATTGGCGTTCTTGGCCATGCGCTGGCTCCACAGGGCCTGCTGATTGGCGAAGGCCAGCTGCTTCCTGGCGTCGGCCGGCAGCAGGGCGATGACCTGCTCGGTCAGGTCCAGGAGTTCCGCGTTGCGCTGGTTGATTTCGGCCAGGCCCTGGCCCAACTCCACCAGCACGGTCTGCTGCCCGATCAGGGTCTGGATGTCTTTCCTGGAAACGTCCCAGCGTTTCCTGAGTTCCTCCAGATCGGATCGCAGGAACCCCGGCGAGGACGGCACCCCGGCGCCGCCGTCGATCAGGGCATTGAGGCCGTCGGCGAAGGCCTTGCGGCTTTCCTCCAGTTGGGCGAAGGCCGACTTGTTGCCGAGGACCGCCTGCTGGGCGGTCTTGGTGTAACGCTGGGAAAGCATTTGCAGGCGGGTGGAGATTTCCACGTAGCCGGCCCGGTTCCCCACCTGGACCGTATGCCACACGATCAGCAGGGTCGCCAGAACCAGGGATGCCAGCAGGGTCAGCACCACCGCCGGGTGGCGTTGTTCCGGGGGCAGGCGATTCAGCAGCGGCAGGCGGCCCGGGTTCACGGCCATCCAGCGATCCATGACCCGCCCCACCACCGGGCCGATTTTCCCCGCCAGTTTTCCGAATTGATTGCCCAGATCCACGCGCGGCCTGCTCATCGCCATCAGTACACCCTTTCAGATTCTTTCCGGCCCCGGGTCCGGCTCGGACCGGCCATCACAAACCGGCTTCCAGGAAAGCCGGCGTCGACACCAGACGTTCCATGCTGATTTCCGTCCAGAACTGGCCATCCCGATCATGCCAGCGGGACAACTGCCAGGATGCCGCGTCCAACGCCCCGGGCTCCGGCACCAGGTCGGCGATGCCGCGCAGGCCCAGCGCGCGCTCCACCCGCAGGGCGGCGTTCACGCCGAAGCGGGGATGGGCCAGGAGGATGCGGGCCTCCCCCGGCGGCAGGGGCTCGCCCAGGCCGAGATAGGCCGCCAGATCCACGCAACCATAAAGCGCCCCGCGGACACTGGCCACCCCAGCGAACCAGGGCTTGGCCCAGGGCACCTCGGTCAGCGCCGGGACCGTCACCACTTCGTTGATCTGATCCAGGCTGACCAGCCAGAGACGGCCACCGGCGCTGAAGCCCAGCTTGGAGGCGGCGCCCTGGGTTGCCTCCGCCGCCTTGAGTTTCTCGGCCAGGCGGGTCTGGAATTCGCGCAGGCTTTCCTTGGCTTCCATTAGCCCAGGGCCTTGATCTTGGCCAGCAGTTCTTCCGCCACGACGGGTTTCACCAGGTACTCGACGGCGCCCTGGCGGAGGCCCCAGACCCGGTCGGTCTCCTGGCCCTTGGTGGTGCACATCATGACCGGAATGGACTCGGTCTCCGGGTTCCGGGCCAACTGGCGGGTGGCCTGGAAACCATTGAGGCCTGGCATCACCACATCCATGAGGATCAGGTCCGGCTTCTCCATCTTGGCGACGGCGACGCCCAATTCGCCGCTTTCGGCGGTGAGCACGTCGTACCCCTGCTTGCGCAGCAGGTCGGTCAGGAAAAAACGCTCGGTGGGCGAGTCGTCGATAATCAGGACTCTCTTGACGGGCATGGCGCTCCCTTCGCGGTCATCAGCCACCCTTCGGCCGATGACGGCGAACCGCCTCCAGCAGGGTGTCCTTGGTGAAAGGCTTGGTGAGGTATTCGTCCGAGCCGACCAGGCGTCCGCGCGCCCGGTCGAACAGCCCGTCCTTGCTGGACAGCATGATCACCGGCGTATCACGCAGCCTGGGGTTCTTCTTGATCAGGGCGCAGGTCTGGTAGCCGTCCAGGCGAGGCATCATGATGTCCACGAAGATCACCTGGGGTTGATGGTCGGTGATCTTGGCCAGGGCGTCGAAACCGTCCTCCGCCAGGATCACCTCGCACCCGGTCTGCAACAGGAAGATCTCGGCGCTGCGGCGGATGGTGTTGCTGTCGTCGATCACCATCACCTTGGTGCCGGCCAGGTCGTTGGGGTTGTCCACGCTCCCTCCTTGACAATGTTCAGGTGCCGCGCTGTAGCGGATAACCCGCCGCCTTCCAGGCGGGCAGTCCGGTACGGAACCAATAGATTTTCGTATATCCCCGTTTCACCATGTAGCGGGCGGCTTTGTAGCTATACCAGCATTCCGCGCCATTGCACTGGAAAATCATGGGCGCGTTCTTGTCCCTGGGCAGTTTCGTGAGGTCGAAGGCATCCACGGAATCGTCGTACTCCACTTCCTTGGGGCTGTTCATCTGGTAGGGGACGTGCACCGCCCCGGGGATATGGGATTCGCGATAATGCGCCAGCGGCCGCACGTCGAACAGGGGAACGCCCTGGGTCATCAACTTCTTCACCTGCTCGGCGGTGGGGATGGTGGCGCCCGCCAGGATTTCCGGGCTGTAGAAACCGCGCGTCGAGACGAATTCGAAATCCGCCGCATCGGCCGGATCAAAGGTCCCAAGCCGGGTGCGATTGAGGCGGTTCTCGATATCCTTGTCCAGGCTGGTGAAGGCGGCGCGTATGCGGTCTCGCAGCGCGGGATCGATCTTGTCGCTCACCACCACGCCGGCCTGGGGCACGCTGGTCAGCGTCTTGATCACCGCCGCGCCGGGATTCCGGCTGATCCAGCCTTTGGCCACATCCGATTTCATGGCCGCGATCTCGGCCTGGCCGATATCGAGGGCATAGAGCACCGCGCCATACTGGTTCATGTACTGGACCTGGCTGAAGAATTTCGCTGGCGCGAATCCCAGGGCATTCATTTCGCCGCGCACCATGTAGCTCACCAGGGATTCCTGATGGGGCAGAACGATGCGCTTGTTGCGCGCGCCGTCCAGGGAGCGCGCCCGGGAATTCTTGCCGGCCACCAGCACGACCTGGGTGTCCCGCTCGGTCCTTGCCACCGGCGTATAGCCGTTGCGCATGGCCAACCCGACCAACTGCGCCGGGACCAGCATCATGGAATAGGTGCCGGTACGGATGTGCTCCCCCACCCTTTCGGCGTTCTGGGTCATGATCAACTTGACGGACTGCCCCAGCGCGCGGCCAAGAAAGCGGGTGAGATCCGCGAACACGGCCTGGGTCGCGACATGGTCGCGTTCCTGGTCGTAGTCCAGGGTCACGTTGAGAATCAACTCCCCGCGCGCCTGCGAAGTCCAGGCAAGCGCCGCCAGGAACAAGGCAGCCAACCAACGCATGTCGATCCTCCTCTTCACCGATGCCCACATTTGTACGGGCCCAGGGGCTATATCGGCGAACACCCGGAAATCTGGAGTCAAATCCCCAACATCTCGAAATCCTCCTTGCGCGCCCCGCATTCCGGACATGTCCAATTCACCGGAACATCCTCCCAGCGGGTGCCGGGCGCTATTCCCTCATCCGGCCGTCCCGCGGCCTCGTCATAAACAAAACCGCACACCACGCACATCCACGTCCTGTATTCCATGCGCCGCCAGGAGGGCCATCGCTTATGTAATAGAATTGGATTCTGCCCATTCTTCCAGCCCTCGCCAAGGGTTTCCCCATGTCGATACCGCCGCTCCCCGCCGTGCTCGTCTTCGCCGGCACCGACCCCACTGGCGGCGCTGGACTCCAGGCGGACGTCCTGACTCTGTCCGGCCTGGGCTGCCACCCCCTTTCCGTCGTCACCGCCGTCACCGTCCAGGACACCGTCGGCGTGGACGACTATCTGCCCATCGACCCGGAATGGATCGCCGACCAGGCGCGCGGCGTCCTTGAGGACATGCCAGTGGCCGCCATCAAGGTCGGCATGATCGGCAGCGTGGAAGCCGTGGCCGCCATCGCCGAGGTGGTCTCGGACTATCCCGACATCCCCCTGATCCTGGATCCGGTGCTCACCTCCGGCCGGGGCGACCCCCTGGCCAACGAGGAATTGCTGGAAGCCCTGCGCGATCTGCTTCTGCCTCAGACCACCATCCTGACGCCCAACAGCATCGAGGCGCGCCGGCTGGCGGAAGACCTGGATGAGGAAAACGACGACCCCGAGCTCAGCGAGTGCGCCCGCCGGCTCATCGACCTGGGCTGCGAATACGTGCTCATCACCGGCGCCCACGAACAGGGCGCCCAGGTCAGCAACACCTTGTACAACACCCGGGGCGTGGTGCATCGCCTGAACTGGGATCGGCTGCCCGGCTCCTATCACGGCTCCGGCTGCACCCTGGCCGCGGCCCTGGCGGGCCTGCTGGCCCTGGGACAGGACATCGCCGACGCGGCGCGGGAAGCCCAGGAATACACCTACCAGACCTTGAAGAATGCCTATCGGCCGGGCATGGGCCAATTCATCCCGGACCGTTTGTATTGGGTACGCGGCGACGATGACGAGTGAAACGGCCGCCTGGCGGGGCCTGTATGCCATCACCCCGGACTGGACCGACAGCCGCCGTCTGCTCATGGCCACCGAAGCCATCCTGGCCGCCGGCTGCCGCTTCCTGCAATACCGCAACAAGTCCGCGTCGGATTGCCATCGCCAGGAACAGGCCGTTTCCCTGCGCGGCCTCACCCGGAAATATGGCGCCCGGTTGATCATCAACGACGACATCGACCTGGCCCTGTTCTGCGGCGCCGACGGCGTACACCTGGGCGAGGATGACGGCGAACCGGCCGCCGCGCGCATCCGCCTGGATGCCGCCGGACCCGGTAAAATCCTGGGCGCTTCCTGTTACCAGAGCCTGGACAAGGCGGTCTCGGCGGCACGGATGGGCGCGGATTACCTCGCCTTCGGCAGCTTCTTCGCCTCGCCCACCAAACCCCTGGCCAGGCGCGCCGATTTGGGCCTGCTCGCGGCGGGCAAGGCAATGACCGGCCTGCCGGCGTGCGCCATCGGCGGCATCACCCCGGACAACGCCGGGGAACTGGTGCGGGCCGGGGCCGATCTGCTGGCGGTCATTTCCGCCCTGTACGAGGCCGATGACCCGGGCCGGGCAACAAGACAATTCATGACTCTCTTCGAGGAAACCCCATGACCTCCCGCAACGACCAGCTGTTCGAGCAATCCCAGAAAGTCATTCCCGGCGGCGTCAACTCGCCGGTGCGCGCCTTCCGCTCCGTGGGCGGCACCCCCCGCTTCTTCGCCAAGGGGCAAGGCAGCCGGGTCTGGGACGCGGACGGCAAGTCCTATCTGGACTACGTGGGCTCCTGGGGCCCCCTGATCCTGGGCCACGCCGACCCGGACGTGGTCAAGGCGGTACAGGATGCCGCCGCCCTGGGCCTGAGTTTCGGCGCCCCCACGGAAATGGAACTGGTCATGGCGGAGAAACTGGCGGCCATGCTGCCCAGCATGGAGAAGCTGCGCCTGGTTTCCTCCGGCACCGAGGCCACCATGAGCGCCATCCGCCTGGCCCGGGGCTTTACCGGCCGGGACCTGCTCATCAAGTTCGAGGGCTGCTACCACGGCCACGCCGACAGCCTGCTGGTGAAGGCCGGTTCCGGCCTGCTCACCTTCGGCGCTCCCAGCTCCGCCGGCGTGCCCGCCGACACCTCGCGCCACACCCTGGTGCTGGACTACAACGACATCGACCAGGTGAACAAGCTGTTCGCCGAGAAGGGCGGCGAGATTGCCTGCGTCATCGTCGAAGCGGTGGCCGGCAACATGAACCTGATCAAGCCCAAGGCCGGCTTCCTGCAGGCCCTGCGGGAAAATTGCACGAAATACGGCGCCGTGCTCATCTTCGACGAGGTCATGACCGGCTTCCGCGTCGGCCCCGGTTGCGTCCAGGGACTCTATGGCATCACCCCGGACCTCACCACCCTGGGCAAGGTCATCGGCGGCGGCCTGCCCGTGGGCGCCTTCGGCGGCAAGGCCGAGATCATGGACAAACTGGCCCCCCTCGGCCCGGTCTACCAGGCCGGCACCCTGTCCGGCAACCCGGTGGCGGTGGCGGCGGGCCTGAAGACCCTGGAGAAGATTTCCGCCCCCGGCTTCTTCGAGGCGCTGACCGCGAAAACCCGCCGCCTGGTGGACGGCCTTTCCGCCGCCGCCAAGGATGCCGGCGTCATCTTCTCGGCCGACAGCGTCGGCGGCATGTTCGGCGTGTATTTCCGCGCCACCCCGCCCACCTCCTACGCCGAGGTCATGGAAAGCGACAAGGATGCCTTCAACCGCTTCTTCCACCTGATGCTGCTGGAGGGCGTGTATCTGGCCCCCTCCGCCTTCGAGGCCGGCTTCGTCTCGGCGGCCCACTCGGACGCGGACATCGACGCCACCATCGCCGCCGCCGCCCGCTGCTTCGAGAAACTCGCCGCTTAAAGTCCAATGAACGAGGAGCTCTCCCCCGAGGACAGCTTTCGCCTGGAAGTTCTGCTGGCCCAGGATCTCAAGGCGGTGCGACTCGACGAGTCCAACCTGGTCCTGCATGCCCTCACGGACCAGGGCGAGGCCAGCATTCCCCTGGCCCCCACCTGCCGGCCGGACAAGTATCTGCGCCTGGTCCGGGAACTGCTGTCCGGCCACGCCCTGGGCTCGCCGGGTGGCTATCCCGTCTACCTTTCCCGCTGGACCCGGCACGGCCAGATGGAAGGCATCAACCTGGGCAAGCTGCTGCTCACCGGCGAGCCCGAGGCGGTGGTGGCGGTGGTCTATTCCCCGGCGCTGACCGACGAACTGGCCCGCCGTGCCTGGTGGACCCAGCCCACCATCGAGAACGCCCGCCTCATGCTGCGCCGGGATGCGGTGGCCAAGGGGGAGATGGGCAAGGTGCTGGCCGATTTCCTGGTGGAGCATCTGCCGTTCCTGCAGGACGACCATCTGGGCATCATGGACACGGTGGCGGTGCTGCTCCATTCCGGCGCCCTGACCGAGGCCCAGCTGGAAACCACCTGGAAGCGGGGCAAGCGCAGCAACACCCATTACGTGGCCTTCCTGGAAATGGCGGCGGGCAAGCTGCCCCTGCCCAGACCGGCGCATCCCGACCATGAGGCGATCCGGGCCGCCCTCGCCGACCGGATCGCGGCCGGCCAGCCGGCCGCCCTGGCCCTGGAGCGGGGGCTATCGGGCCAGGGCCAGACCTTCCTGGCCGCCGCCGCCGAGATTCTGGATCGGCCGGAAACTCAGGAAGTGGTGAGCCGCACCCTCAACGCCATCGGCCGCTATTTCTCGGGAAACGATGCCTGGCCAGCGGTTGTCGACTCGCCCGTTCGCGACACGTGTCTGGCTTTCGCCCCCCGGCTGGAAGCCGCGGCACGCCTGGCTGAAGTCGGCGATGCCCTGGTCAAACCGATCTTCACCCGCTCCACCGCCATCGGCTCCCTCATGCGCCGCAAGATCGAGCCGGTCGTGACACCCATTCTGAGCGATATCCAGTTGCTGGTGGAAAAGGGGACCTGAGGACAGCCTGAGGACAACCCGAGCGGACAACCCGACCAAGGCGGCCTCGATCACGACTCGAGGCGCCGGCATCGAGTTTTCAGGTGGCTTCCACCTTGGGTCGCTTCTTGAACCTGCGGGGAGGTCGTTTGCCTTGACCGCCTCCCGGGTTCGGCTTGGGTGCACCCGGGGCGGCGACGGGAGGCCGCTCCCGCTGTACCTGCCTGGCATCGTCTTCGCGATTGCCGGGAGCGAGCGTGATTTCAAGCTCGAAAATCTCGTCCCACTGGGCCTCGCTTCGCTGGCTATCCGGAATCGCGAGCAGCGCCTTGAGGCGCTGGCGTGGAGAAGCGTTTTCGGGAGTGTTCATGTCGGCATTATCGCGGGAATGGGGCGGTCCGGCGTAGAAAAAATTGTCGCGGCAACGCCTTGCGGCCTATCCACCCC